>ENA-OQAN01000283-OQAN01000283.1-human-gut-metagenome-genome-assembly--contig:-NODE-283-length-28070-cov-2.029059_pt1 | contig 28070 bp, 35 predicted proteins | sample MGYA00242735_ERZ504527 | MGnify/ENA primary metagenome ERZ504527 (study PRJEB26092, sample SAMD00036230) | human gut metagenome | host: Homo sapiens | study: EMG produced TPA metagenomics assembly of... | reverse complement strand
CCTTTGTTTGTATTATTAATGGCTTTGAACACCTTAATTTACCACAAACGGATGCTCTTTTTATTCACTTGATAAGTGAAAGCAATATTCAATTAAAATATAGTAACTATGTGGCTTTCAGCCACTTTCACGGCTACGCGTGAATAATCCAGGTTTATTTTGTATAATCTGCGTATTGTTATTATAATCCGAACCAGATATAATGAATTTACTTTTTAGCTGTCGTCTGTACAGCATTGGCTTCTGATTTTAGAAGCTGTCTGTTTTCCGGCGTTTCGCCAGATTTTCAGTTGATTTTAACCGAACACAAGAATAAGAAGATTGCATCTACACGATAAGTTTTTTATAATGGAGGAAAGTACATGCGAAAAAAATAAAAAAAGAAATCACCAGAAACACCCTGTCCCGAATCACAAATATAAGGATCGGCTTTTTCGCCTGGTTTTCAATAACAAGAGGGATCTTTTGGACCTATACAATGCATTGAATAATACCTGCTATGAAAATCCGAATGATCTTGAAGTTAATACACTGGAGGACGCTGTTTATCTCTCTATGAAAAATGATATTTCATTCCTGATCGGCGGGACACTGAATCTCTATGAGCATCAGAGCACGTATAATCCAAATATGCCATTGCGCGGACTGATCTATCTCGCCAGGTTGTATGATGGATACGTCGAGACAGAAAACATCAATTTATACAGCAGCACTTTGAAGAAGCTGCCGATTCCTCAATACTTTGTGTTCTATAACGGCACAAAAGAACAACCAGATGAGACAATTCTTCAATTGATGGATGCATTTGAATCTGTATCCGATAATCGGCAGCCTTGTCTGCAGTGCACCGCAGTGATGCTGAATATCAATTACGGACATAACCTTGCGCTTATGGAAAAATGCCAGCGGCTGAAAGAGTATTCTATTTTTGTGGATACGGTAAGGATTCAGTGTAAGAAAACGAGTGATCCGAGGCACGCTGTCACGAAAGCGGTGGACATCTGTATTGAAAAGGGAATTCTTCGGGATGTACTGGTGAAGCATAAAGCGGAGGTAATCAGTATGGTTCTGACATCATTTAATCAAAAGGCTTATGAGAAAGATTTATATGAAGAGGGCGTTGAGGATGGAATTAAGGAAGGGATTAAGGAGGGGCTTGATCTTGGTCGTACTCAAATGGCTCAGGAAATTGCCTTACGTTTATTCCAGTCCGGCAACTCCCTGGAGCAAATTGCTCAGCTGACCGGGATTGATATTGAAGCTGTAAAACAATGGATTGAAAAGGCTAAATAATTTTTGCAAAACACATCCCCCGGATGTCAGGCTTCTTTCTCCTGAAATCCGGGGGGATCTATTCATTTTCTCTATTTTCTTAGCAGATCTCTGCTCCTGCCGGCATTGTTTTCTCCGGTGTCATCAATGCGAGATTTCCTTCTGCATCTTCTGCGCATAACAACATTCCTTCGGATAATACTCCGGCCAGTTTTGCCGGTTTCAGGTTTACAAGAACCATCACTTTCTTTCCGACCATTTCTTCGGCTGTGTAATGACCTTTGATTCCGGATACGATCTGTTTTACCTGGCTTCCGATCTTCACCTGTGAGCAAAGGAGTTTTCTGGATTTTTTCACTTCTTCGCAGGCAATGATTTCTCCGACCTGGAACTGCATTTTTCCAAAATCGTCAAATGTGATCTCTGGTTTTGCTTCGATATCGATCACATCTTCCTCTTCTTTTTCTTCTTCAACCGGTGGATGCAGCTCTTCTACTTTTTTCAGAACTTCTTCCAGATCCAGTCTTGCGAAGAGGATTTCCGGTTTTTCTGTTACATGACCATTTCCAAGCTGTTCCAGAATCTTCTTGCTTGTAGAAGCATAAAGGATTCCAAAAGCTCTGCCCCGCGGGAAATGCTCTGAATGAGGTTCCAGAGAACTGTTTCCAGACGGTCTTTTTTGCTTCATCTTTTGCCAGTACCCATGGCATTGTCTCGTCAATATATTTGTTGCAGCGTTTGAAGAGATTGAAAATTTCTGTCATTGCATCTGCCACACGCAGCTCTTCCATCTTGTCTTCGACTGCTTTTGGTGTGCTTTCTGTCACTGCCTTCAGATCTGCATCAACCTCTTCTGCCACACCTTTATCTGTTACAGTTCCGCCGAAATATTTATTTGTCATGGAAACGGTTCTGTTGACCAGATTTCCAAGTGTATTTGCAAGATCCGATTCATGCGCTCTACCATCAGTTCCCATGTGATCACTCCGTCATTTTCAAACGGCATCTCGTGCAGGACAAAATAACGAACTGCATCTACTCCAAAGAAATCCACCAGTTCATCTGCATAAAGGACGTTTCCTTTGGATTTACTCATTTTTCCGTCTCCCTGGAGCAGCCATGGATGTCCGAATACCTGTTTTGGAAGCGGAAGATCCAGTGCCATCAAAAAGATTGGCCAGTAAATTGTATGGAAGCGGATGATGTCTTTTCCGATCAGATGCAGATCTGCCGGCCATAATTTGTGAAACTGCTCCGTGCTGTTTCCATCGCAGTCGTATCCGATTCCTGTGATATAGTTTGTAAGCGCATCCAGCCATACGTAAGTTACATGTTTTGGATCGAAGTCTACCGGGATTCCCCATTTGAATGATGTTCTGGAAACACACAGATCCTGCAGTCCCGGAAGCAGGAAGTTGTTCATCATCTCGTTTTTACGGGATACCGGCTGAATGAATTCCGGATGTGTATTGATATGCTCGATCAGTCTGTCTGCATATTTGCTCATTTTAAAGAAGTATGCTTCCTCTTTTGCCGGCTGTACTTCACGTCCGCAGTCCGGACATTTGCCGTCTACAAGCTGTGATTCTGTGAAGAAAGATTCACATGGAGTACAGTACATTCCTTCATAGTGACCTTTGTAAATATCTCCCTGATCGTACAGTTTTTTAAAGATCTTCTGTACCTGTTTTTCATGATCTTCGTCTGTTGTACGGATAAATTTGTCATAAGAAGTATCCATCAGATCCCAGATTTTCTTGATTTCTCCGGAAACATTGTCTACGAATTCTTTTGGTGTTACTCCCGCCTCTTCTGCTTTGAGCTCGATCTTCTGACCATGCTCATCGGTTCCTGTCTGGAAAAATACATCATATCCCTGACTTCTCTTGTATCTTGCGATCGCGTCAGCCAGAATAATCTCATAAGTGTTTCCAATATGCGGTTTGCCTGATGTGTAGGCAATCGCTGTTGTGATATAATATGGTTTCTTGTCTGCCATCTCTCTTCTCTCCTTCATAAAAAATCCCGTCTTCCTGCTGCCAAGAAGACGGGTGAATACCGTGTTACCACTTCTGATTTATCTCAGCCTCACGGCTGAAACCTCTGTGAGTGCTGCCAAAAACACTCTCTCGCTGTAAAGGGCGAACCCATCGCAGTTCACATCATGCTTGCTACGCCGCTCGGGAGCCATGTTCGATCATCTTCCGTTCATCCCTCTCAGCATCGGATCCTTTCTCGGATCTTCCGGGAATTCTCTGTAAAATTTCGGATAACCTACTCTCTCCGTCTTTGCATTTTCCGTATGATTTTTTCTACCAGATATGTGTATAAAATACACACTTTCTCGTTGAAAATCGTATCACAGCCGGAATGATAAGTCAAGATTGCACCTTTTAAAAATTTGTCTTATTACGATCCAGCGGCCACTTCGACCAGAAATTTTTTCTGCCGTAATGCCTCTTCGATCAGATCCAGTGTCTCTTCGGAATCTGCCTCGATCAGATGATAATGATAATTGGAGGTAATATTTTTCAGAGGACTTGATTTTCCCCGCTTAATATCCTCTACAAATTCCATCACTTTTCGTCTGGATGTGATGTTAATCTCTGCCTCCATGTGACCGTACACCCTGTGATTGACCATCACGTTCACCACTTTTCCGCCCAGATCCACTACCGTACACAGCTCGTCTTCCAACTCTTCATCCGTGTGATTCACTTTGAAGATCCGGTTCACGGAATGTGGAGTATTCAGAAGATATCCCCTGTTTGTGGATATGATCTCATGTCCCGCTGCCCGGATCAGTGCGATATCCTGCACGATCACCTGCCGGCTGACATCAAATTCTTTTGCAAGCTGCGCCCCAGATACCGGAATACTGCTTTTTTTTAATCTGATTTATGATTTGATCTCTGCGTTCAGAACCTGTCATAAATACTGTTCCTCTCTTTCTTTTTCTGCATCTTTATTCCACTGCATGCAGATTCTTTAAAGAAATATCCAGGATCGGAGCGGAGTGTGTCAACGCACCGCTGGAAATATAGTCAACTCCGATCTCTGTCAGACGCGCGATATTTTCTTTTGTCACATTTCCGGAGCACTCTGTCTGGGCTCTTCCGTCGATCAACTCCACTGCTTTTTTCATATCCTCCGGTGACATATTATCCAGCATGATGATATCTGCGCCGGCTTCCACCGCTTCTTTTACCATGTCCAGATTTTCTACTTCTACTTCAATTTTTCTGACAAACGGCGCATACTCTTTTGCCATCTGCACCGCTTTTGTCACGCTTCCCGCTGCTCCGATGTGGTTATCTTTTAACAGCACACCGTCAGAAAGGTTGTAACGGTGGTTGTATCCGCCGCCTGCACGAACTGCATATTTCTCAAAAATACGCATATTCGGTGTTGTTTTTCTTGTATCGAGGAGTTTGATCTTGCTTCCTTCCAGAAGTTTTGCAACAGAATTGGTATAGGTCGCGATTCCGCTCATTCTCTGAAGATAGTTCAGCGCAACTCGTTCTCCGGAAAGAAGAACACGGATGTCTCCTTTGACTTTTCCCATCAGCTGTCCGTTTTTCACTTCTTCTCCGTCTTTGCAGTATAACTCTGCCTTCGTGTCCGGATCCAGAAGGGTAAACACTCTCTCGAACACTTCCAGTCCGGCAATAATTCCATCCTGTTTGCAGATCAGGTCTACTTCACCTGCCACTGCCTCTTTCATCACTGAATTGGTTGTCACATCTTCACTGGAAATGTCTTCTTTTAACGCTTCTAAGATCAGGTGATCTGCCTGAAGCTTCATTGTAATCTGATTCATCTGGTTTCTCCTTTATTTTTCATCTATTCTTTCATTTTATACAGCCTGTTCTTTTTCCAGGCACCATTGCTCTTTGATAAGATTTGCCGCTCTTTTTGCAAATACAAGACTCTCCAGAAGAGAGTTGCTTGCCAGACGGTTCGCTCCGTGCACACCGTTGCAGCTTGTCTCTCCCACTGCAAACAGCTGCGGCATGGACGTGTGGCTGTTCTTGTCTACCCAGATACCGCCCATAAAATAGTGCTGCGCCGGAACGACCGGAATGCACTCTTTTGTAACATCATAGCCTTCCTCCAGGCAATGCTCGTAAATATTCGGAAAATGACTCAATATCGTCTCTTTCTCGATCGGCGCCATGGACAGCCACACAAAATTTGTTCCATCCTTTTCCATCTGTTCCCGGATTGCCTTTGTCACCACGTCTCGCGGAAGCAGTTCATCTACGAAACGCTCCATGTTTTTATTATAGAGAAGTGCGCCTTCCCCACGGACGGATTCGGAGATCAGGAATCTTCTGCCCGGCTTTTCCGAATACAATGTAGTCGGATGGATCTGTACATAATCCAGATGCTCCAAACGAATGTGATGTTTTTTCGCTACTTCCAGTGCATCTCCTGTCAGATGAGGGAAATTTGTGGAATGCTGATACAGCCCGCCAATTCCTCCGCTTGCCAGAATGGTATAATCTGCATAAATAGAGGACTCTTCACCACTTTTCGTCTTCACGGTGATTCCCGCACATTTTCCGTTTTCCTCAAGAATGTCTGTCATGGTCGTATATTCGTAAATTGTTACGTTATTCTTTTCCCTTACCCGCGCCAACAGCTTACTGGTGATCTCTTTTCCTGTCACATCTGCATGAAACAGAATTCTCGGTCTGGAGTGTGCCCCCTCTCTTGTGTAGGCAAACGCTTCTCCGTCCTTTTCAAATTCTACTCCATATCCTACCAGATCTTCAATGATTTTTCCAGAACTGCGGATCATAATATCGACAGATTCTTTCCGGTTTTCATAATGACCGGCTCTCATCGTATCTTCAAAATAACTGTCATAATCCTGTTCATCCCGGAGTACACAGATTCCGCCCTGTGCCAGAAATGAGTCACTGCTCTCGGCATCTGATTTCGTGATCATGATGATTTCTTTGTCATCCGGAAGATTCAATGCAGAAAACAGCCCTGCAACACCTGTTCCAACGATAACAACATCTGCTTTTTTATTCATAATACTCTTCTTTCCTTTCGGCAGGCCTCTCTTTTTATGAAAGACACTCTATTTTGCCAGCTCCAGCATTTTTTCCAATGGTTTTCTGGAGTCAGTTCTCAATTCCTCACTCAAATGAACTTCATTCTCTCCTGTTTTTAAGACGTGAAGAACCTTTTCCAGTGTGATCAGCTTCATATCTGTACAGACAGGCTCTGTCTCTGTAAAATAAAATTTCTTATCCGGATTGTCTTTTTCCAGCTTGTAGCGGACGCCGTTTTCGGTACAGATGATAAACTCTTGTTTCTCACTTTTCGTTGCGTAGTCGATGATTCCGGAAGTACTTCCTACATAATCGGAAATTGCAAGCACTGCCTTTGGACATTCCGGATGCGCCAGTACCTCTGCTGCCGGGTGCTGTGCTTTCGCTGCTTTGATCTCCTCAATCTGCATGTGTTCGTGAATCGGACAGTATCCCTCGTTGTATACAAAATTCTTTTCCGGTACCTGCTCTGCAATAAAATGTGCCAGGTTCTTGTCCGGAATAAAGAAAATGTTCTTGTTCGGAAGTGCTTTTACGATCTTCACCGCATTTGCTGATGTAACGCACACATCAGAATGTGTTTTCAGCTCTGCTGTAGAATTGATGTAGCATACAACCGCCAGATCTTCATATGTATCCCGCATTTTCTGAATGGTTTTGGCATCTGCATATGTGCCATTGCACAGTCTGCATGCATATCCGGCATCAGAACTGTTTTCTCCGGGTTCAGTACCTTCGCACTCTCTCCCATGAAAGACACGCCACAGAATACGATGGTCTGCTCTTTCAATCCAACTGCAACCTTACTCAGATAAAAAGAATCTCCGATGTAGTCCGCAATGTCCTGAATCTCCGGTCTCACATAATAATGTGCCAGAATAACTGCATTTTTTTCCTGTTTTAATTTCTGGATTTCTTCCACAACTGTCATATTGTATTCCCTCACTTATCCTGAATTGTTAAATTTTTATCGTTAATTGCTGACAATTATAGCACAAGACTTTACATGTGACAAGACAGTTGTGAAATTAAAAAAGAAGATACAATCCGATTTAACAGACTGTACCTTCCATATTTTATACACTTAATTTCTTTTCAGCCAGAACACTGGAAATCACAAATAGTATAATGCATGCAACAATATAAAATGCGCATTCTCCAATTCCTATATAGAGTCCGCTATGGATTCCCATAAGTCCGTATTTGGCAAACAGATTGTAAATATATTCCACAATTCCATTGATCACAAAGAACAAAATGAATGAAACAATGCCCGCAAATCTGGAATTGATCAACACCGTTCTGGATACAATGACTGCCAGAAATCCGGTTGCGATCACACAGGTCCATGCAAGGAAGAAAAACAGAAAGATTGCCATAAGTGTGATCCAATCCATATTTCCCTGGAAAAGCCACTCTGCACCAATGCGAAGCCCTTTAAAAAGCTCTTCCCATGCATCCATTTTTGCAATCAAACTCAAAATGCAGGCTATTGCTGCCAGCACGTATGCTGCTGAAATAAAGAAAATCTGTAAAATTGCTGCAATGTACTTTGCTCCCAGGATCTTCCAGCTTTGCATCGGCACCATCCAGAGCATATGACTCTGCTTTGTTTTCAGGTCACGGTTCAATATCAACAGACTTTCAATTCCCATATAGAAAAATACAAACATTCCGACAAACATTTCCAGCATTACACTGATTCCAACTGTATTCCCGTTCTCTGTAAAGGTTCCAACTACAACTGCCAGTAAAAACACCAGAAGCAGCGCCAGTATGATGTTTCTGGATGTCTGCTGTTTTTCAGCTCATATTTGATCAAGCGTCCCATTTTGTTTCCTCTCTTTCTCTTTTCTCATTCTGCCTTTGTTCTTCCTACATGATCTCCAGATAAATATCTGCCACGGATTTTCCACTTTGCATCCGTTCTTCTTCCACTGACATCCGACGCACAACTTCTCCATCTTTGATAAAGATTGCCTCATCGATAAAACTTTCGATCTCATCGATCATATGTGTGGAAATTACAAAGGTATTTTTTTCATTTGCTGACTCCAGGATCATCCCGAGAATCTCTTCTTTTGCTTTATAATCAATTCCATTGAACGGCTCATCCAGAAGATACAGCTCTGCTTTGCGGCTCAGTGTTGCGATCACCTTCAGCTTTGCTGTCATACCGGTGGACAGTTCTTTGACCTTCATCTTGCCTTCCAGGGACATCCTTCTTACCATCTCGTGAAATTTCTTCTCATCAAAATCCGGGAAGAAATCTTTATAGTACTGCCCGACTCCGTTCACATCCAGAAAACTGTAGAAAAACGGCTCTGTAGACATGTAGGCGATCTCTGCCTTATCTCCATAGAACCACGGATGTTCCTTGAACAAAATCTCTCCGGATGTAGGCTTTGTCAGACCGGAGATGATCTTCATCCATGTGGTCTTTCCGCTTCCGTTCTCCCCGAGCAGACCATAGATCTTTCCGCCTTCCAGTTTCAGCGAAACTTCATTCAGCGCCTTTTTTGTGTAAAATGATTTGCTTAAATCACGACATTCTAAAATCATCTTCTCTCCTCCTTGTAGTCTGCAATTTTTGAGATAATATCATCTTTTTCAAATCCAAGATCCTGCATCTCATGTATAAAGCTGCTCAACAATTCTTCTGCCATTTCTTTTTTTATCGTCTCGAACATCGTCTCTTCCTCCATCACAAATGTTCCAATCCCCCGCTTTGTATAACAATATCCATGTGTCTCCATCTCTCTGTAGATTCTTGCTGCAGTGTTCTGATTGATCTTATAAAGGACCGCCAGCTCTCTGTTGGATGGAAGCTTCTCTCCGGGAAGTATCTTTCCCTGGATCATCTTTTTCTTCAAGTCGTGAATGACCTGCAGATAGATTGGCATCTCTGCATTGTAATTCATCTTCTTCCTCCTTCCGCCTTGTGTATCAGTGCTATAGTTAGATAGTACACTAGGTTTTTAGTTTTGTCAAGAGGGTTTGGAGGAAATATGAAAAAGAGAACTGAGAAAGTGACAGCAAAACCTATTTAAATAAATCAAAGAGAAAAAATCATAAATTTAAACAAAATCATTTGTATTTCTCTCAAAATATGGATATACTGTTTATATACAGGAGGTGTACCATAAAATGTTAATTAGATTTAAATTCCAAAATTACCGCTCATTTCGTGATGAAAATATTTTATCTATGGAAGCAAAAGGCAATTCTGAATACAAAAATTGTCTGATCCCCTATAAGAAAAAAGGACTCCTTCCTGCGACTGCTGTTTTTGGAAAAAACGGTGGTGGAAAGAGTAATGTTATTCGTGCATTCTGGCTAGGAGTTCAATTCATTCGAAATGCACAGAAAACACAGCATGAAAAAGCAGAAATTCCAGTACGGGCTTTTGCCTTAAATGACTACTCTGAACAATGTCCTACCGGTTTTGAATATGAATACATCCAGAACGGAGTAAAATATATCTATGGCTTTGCCGCTACAAAAAAAGAAATTTTTAAAGAATACTTATATGCATCACCTAAAGGACAAAAATCAGAAATATTTACAAGAGAAAAGCAGCTGTTTTCCTTTCCGGCAAATGGAGAAAAGAAAAAGAAAGAGATGATTTCTGAAGCAGTTGCTCCCAATCAACTGTTTTTTTCTATTGCCTGTGTAATGAATTATCAGCCATGTATTGCTGCGATGAGATGGTTTCGAGAGAATATTCATTTTTCAAAAGATTATACGGATATCCCAAGACAATTATTGGAACATGCGGAAAATCCAAACATGTTAAAATCGATTGTGACCTATGACGAAACAGGCAGGATGATCGGGATTGAAGATATTGTCATTTTGAAATAAAAAATGAAGAAATATCTACTTCTGATCCACTTCCAGATAATTTACCAGAAGGTATGATAATGGCTTTGAAACAATTCTCAGCAGCCTTGAAAGATTCTTCAGAATCTGCGGAAATGAATCTTAAAATCGGAGAGATTAAAACATCTTCTTTACATCATGGAATTAATAAAAACGGACAACTCGAATTATTTTCCCTGGAATTATCTGATGAGTCTGATGGGACCAGGAGATTGATGTCACTTGCCCCTGGAATCGAACAGGTTTTAAATCAGGGGGGCGTTTTACTTGTGGATGAAATTGACAAAGAGCTTCATCCTTTACTTGCTGAGTTTATCATCTCAAAATTTCAAAGTCCTGAAACAAATCCAGGGCATGCACAAATTATTTTTACAACACATGATACCGAATTATTAAATATGGAAATTTTACGTAAAGACCAGGTATATTTTGTAGATAAAAATAAACGAAGTGGTGTATCCGAATTATTCAATCTAACACACCTTCCGGTTCGAACAAATGATAATATTCGTAAAGCATACCTTGTCGGAAAGTATGGTGCAATACCAGATGTAGATACCGTGGAGGTTGAATAATGAAACGAAAAATCAAACCGCTTATTTATGTTTTTTGTGAAGGTGAAAGTGAAATAGAATATGTCAACTTCTTGAAAGAAAAATATGAAGATGTAGCTGTGATTCAAAAACCGGTAAAAGGATTATTTTCTACTGCAGATAAAAAATTCAAAAAAGAAGCTAAATATCGAAATAATGCGGAAGTCACAGACGAAATCTGGTTCTTCTTTGATGTCGATGATGGACAAACAGGAAGTTGGGATAAGAATAAAAAAATAATTTCTGTTTTACAAAAACTAAGGAAAAAGCCCAATATACGAGTACGTCTTCTAATGACAACAGGATGCGTGGAATACTGGTTTTTACTGCATTATAAAAAGATATGTCCATCTATTCAAAATGTTGCTGAAAAAGAAAATGTTATGAAAATGCTGTTGAATGAATGTCCTGGTTATACAAAAGGAAATCCAGTTATGACTAGAAAAATAGCAGAAAATTTAAACACAGCTATGATCAATGGTGACTGGGTGTTAGAACATATTGAAGGCTTGCCGACATTAGAAGATAATAACGTAAGAAACCGTTGGCTATATCAATCCACTTTAACGTTTACAACTGTACAGGATGCAATCAAATTTCTGGAAAATTTATAATCCATAAATTTGTTCTTAGTAAAACCAGGGGATTCCAATGGCCCCTGGCTTTACTCTATCTTCTTAACACTGCCCACTTCTGCTCTCCGTCATCCTTTAAATCTACATCCGGAAAGCTTTTGATATACTGCTGAAACTGCGAATATCCATAATCTCTCACTTTAAAATTCCCGAACTTATTTCGAATCTTATTTCCGAGAGTTCCCAGAGATACTCCCTGACATCCCGCCTGTTTCAACTGGTACATAATATATTCTTCAATACGTTCCTGCTGACTTTTATCTTCATACAATGTCACGGATACTTTTGTTCCATCCTGTAACAGCTTCAGTTTTGGAAATGTTTCCAGAAACTTGGACAACAGACTGTATCCATATCTTCGCACATCGAAATCCGGGTACAGTTTGACCAGACGGCTTCCGACCTCTCCAAGTCCAGTCTCCTTATCGTTGTTTTGATTTTCTGTAATAATCTTCACGACCGCTTCTTCAATCTGACTCTTGGAGACTGCACCGGCAGACTCTTTTTTGGACTCTTTTCCTACAACTGCATGTGCCGCTGCTTTTTCCGGTTTTTCAAGCATGCTGTCTTCTAACAGCAATTCCAATACGGTAAAAATATCACAGGCTTTTCGAAACGGCGGCGGTGTCTTATCTTCTCCCATTCCAATCACCATTTTTCCGCTTTCCCGAAGTCTGCTTGCCAGCTTTGTAAAATCGCTGTCACTGGACACCAGACAGAATCCTTCCAGCTCGCTTGTGTACAGCATATCCATGGCATCAATGATCATTGCCGAATCGGTCGCATTTTTCCCATGAGTATAGCTGAACTGCTGGATCGGTGTGATTGAGTTCTGCAAAAGCACCTCTTTCCAGCTGGAATTGTAGGTGCTGGTCCAGTCCCCGTAAATCCTCTTGTACGTGACATTCCCATACTTGGATAACTCATCCAGTATCGGTTTGATATATTTTGCTGAAACATTGTCCGCATCGATCAGCAACGCGTATCTCTCTTCCATATTTGATAACCCTCTCCCTCTAAATTTTTCCATTCAAACACACCATTCTCACAGATCATGTAGCTGTGTTCTGAATTTTCTTTTGGAATCGACACAGAACCCGGATTCATGTACATGACACTCTGATCTGCTTCCGTATGAATCTTTTCACATGCCGGTATATGTGTGTGTCCGTTCAGCAGAATATCCCCTGCTTTCAGCATCGGCAGCTTTCCCGGATTCCACACATGACCATGTGTTGCATAAATATTCTGTCCATTCAGATTCAAAAAACAATAGTCCGCCAGAATCGGAAATTCCAGAACCATCTGATCCACTTCCGTGTCACAATTTCCTCTGACACATAAGATTTCCTGTTTTCTTGCATTTAACATGGCAATGACTTCTTTCGGCGCATATTCTTTTGGCAGGTCATTTCTCGGACCGTGATATAAAATATCTCCCAATAAAAGGAGCTTGTCTGCTTTTTCTCTGTCGTAAGCTTCCAACATTTTTCTGCAGTAATATGCAGAACCGTGAATATCTGATGCGATCATTAATTTCATATGTGATTCCCTCTTTTCTCTGTATTATCTCAGCAGAGATCTACCTCAATAAAACTCTCCTGTTCAATCCCTCTGCCTTCCTGAATAATAAGTTCCAACAGCTGTTTGATCTGCTCATTTCCATCTTCCAGTTTTTTCAGTTTTCTTTTTGTCTCTTCCCGAATCGGATACGAATACTGCTGATGCTGTAAATAAGTATCTGCATCCATCTGTAATGGTTTCAAATCCGGGAAAACCTGATTTCTTTCGTATTGAAAAATGCGGATTCCGCCATAATCCAGATCCCCACTGTGATATACATCTATATGGCGCTGTCTCTTTTTCGAAATCTTATTTAGTTTATGTAAAATCCGGCAAACTTTCGGTCCCGGATATCCACCCACAAATAAATATAATGTTCCTTCTTCATAAGGCGCCATCACAAAATTCATTTTATTCTCAAAGATAATCACTTTTTGTATCTGTGGCTGCTCTGGTTCCAGCTCTGCATGCAATAATGATTCTCCCTCCAGAATTGTTCCATATTTCCAAATCTTCGTATTAACAGCGGCTGTTCTTCCTCTGTCATCTACAAAATACAGCAGCAATTCTCCTTTGATATACATACTCTGATAACAGTCTCGAATCAATACAATCTCTTCCAAAACTTCTATATCATCCAAAAGCTTTGTTCTGTCTGGATTGGTTTTTCTGGCCTGACGGATGACATATTGTTTCATCTCTTTCGTGAAACTTTTGGATCCCTCCAGAGAATTGCTCGCAAATACTTTCGCATAAGTCAGTTTCTGCAATTTATCCAGTTCCCGAAAGCATTTTGCATACTGCCGCACTTGTTTCAGTCTTTCATCCGGTTCCCAGTTTCCATTATTTTTCTCAGATTTTTCCAGAAGATCCACATAGTAGCTCCGGATCCATGGTTTTTGAACCACAGACATTTCTTTTCTCAAAAATTCCTGATACTTCCACAATCTCTGTTGTTTGGGAATAAACCTCGGTTTTACGTTTTCACGATACAACTGATAGAACTGATCTCTGTCTTCCAGATGAAACACCAGACTTTTGATATCGCTCCCTCGGATCAGCCAGTTGATCTTCACCAGTCCTTTTTCCTGCAGATCAATCGCTTCCTGTATTGCTTTTTCCCGTGAACAGCCTTGATACAAAGGTGGTATTTCACTGGCGCTTTTGGCGCTGTTATTCAATGTTTTTCTTCCGCATTTTTCTGTACGCCAGTTTGTTTCACCACTTTCCAGCAATTCCACAATTTTTCCCAATATCCACGTCATCATTCTTCCCCTTGCAGCTGTTCAAACTCCATTCGTTCAAATTCCTGTATTGAAATATGCCTTTTATTTGGATTGGCATACACAAATGTCTTGTCTACATTTTCCAGATAGTTCTGAATCTTATCATTTGTTGCACTGATAATCGCCTGAAATCCCAGTCCCCGGATCAGAGAAATACAACTTGTTACTTTCTCTGCATCCATTTTGGAAAATGCCTCATCCAGGACAACCAGACGCAGGGTTGGCGGACGCTTGATCTTCGGAGACAGATTGATTCTGTAAATCTGTGCAAAGCTTGCCAGAAGCGCGATGTAAAGTGGGTTCTGACCTTCTCCACCGGAATTTTTCTTGATCATCTTGCTCAGACCGATCCGCATATCCTTTTCTCCCTGCACGATCTGCTGCATATCAAAGGAAAGATACGTGCGATAATCTGCATATTTATCCATATTTTTTCTGGCTTCCTCCAGCTCTTCCCTGGTGGCATTCTCCGGCGGAATGAAAATCTCGATCAGCTCATTCATCAGATCTCCGTATTCTTCCTCATGCTCCATGGTAAACAGGTTCATCTGATTTTCCATGTGGTCACTCAACTGAGACGGATTGATATCCAATGCGTCATCCATAAACATCCGATAGAATCGTCCGTCCGGACCTTTGTTTTTCGTAATGACAAACTGATACTTGTCCTTTCCGAAATCCAGACGGCTGATGATCCGGTTCAATTCATCTTTTTTCTGATATGCCTCTTTGATTGCATAACGAATCTTGGATACAAAATCAACTTTAAAGTGTTCCACTGCTGCTCTCGCCTGTTCCTGTGCTTCTTCCCTGTATTTTTCCAGGTTATCGCACTCAAGATTTGAAAGCTGCTTTTCGTACACGTCATTGTCACGGATCGTTGCAGAATAGGTTCTGTTCGGATATTTTCGAAGATATGCACTCCTTGCTTCTACCAGTTTTTCATATGCTTTTTCCTGCGCATCTTCCAAAGGCTGTTTTTTCTTGATACGTTCCCGCATCAGGTACTCATAATTGCGGCTCTGTCTGCCCTCCAGATACTCCTGAAATTCCGGCTCATATTTTTCTCTGTCCTGCTGCCGGAATTCATTTTCTTTCTGCACTAACTGTTCATTAAAATCTACCTGCATGTTCTGGAATCGTTTTCCGTTTTCCTGATGATTCCAGATGGTTTTCTGAACTGCCTCAATCTCTGCTTTCTTTGCTTCCTGCTTCTGCTGGATTTCCTGTTTCTGCTGCTCCCACACCAGAACGGATTCCTCTCGCAGCTTCTGCATTGTATCCAGAAGTCTGGCCTTTTCTGCCTCCTTTGCCGGAATTTTCTGCAGATCAGACAGCCATTGTCTGTAATCCTCCAGAGGCTGTGTCAGTCCTTCCAGCTGAGAGATCCTGCGAATTTCTTCCAGCATTTCCTGCAGTGGAATCCGTTCCTCCTGAAGACTCTCACATTTTTCTTCCAGACGGCGGATCCTCTGACGCATACTGGTCTCTCCGATATATGCCCTTCTCGTATAATTTTCCGGATTGATATGCTGCAGACGGAAGCTGTGGTACAGCACACAGTCTGCAGTGATTCCGATCCGGTCTGACGAAGCTCTTCGATACTTTCACATTTGATAACATTTTCCGAGGAAGAAATTGATGTATGCCTGCACATACGGCTCTTTTGCAATCAGCTCCTTAGCAAGGGCTCCTTCTTTTACTTCCCATTCTGTCTCCTGTACTTTTTCTGTATCCAGAACTGCTGCCCGGAAAAATTTCTTCTTATCCATGTCCTGATAGATTTCCATGGCAATTTTCGCGTACTTTGGTTCCACGACTAGAAGCAGCTTGTTGTTTCCGAGATATCCTTCGATGGCATTGTGCCAGCGTTCGTCCCGCACATCCAGAAGATCTGCCAGAATCTGCACATTGACAAACTTGCCGCACTTCTCATGCAGCCGGTTTCTCAACTCATATCTCGCTTCTTCCAGTTCTTTTGGATAGGCTTTTCTTCCCTGTTTCAGCTCTTTTAATTCTTCCGTGCTGCCTTTTCTTCTTTTTTGACCGCGCGAAGTCTGGCATCTGTCTCCTGACGCTCTTCTTCCAGTTCTTCCCGGATCTGTGTCAGACTTATCTGCAGCCTTTCCAGCTCACCTTCCGTGATCTTTCCAGAAACAAACCGGTCAATATCCCACAAGGTCTGGTTCGGCGTCACATCTTTTTCTTTCCACTCTTTGAGACCATCTGCAGTCTTTTTCCATCTTGCCTTACTGTTCTGCAGCCGTTCCAGGGCTTCGTTCAGACTCTCCAGATCTTTTTCCATGGCTGCATAACCACTGTCCGCAATCTTCAAAATTATTGCTTCGTATTCTTTCTGAAGTTCTGCCTGCTCTTTCTCCAGATTGACTCTTTTCGCTTCCTGTCCTGCAATCTCCGTCTGTGTCTCTTTCATCCGGTCATTCAGTTCCTGGATCTTACTCTGCAGATGCAGGATTTCCAGCCTGGAAATCTGATAGGTACAGGACGCCGTCTCTTCCTGTTTTTCTTCATACTGCCGATAGGAACCCCGGATCTCCTGAAGATACCCGATTTCTTCCATGGTCTCTTCGATTTTCCCGCGCATTCTTCCATACTGCATCACACTTTCCTGCAGCTCTTCAATGTGCATATCCTGCTCCATACAGATATATTCTTTCACGAAATCTTCCAGTTTGATATTCATACGGAACGGAATGGCTCGCTTGAACAAACGAGGAAATTTTTCGATATCCAGACCACCCAGATAAATGTCATACATCTGTTCTGCGGAATCTCTCATTGCTCGGACCACAATAATACTCTTCCTTTGAAAATGTCCGCTGCAGATATTCTTTGACTTCAAATGTCGTCAGGCAGCGCTTATCCGCCCGGTACTGATTTTCCAGAAGCCCGCTTTTATGCCAGAAAAACAGGCGATTGATCTCATTTGTGGCTGTCTCAACATCAAATACCACTCCCACACACTGCTTTTCTTTCGTATCTGTCTGCTCCAGCTCCAGAACGATCGTACTGGAGAAATTCTGGTTTCTCAAATACTGGGATTCGTTATTTTCCCCGATGTTCACCATTCCCCTTAAATATTCGATCAGAGAACGGTCAGAGTCGTCTGCTGCCGCCTTATTAAAAAATCCTCTTCCGTCTGTGTTCGCGTACAGTACGATCTGCATGGCGTCGATCACTGTAGACTTTCCACTTCCGGAATGTCCGGTAAAGAAATTGATTCCCTGATTAAGAGTAAGTACTTTTCTGTCTATGTAATGCCAGTTATTCAGGCAGATTTTCGAGAGCGCTTTGAACGCCTGTTTTGTCTCCACTGTCTTCCTCCTCGCTGAACGTCTCTAATAGTTCTCTGATATCATCTCCAAGCAGCACTGTATTGATGCACGGATAAATAACAAGTCTGCTGTTCTCATCCAGCTCCTCCATCACATCCACAGGTTCCACAATCTGATATTTTTTCAAAAATGCAACAGTCCTCCGCATCTCTGTCGGGGACGGCAGGCCGCTTAACACATGGAATTCTCCCGCTTTTCCGTTCACTGCTCCAAGAGTGGTCACGATATGGCTGCTGGATGACACTGCTGCCATCTGCTCATCATAGATCAGCTTTAACACCAGAATATAGATTGTGGCAAGTCTGGAGAGCTTTTCTCCCATAGTGTCTCTCCCTGGATGTACATGACGCCCATATGCAGATTTTCCTGCAGTGTGATTCCGGCAACTGCAAAATATTTCTCCAGAAATTCCCTGTGCTTGCTGCATACACGGTACTCCCTGACCGGAACCATCCGCCCGGTCCGTTTTTCAAATTTTCGTTCCAGAAGAAAGGTCTGACGATATAATGTCTGGATCACATGTTTGATATCGTCCTGCTCTTCTTCCGAAAGCTGTTCGTAATATTCGATCATTGCGGTCTCCTTCGCACAAATTTTAATGCCGGATATTGATACTGTCCACTTTGGATGACTGTCTCCTCCTCATTCAATACCCGATATTTACTGTTCTTTCTGGTACTGTAGTCATATGCCAGGATCAGTTTTTCAAATGCTGTCTCTTCTGTAATATGAAGTGTTCCGGCGTCCATCACTTCGTTTTCCATATGCTCTTCGATAAAATCCTCAATCTCCTGTCTGCTGTAGCGCATCTGAATCCGGTTTAACTTCAGCACATCCTCCCGGTTCAGATCTTCATATTCTTCATCCTGTCCCATCTGGCTGATAAAGTCTGTCCTCTGTTTTCTTCTCTTATACAATGATTTTTCGGAAATCATCTCAAACAAAGACAGGTTCATCCGTTTTCCCGCTTCTGTAAGCAGCCTCTCCGGTTCTTCCTGCGCAGAAATTTTATTCAGAAGCTGCACCACCAGCCCTTTGGTATCAGTCTCTCCGCTTAACAGATAATTCATCCGGCTCACGGTTGCCCGCACATATTTGGAATGCTCTCTGTCCATATTGGAGATCCTGTGTTCAATATCATCAAATCCCCGTTCGATCAGATCCAACAGATCTAACACATCCTCTTTCGTATCTCCTGCTGCTTTTGCTTTCTGCCGGATGCTTTCGATCCATTCTTCATTTTCCCGCATATCCCGGAGACATTTTTTAATGTCCATCTTGTAGATATAAAAATTGTCTGATGTTTTTAAAATATGATACTTTTTCTTGACAATTTCTTCCACATACCCGTCCAGATGCTCCCGCAAAAGTTCCCCGTAAGACTCCTGATCCAAAAGCCTCTCGAAAAACTTGTCCATATTATGAAGCATATCCTGCAGCGCTTTGTTCAGCTTTCTTGTATTGATCAGGCCGTCCTGAGCATATTCAGATTTACTCTGGAATTATTCTGAAAGGAAAACAGCGTAGCATATACATTCTGAATATATAATTCTGTTTCTTCCAGCTCTTCGGACGTGAGTCGCTCAAATGCCTCAATAAAAACCGCCGCATAATCCGGTATCACAATATTTGTGGTCATCGTACTGTAATCTTCGATCTTCTTCAGCCATCCGGTCTTTAAAAGCCACCGTAAAATGCGGGATGCTGTCGTCTCCAACATGTCAAAGTCCGTCTCGTTCTCCTCCCGTTGAAGCAAAACCTGTTTCTGTGCATTCATATCACTCAATACCTGCACACAGATTTCTTTCGTCAGAAAATAATTACTGTACTGATATTCCTCATTGATCACCAACAGCGACTCCATGTAAATCTCCCGGTTTACCGAACGGAACAAACTCCAGAATGTGTCCGGGATCTCGTATCGTAACTGCATAATTTTCTCCGTATCTCGTTGATTTGTGTCTGTCATATTATAGCACGAAGTCCTTCTGTTTTTTATAATTTTTTTAATTCAAAATTGCTTTCAATACAAAAAGCAAGCAATGCTATCTGTTACTTTTAGCATTACTTGCTTCTTCGCTTGATTATTTACTCCATTTTTTTCTCTAATATCCTAGTTAATGATCTTTTCTAGTGCCTCTAACGTACATTTTACCATATGCTCTCCCAGTTCCTTGCTTGCTTCTTTCGCACTTTCTGCAAACCACTCTGTGTTCTCTTTTGTTTTTTCTAAATCGACATGATCTGGATAAAGAGCATATAGCAAGCTAGTTTCAAATTTTCCAGCATGATCAAATCCACCACACTTATGCTGCGCTTCTTGACTGATTAATGGAATTACCTTGATATAGGAAAATGGGTCATCACCTGATCCAAGATTTTCATAGTAATCGGCATAATCATTGCTTCCCCACCAACCACGTCCACGAGTATCTTCCATATATTCCATAGTTAATTTTTTTGCGGCTTTATGACACGCTAAAGTCATTGGCATCAAACCAGCTTCCTCAGTCTGATGATGAGCTACACAATATATATTTTTCACACCACCATATAATAATGATTTCAATATATTGTAAATGTACTGTTCATATACATCAACATCAACTTGTATCGTCCCTGTTTCAGGTCCTCCTACTGCATAACTTGCAACTCCATACCAAATCGGAGGACAAACTACAACTTCTTTCGTTTTCTCTAGCTCCCTAAAGATTCCATTGATAACCATTGTATCGCATCCACAACTTGCATGATGAGCATGATATTCAATTGTTCCAATTGGGATAATAAACGGAACTTTTCTACGTTTTGCATCTTCAATTTCATCAAAAAGCATATCAATTAATTGCATAGCACATCCTCCTTCTTTAATGTTTATACCATTTAAAACTCAAGTTCATACAATTTTCCAATTTCTGGAGAGAGAACATCACATCCATCCTCTGTTACTGCAATCCCCTTTTCCCAGCGTACCCCAAATGTATCTGTTGAGATAAATGTATCAATCTGGAATGTCATATTCGGTTTCAAAGCATAATCAGATGTTGTTTCAACCATGGTGCCTCGACTTCAATCATACCCGTTCCATGCAATGGACCATATACAAAATTATCTTTATATCCATTATCTACATAATACTTATAAAAATTTTCTGCAATCTGTGAAGCCGGAACACCTGATTTTACCTGCTGCTGTGTCCATTTATGAGCTTCAAGTCCAAACATTACTACATCTCTTCTTTTACCTTCCAATTTTCCTAAAACAATTGGATATCCGATTGCTGCAGAATATCCATCGATTTTAGCCGACAAGTTCAGCTGAACAATATCTCCTTTCTGAAACTCTCTGTATGATGATCTGGAAATTGCGTGTCGTGTCGATGCTTCTGAAAATACATACATAGGAAGTCCTTCATATTCTGCTCCCTGCTCATATACTACTCTTTCTGCAACTCCAACCATTTGAAGTTCTGTCATTCCAGGCTGAATTTCTTTAATTACCTGTTGAGTCGCCAGTTCAGCAATTCGATATCCTTCTCGTAAGCAATTAATCTCGTTTACCGATTTGATAGACCGTAATTCTACCATTATATGATCTGCTCTTACAATTTCTGCTTCTGGAAATGCTGCTTTAATACCTTCCATAATAATAACTGAAGTATCCAAATAGCTGGCGACACCAATTCTTAATTTCTTTCCATTTACTCCGATTGCATGAAACACATCCTGGTATGTATCAGCTTTCAACTCTGGATATGCTGGATCTGCACTTTCCCTATATTCTTTTAATACAAAAATTTTTTCCAAACGAGAACGATCTGCTGCAAATTCTCTACTTTCTGGTCCTACCATTAGAGCTGCATCTCCAGAAGCTGAAATAGCAACCCTGATCTTTCAAACAATGGCCAAAATCCTGAAAAATATCTTGCATTTGCATAATCTGCTTCATTTGAATTAACAATCATTGCATCAAGCTTTTCTCTCTGCAATATTTTTGCCGCTCTTGTAACTCTCTCCTTATACTCGTGATCCGGAATAAAAATTTTACCATGATTTGACATTTAATTATCCTCCTAATCTCTTTTTTAAATTGAATATCCTGTCGTTGTATAAAATGCTACTGTTCTAGGCTCTGCCTTCCATACTGTGCAACTACAGGGGTTATTACTTTCCAGCATAATCGCATACTGTTCACCAAATTCTGCTGTATATTTTCCAAAATCCTTTTCTTCATTTGTTCTGAGACACCGTACTCTTCTGGCCTTTACACATATTTCCAAATCCGATACAGGCTCTTTGTCTGTGTAAAGAAGCGTTATTTTAATATATGCATCTTCATCACTGACATTTGTAATAATAATTGATTCATGCCCTGGTATACTATTTACCCCTTCTGGTGGAAGTTCTGCATCTGGAAATATCCAAACTTTACTACCGTATGTCATTTTTACCTCCTTTTTCTTAACCAGCATAATTAAAAATTTGTTTCATATCATGAAAGAATTCGCTTTGCTCATCCATACTGTATTTTTGAAAACATGGATGGGTATGCATCCACCACTCTCTTGTGACAGGATCTGCTTCCATTTTTCTCATATCTTCTTCATAGTCGCTTCCTATGTATTCAAAATAAGAAAATACGTAAGATTGAAATCGGAATATTGAATAATTCCTAATATTGCATTCCGAAATTTTCTTCAGTACATCTGGCCAAACATCGGCATGGAGCCTTTCATATTCCTCTATTTTTTCTTCTTTTAACTTCCCTATTTGACCAAATTTATTTATCCCCACTTTTTTACTCCTTTTTAGAAAACGAATCAATCAATACAACGACAACAAGAATAATTCCCTTTACAACCCACTGCCAATATGTGTTAATTCCCATCAAAACCATGATATTAGAAATTACTTGAAGGAATAATGCTCCAACAACAATTCCTGCAATTCTTCCTTTCCCGCCTGTTAAAGAAGTTCCGCCAAGTACACAAATTGTCATGACATCAAATAAAAGTTCATCTCCTAATGATACATTTCCTGATTGTGTTCTGGATGTAAGCCCCAATGCACCAATCGCGGATAACACACCACATATTACAAATGCAAGAATCGAAATATATTTAACATTTAATCCAGATAATTTTGCTGCTTCTTTATTTCCGCCTACTGCAAAGAAGCTTCTTCCGGTTGCTGTATGGGCAGTGAAAAAATATAAAATGACTGCAACAATCAGCATAAGGATTACTGCAATTGGTATACCTGCAATTTTTCCTAAAGCCAGTTTTCCGAATGTTTCAGATAAACCAGAAATCGGTAATCCGTCTGAGTAAATATAGTTAATGCCTTTTAACATATTCATTACGACAAGTGTTGCAATAAAAGATGGCATTTTTCCGTATACTACCAGACATCCGTTTACAACTCCAATTAAAGCTGACATTAAAATCACCAATATGAATGCTACTCCAAGTGGTAATCCATTTTTTACAGAAAATCCTGCAAAAAAAAATGATACCATACCTATAGTTGACGAAATAGACATATCCATTTCACCAATCAATATTACAAAAAACTCTCCCATTGCAATAATTGCAACAAATGATGCCTGACGTAACACATTCATGATATTCGTTGTTGTTCTAAAATTTTGCATTAAAACAGCATAGCGCAAATAATACAACAAAACAAAAATACGATCATCCAATCACTTAATAACGCTTTTACACCACCGCTATATTTTTTTGACTTTACTTTGTAATCATTCATTCTGCGTTCACTCCTAACAAATTGTTTATGATAACTTCCTGAGTCTTTCTTTCACCTTCTACTTCATCTAAAATTTCTCCCTCATACATGACATATACTCGATTACACAGTCCAATAAGTTCTTCCATTTCTGGTGACACTAATATTACTGCCTTCTTTTGTTTTGTCAGTTCATGGATCAGATTATAAATTTCAAACTTAGCACCAATATCAATTCCTCTGGTTGGTTCGTCTAAAAGAAAAATTTCTGTATCTCGAAGCATCCATTTTGCAATTACAATCTTTTGTTGATTCCCTCCAGATAATTTTTTTAACGTTTTGCCACAATGAATGATATGCTAAATTCATTTTTTTCATTAATTTCATACGCAGCTTTCATTTCTGCTTTATGATCCTGAAATACTCCTGCTTTTCTAAAAAGTTTCATAGATGGTAAAACAGTATTATCTTTGATATCAAATTTCATAACCAATCCTAATGTCCGCCTTTCATCAGGAACTAATCCCATTCCTAGCTTAATAGCCTGCTGTGGTGATTTAATTTTCACTGGTTTTCCTTTGATCAATATTTCGCCATCCGTCACTTTATGATTTCCAAATATTGCCTGAACTAATTCCGTCTTTCCTGCCCCTAAAAGACCCGCCAGCCCTATAACTTCACCTTTCCTTACCTGAAGATTAATATTTCTAAAAGCTTTTGGCGCTGTCAAATTCCTTACTTCAAGAATTACATCACCAAATTCTTCATTGATAGGTGGATATACATTTTCCAGTTCTCTTCCGATAATCATTTTGACAAGACCATCATAATCAATATCTTTTACTTTTCCAGAATTTGATATATTTGCCATCACATAATACGGTATAGGAATCACAACATTCAAACACTTCTTCTAATCGATGTGAAATGTAAATAATTCCAATGCCCTTTTCCTTAAGACAGATATAATTCTAAAAATATTTTCAATATCTTTCTCCTGCAGCACAGCAGTCAATTCGTCAAAAATCAATATTTTAGGATCATCCAATAAGGCTTTTGCAAGTTGGATAATCTGCCGCTCTGCCGTTCTTAAATGTTTTACCGGAATGTTTAAATTAACATCACACTGCATGTACTCCAACAATTCTTTTGCTCTCTTATCTAATGCTTTCCAATTAATATGACCATGTTTTTTTTCATATCTTCCTACGAAAATATTTTCCACTCCCGTCATATCTCCCATCAAAGTAAACTCTTGATGTACAATTGCAACACCCCTTTTTTGGGATTCTCTGACGTTATATGCTGGGATCTTAATTTTTTCTCCTTTAATTACTAAATCACCTTTGGTCATTTGGTTTTCGCCTGTAATACACTTTGACAATGTGGATTTGCCCGCTCCATTTTCCCCTACCAAAGCATGACACTCCCCAGGCATTAGTGTAAAATTAACCTGATCTAATGCCTTTACACCAGGAAATTCCATAACGCCATCATGTATTTCCACTAAAGGAGTCATTTTTATTTTACCTTCTGCCATCATTTACTCCTTCCTATAACCATAACCACCCAAATGCTTCTACCCCAGAGCTGATAACCTCTTCATCTTTATCTTCTGGATGCCTCATATTATGTATAATTCTTTTTAATTCATGATACGGAAACATACAACTTCCCACACCCGTTTCTGTCACCGGATTAATGTCAAAAAACATTTCTTTTACGATATCAAAATCTTGCTCGTTGTAATATAAAAATTTCATCAAGCAATTTTTCTTTCTTCTCTTCATCATCTTCCTTCTCATATGCCAATGCTGCCAACACCATATCGTAAATAACTGCATTTCTGCGTTCTGCATTTTCCAATTTATCAAAATGAGGCAGCCAAGGTCTTAATTTTTCATTCAAATACGCCTCTTTTTGTAACATCTTTATCTTACTTAAAATATTTTCATGATTCTGCTTTGCTTTCAAAATTGCTGGTATATCATCTTGTTGCATTTTATTTTTCTGGAATGGAAATGGTGTTGTATACAATGAATCTGACTTTCATGTATAGTAACCATATTTTTCATAACATATAAAAACAGTTTCTCCTAAATCTCCAAAATTCTGTTTACATGCCATATGGTAAAATTCCTCATTGTCCATCTGAGAGCCCCATCCATAATTACCGTGAGCAAACAAATGCATAAATAAACCATACCATTCAAACATAAAACCATTGATACCATGAACTCCCATTTTTACGCTTCCTCTATGCTGCCTGATATCAGTTTCAATGACCTGTTCATTTGTCTCATCTTCGTAACGGATCACATTGCTTTTAAATGTTCGATACAATCTTCCCATTGGTAGAAGTATTGAATTGGATTCTGTATCCCGTGCCCATATTCGATCTCTTCCAAATGCGTCACACCATTTTTCAAACTCACTCTCTGGTACATACAAACCTGGTGCCCAAAACAGCATGATATCCTCTGGCATTGAATCCACACATTCTTTTAAAAACATAGGATCTTTTTCAAGCGGAGGCTGTCTAAATGCCTGATTCCAATGACGCATCTTTATTGATATTTCTGACCTCGTCATAAATTTTTTTCAGCAGCCACATATTTGCTTTATGCTTTGCTTCTCCCGGACTATTTGAAATTGCATGCCATCTCTTTTTACAATCATCGCATTCACAAAACCAAAATCCCTCTTCACTTTCTTCTAATGTATATCCATCAAATCCAATCTTTGCAATCTCTTTCATAGATTCTACAATATACTCCACATTACCCGGATAACTTAAACAAAGCGAATCAAAATCATTCCTAAAATCGCTATCTTTTGGCGGTTTCATTCTTGCTTCCGGATGTTTGATCGTAAATCCTCCATTGTATGAATTCAAACCCACATAAGCAAAAATTTTCACTCCGTATCTATGAGATAATTCAATAAACTTCTGCAAAAATGGTTCCTCTAAATTAGGATGTGTATATCTTACTGTCAACCATCTTCTATTTTCGGCATTCCAAATTTTAATTGGCACATTTCGGAATACTGTCTCTGGATATTTTTTCATTTCAAATGGCCAATATCCATACATAACCAAATTAAACTGATTAATTTTATTGTCCAGACAAATATTCAAATATTGTTTCCACTCTTCAAATCCCCATAACTGACTATCAAATCCAAATCTTCCATATCCTGCATACCAGGAAAATGTCTGTGCAATAGCCCTCACTTCTAATGATGGCCAATCTGTAATGTGACATATCGGTAAAACAAATGAATCTTTACTCTTCTCCAACAATTGCTTCAAAGTAGTCATTCCATTCAAAAAACCAACTCTGTTTCATAACGAAGTATTCACATTTTCTTTGCTGATATTTATGTCATATCCTTGTTCTTGAAATAATTTTTTCTGATCCGAATCAATATTATCCAGAGAATCAACCAGCATTACTTCTAAAATATTTTCTTCCGTTTCATTTATTTTAACTTCTTGATAATTCCAAAAACGTTCTCTTGATAATGCAATCAGCTCTTCGGAAATTCCTTGTTCCGATTTTAGCCACAAATTTTTAAATTTCTTTGTTTTATTTCCATCTTCGTGTACAACTTTTGGTTCTGGTAGCAAATCAATCACACAACATCCCTCCATTATTCTAAGTAACTGGCGAGTCTGACTATATCGCCAGTTACTGTTTTCAACTCACTTTTAGCCGAGCCATTTCCAGTTCTTCCAATCATAATCTTTGATGTTTTCCTTTGTGATAACTTCTGGATCTGGCAAATCATATTTCTCTGGTAGTTCTTCCTTATCCATTAAAACTTTAATCATTGCATCTGTTGCCTGATATCCTAATACTACAGGATCCTGAAGAACTTCTCCCAACCATGCTTCATTTCCTTCTTCAAGCCATCCTAATACGTCTTTATCTCCAGCAATACCAATAAATTTAATTTCTTCTCTTCCCTGTGCGACTGCAGCATTATATGCTCCAACTACTTCTGCATCATTATGTCCACATACTACATCTATTACAGATTCTCTCTGGAGAACATTTTCCATTAATGTCTGAGCTGAATCCCTTGTTCCTGCTCCAGTATCTCCTTCTTCAATAATCTTTGCATTTGGATATGACTCTAATACAATTTCCTTAAAGCCATCAAATCTGTCCGAAGAAGCTTTTCCTGATGTTGGTCTTGAAATAAATAAACAAACGGGATCATCTTTTCCAAGAGTATCCAGATAAGCAACTGCTGTCTCTCCAGCCTTCCTGCCTAAAGCCTTCATGTCATGTCCTACAAACGTAGACCAAACTACATCACTTTCAGATGCCGGTTCTTGAACATAATCACCAACAATAACAGGAATTTCATTATTTACACATTCTTTCATTGTTGGGATAGCAGAAGAGGCATCCGCCGGAAAAAGAATAATACCATTACAACCTGCAACCTGCATATTATCCAGGTTTGTCAACATTGTCTGTACATCTGAATGGGAATCTTCAAAATCAAATTTGATTTCTACGCCTTTGTTTGCTGCATTTTCCTCTGCCCACTGATTACATCCATCTACAACTCCCTGGAACCATGGATACGCCGTTAATTCCATAATGGAAACTCCAATTTTAAATTTTTCCGCACCTGTCTTTTCATTCGTTGTTTCCTTC
>ENA-OQAN01000282-OQAN01000282.1-human-gut-metagenome-genome-assembly--contig:-NODE-282-length-28169-cov-2.693032_pt1 | contig 28169 bp, 37 predicted proteins | sample MGYA00242735_ERZ504527 | MGnify/ENA primary metagenome ERZ504527 (study PRJEB26092, sample SAMD00036230) | human gut metagenome | host: Homo sapiens | study: EMG produced TPA metagenomics assembly of... | reverse complement strand
CTTTGGAGTGAGCCTTGGTCCATACTTAGCGTCTGAGGTGGTTCACGGAGAGGTACGCGGCCACAAGCCGCAGGGTAAGCCCATCTGTCTGAGCCAGGTACGCATCAGCGTACATGGCGAGTTATGGGCCGGCCGCTCGTGAGGCACCTCAGCGCTTAGTATGACCAGGCGAACGACGGCACCCGGACTTCTGCTGCAAATCTCACACGTCCGTCCGCGTCATCTTGCCCCCACCAAACACCTGTGCTATAATCAAACTAATTAAAAAACCGAGGTAAACCACACATGAACAAAAAAGAAATCGCAGAAATAAAAAAACAATTCACCCCTGACCGCTGCTCCATCACCCGCATCTGCGGCTGCTACGTAGACGGTGAAAAAAACAAAAAAACCGAACTCAAAGAAGCCTTCTTATCCTTATCAGAGGAAGAAACCTTCAAATACTTCGACATCTTCCGAAAAACCCTCACCGGCACCATCGGAAAAAATCTCATCAACATGGAATTTCCTCTGGATCAGGAAACCGAAGGCGGAACCCAAAACTTCCTCATGAAACTCCGCAAAAGCAAACTCACCGACGACACCCTCACCGAAGCCTTCTACGACAGAATCATAGAAAACTACGACTACGGTGAAAACTACTACATCATCCTCATCCACGCATCTACGACATCCCCGGCAAATCCTCCGACGGTGCCGAAATGTTCGACGCTTCCGATGAGATCTACGATCACATCCTCTGCAGTATCTGCCCGGTCAAGCTCTCCAAAGCAGGCCTGCATTACAATGCAGAGACAAACAATATTGAAGACCGTATCCGGGACTGGCTGGTAGAAATGCCTGACTGGGGCTTCCTTTTCCCACAGTTCAACGACCGCAGTACCGATATCCACGGACTTCTCTACTACACCAAAAACGCCGAAAATCTCCGCTCCACCATGATGGAAGAAGTCTTCGGCTGCACCACACCACTATCTGCCGGAACCCAGCGTGACTCCTTCAATGCTCTGGTGGAAGAAACCCTTGGTGATGACTGTGCCTACGACACAGTCCTTGAGATCCATGAAAAGCTCAACGATCTCATCGAATCCCAGAAGGACGAACCGGAACCTGTTGTCCTCACCAAATCCGAAGTCAAACGTCTCTTCGAAGAATGCGGCGTAGAAGACGAAAAGCTCCAGAACTTCGATGAACAGTATGAGCTTGCCGCAGGAGAAAAATCAGCTCTGGTAGCATCCAACATCACCAACACCCGGAAATTCGAGATCAAAACCCCTGACGTGGTGATCCACGTAGCACCGGACCGGGCAGACTGGTAGAAACCCGCATCATCGATGGTCGAAAATGCCTTGTGATCCCCATGGAAAGTGAAATAGAACTCAACGGCATCCGTGTCAGCACACTGAACTCTGTTGAAGATACATCCGCAGAACCGCTTCCTGTTAATGATATTACTGACATTGATAACAGTAACACCGAAGAAGAAATCCCATTTTAAAGGAGACCTTATGAACGATAAAAAAATCCTGTTCTTCGACATAGACGGCACACTGCTTACGCCTCACCCCTTCAAGGTTCCGGAGAGCACCAGCCGCGCCCTCACAAAAGCCCATGAAAACGGTCATCTTCTTTTCATCAACACCGGCCGCACCAAAGTAATGATGCCTCTGCACTCTCAGAGCTTCATTTCGATGGCTATATATACGGCTGTGGAACCCACATTTACATGGACAACAAATTGCTTTTTTTCCGCACAGTCCCAAATCTTCTGTGCAAGGAAACCGTAGACCTTCTCCGCAAATGCAAGATCGAGGCAATTTTTTGAATCCAACACTGAGATCCTGTATGATGGCGCATCTCCGGCCCAGTCGAATTCGGAGTCAAAATGCGAAAAGAAATTCCAATGGTCGACATCACGAAATTCAATCGGAGGATGCCTGCACTTACTCTTATGACAAATTCCTGGTACATATGCTGCCGGATTCCGATGTCGAAAAATTCCGCAGCTTCTGTAATGATCATTACACCTATTTTGATCACGGAGACGGAATCTGGGAAGTCACACAAAAGTACCAGCAAAGCCACAGGCATGGAATTTCTCCTGGACCGCCTTTCCATCCCCAAGGAAGACTGCTATGCATTCGGAGACAGTCCCAACGACCTTCCCATGCTGAAAGCTGCCGGAGTCAGCGTTGCTATGGGAAATGCTTACGGAGGCATCGAAAAACACTGCACATACCAGACAAGCGCAGTAGACAGGGACGGGATTCTTCACGCACTGGAGCATCTCGATCTGATCTGACGATCCATAAAGCAGGCATGAGCATTACAAAAAACGAGCCGTGTACGATAAACCCGTACACGGCTCGTTGTCTTTTCTCTTATCATTCCATTGTAAACATGGTATCTTATTTCTCAGCTTCCGGTGTAGCAGCTGCCTCAGATTCTGTACTGTCTGCAGTCTCCTCATCAGCCTTTGCAGAATCTCCCTCTGTCTCCGGTGTCTCAGTCACATCGGTCTGCTCCTCAGCTGCCGGTGTCTCGGTTGCCTCAGCCTCTGCAGAATCTGCTGTCGGTGTCTCAGTTACATCCGGGTCCGGTGTCGGAGTTGGATCTGGATCGTAAAGCTGTGATTATCTGTGATCTTGATCTTCTTAATCAATTTTTTCTCTTCTTTGATATCAGCTTTCTTCTTCCAGCCATCTGTTGTATCATTATAGAAATCATCCTTCTTGGTGTTTGTCAGAGACTCTTTCTTACTCTCCGTTGCAGTTTTATCATTCTTGGAATCCAGTCTCACAACATACCATACGGAATCTGTCTTTATGATCTCCTCGTTCAGTGCACCCTCGTCCAGCTTTCTTAAAGCGGTACGAACCTCATCCGGATAAGTAGTTCCGTTGGCAGCACTGTCATCACCTTCCTCATAGGTAGGGCATGTTCCGGTTGTTGCGGTCATATCCTCGGAGATCTCATCTCCAAGAGTATTGAAATCTGCAGCCGGATCCTCTTTAACCTTGTCATAAAACTTCTGAAGATTCTCTTTATTCTTCTTGATATCATCATCGGAAAGATCATCTCCGCTGACCTTTGCACTTGCATAGCTGAAGGACATCTGCTGATATTCTTTCTCATCCAGCTTCACGTCCGCTTTGGCTTCAATGGCATCCTTCATCTTCACATCGTATGTTTCAAGCTCGAGGAAAGTCTTTACCATATCTTCATCAACCGCAAGCTCTGCAATTGTCTCATCAGAATTGGCAGCCATGAAGTTCTTGGCAGCTTCCTCAAGAGCCTTCTGCTCATCATCTGTGATTTCAACATCATACTCGGAAGCGTGTTCTTTCTCCAGACACATCTTTTCAACAGTTTCAACAGAAGTTGTTACCGCATTTTCACCGTAAGTCTCATCGGAATCATCATCCATTTTGGTACTCCAGATAGACATATCGCTTCCGCCGCCAAGATACATCTTGTACATTGCCTCAGCCTGTGCCTGCTGCATACGTGCTGCCAGACTTACAACGCCAAGCGGGATCTCCTGCTTATTGACTGTCACTGCGATCTTTGTACCATCGAGTTTTTTATTTCCGCAGCCTGCCATCATTCCTGCCGCTGTAACGCAGACAAGAGCAGTAACTGCCGCTTTCTTTACTGAATTTCTCATTTCATCCTCCATCTATCCGTCCATAAGAATCACGGTCCGGCTCTTATTCCATAATACTTGATTATAAACGTTTTCACCTTTAAGAGCAAGGAATTTCACGAACTTACACGACATTTCACAAATTATCCACAAGTCTTTCCGGGAAAATATCCGGTATCCACAAACCGGATGTTTTTTCCCGTGGATAACCCTAAGCTTAGCTGATTCTTCCCTTTACTCCAGTGGCTCTGCCAGTTTTGCCAGCTCCCCCGCAAACTTCATCAGCTCTTCGATCAGCTTCCCTGTGGTGTCAGGATAAATTTCGGCTCATGATCAGCCTTAAACTGCAAACCTCTCCGGTACTGCGCCATAATAGCCGGGATACCTGCGGGATCCAGCTTGGCCTTTTCATAGAGCGTGATCCGGACATCTTTTCCAAGCTGCTTGATCTCCGTCACATATCCCTGATGGGCAAGAGCCTTCAGTCTTGCAATGGCAAGAAGATTCAGCACAGCTTTTGTCGCTCGCCAAAACGGTCGATCAGCTCCTCCAGCATATCGTCATATTCCTGCTGGCTTTCAATACCGGCAATACGCTTATAAATATCCAGCTTCTGGAACTCGTTGCCGATATAGGAATCCGGGATAAATGCATCAATATTGAGATCAATGGTCGTCTCAAAATCATCCATAGTCCGGATTCCCTTTGCCTCCTTGACAGCCTCACTGAGCATCTTGCAGTAAAGGTCATAACCAACTGCGTTCATATGCCCGTGCTGCTGAGCACCGAGAAGATTTCCTGCTCCACGAAGCTCCAGATCCTTCATAGCTATCTTAAAACCGCTCCAAGGTCTGAATACTCCCGCATGGCGCTGAGCCGTTTCTCCGCGGTCTCCTGGAGCATCTTGTTTTTGGTATACATCAGGAATGCATAAGCAGTCCTGTTGGAACGTCCTACACGCCCACGGAGCTGATAAAGCTGGGAAAGGCCATATCTGTCCGAATCATGGATGATCATAGTGTTTACGTTGGAAATATCCAGTCCTGTCTCAATAATAGTGGTGGAAACCAGTACATCCACATCTCCATTGATAAAATCATACATTACCTGCTCCAGTTCCCTCTGACTCATCTGTCCATGTGCAAAATCCACTCTGGCCTCCGGCACAAGTCTGGATATCCGAAGGGCTACTTCGGCAATGTCATTGACTCGATATATACGTAATACACCTGTCCCCCCCGGCGAAGCTCCCTGCGGATGGCTTCCCGAACAGTCTCCTCATCGTACTCCATAACGTATGTCTGGATCGGCACACGATCCATCGGCGGCTCTTCCAGAACGCTCATATCACGGATACCGATGAGACTCATATGAAGAGTTCTCGGAATCGGCGTTGCCGTCAGCGTCAGTACATCCACATCTTTTTTCATCTGCTTGATCTTCTCCTTGTGAGTAACACCAAGCGCTGCTCCTCATCAATGATCAGAAGTCCAAGATTTTTAAATTCCACATCTTTTGAAAGAACTCTGTGGGTGCCGATCACAATATCTACCTGCCCTTTTTGATCCCTTCGATGGTCTTTTTCTGCTGGGCAGATGTCCGGAAACGGCAGAGAAGCTCCACCTTCACCGGAAATTCTTTCATACGCTGTACAAAGGTATTGTAATGCTGTTGGGCAAGAATGGTAGTAGGGACCAGATAAACCACCTGCCGGCTTTCCTGTACTGCCTTAAACGCAGCTCTTAAAGCCACCTCCGTCTTTCCGTAACCAACGTCACCACACACAAGACGGTCCATGATCCTGGTACTTTCCATATCTCTCTTGGTATCCTCAATGGCTGCCAGCTGATCCTCTGTCTCCTCATAGGGAAACATCTCCTCAAATTCCTTCTGCCATACGGTATCCGGTCCGCAGACATACCCCTCTTTCTCCTGGCGGACTGCATAAAGCTCAACCAGCTCTTTTGCGATATTTTTTACTGCACCCTTAACACGGCTCTTGGTCTTATTCCACTCCTGACCGCCAAGCTTGTTCAGCTTGGGCGTTTTTGCATTTTCGGAGGATCCTGAATATTTCTGCAAAGCATCCAGCTGGGTTGCCAGGATATAGAGATTACTGCCGCCCCGGTATTCGATCTTGATGTAATCCTTCACAACACGGTCAACCTCTACCTTTTCGATTCCACGGTAAATACCCAGTCCGTGCTTTTCATGAACAACAAGATCACCAATGGAAAGCTCTGCAAAATCCTGGATCCTGTTTCCGCTGTACTTTTTCTTTTTTTTGCGCTTTTTCTGCTCTTTGCCGAAAATATCGGTTTCCGTCATCACTGCAAATTTGATCAGCGGATACTGGAAGCCACGTCTTGCGTGACCATAGACCACCATGATCTCCCCGGGACTGATGATACGATCCATGTCCTGGCTGTAAAAAGCATTCAGTCCTTCCTCTGAAAGATCCTTTGCCAGACGCTCCGCCCTGGTCCTGGAACCGGAGAGCAATGCGATCCGGTATCCCTGACTCTTATACTGAAGGAGATCCTTTACCAGAAGTTCAAAGCTGCTGTTATAAGAATCTACAGACTTCACCGTAAGATCAAATTCCTCATTGATCTTCCATCCGGAACGTCTGGGAGAAAGTGCGGATACAGCCACACAATTCCGTCTGTTCAGCTTCTTCTGCAGTTCCTGAAAGCCACATAGCCACTGCTCCGGAAGATTTGCCTCGCCTTTTTCCTCTCTGTGCATACGACTCTGACGGTACTCTTCCTCCACACCCTCGCCGTTTTCTGCCAGGTGGTTCAGTTCATCCAGAAACACCAGTGTTTTTTCTTCCGGAAAATAATCCAGAAAGGATACCATATCTTCTCCGTCCATCTTTTCGACGGCCGGATAAATCGTAATTTCATCTACATTTTCTAGAGATCTCTGACTTTCCGCATCAAAGCTCCGGATAGAATCCACCTCATCATCCCACAGTTCGATACGCCAGATTATCCTCTGTCAGCGGATAGATATCAATGATTCCTCCACGCACAGAAAACTGCCCCGGAAGCTCTACCTGACCAGTGCGTTCATACCCCAGCTCTACCAGCTCTTCCTTCAGCTGATCCAGATCGATCACACTGTCACTTTTAAAATGAAGAAGTCTGCTTCTGATCTTTTCCAGCGGCATCAGGAAATCCATACATCCGTCAATGCTGGTAACAACGGTCACTTCTTCCTGTTCCAGAAGTGCCCGGATCACACGCATCCGCTGCCGGATCAGAAGATTTCCGTGAATATCTGCCTGAAAAAACAGAAGATCCTTTGCCGGATAAAAATATACATTTTTGTCATAGAAGCGGTAATCCTCATAGATTTCCTTTGCGTTGCGCTCATCATCCGCAAGGATCAGATGATATGGAAAAAGCCCGGAAAGTCCATACATCAGATGGACCTTCTGGGACTCCATACATCCGGAAACATTGAGAATTCCGCAGTTTGCGCCACAGCGCTTTTTTATTTCCTCAAACTCTGCAAGACCCTGCAGAGGATGCAAAAATGCTTCCATACAAACCTCAATTCTTAGGCTTTTTCCTGTTATATTTATTCATCGCCGCATCTACGCCCTCGGACAGGATCATCTCCACAGCCTCTGCCGCATCATTGATCCCTTCGTCCACAAGCTTGCGGTCACTGTCCGAAAAATGACCCAGCACAAAATCTGCCAGATCCCAGTCTTTCGGTTTTGCACCGACACCAACACGGATGCGGATAAATTTTTCAGTTCCAAGGCGGCGGATGATATCCTTGATCCCGTTATGTCCGCCTGCACTGCCCTTTTTGCGGATACGAAGCTGCCCAGGTTCCAGATCGATATCATCGTAGATCACGATCAGCTCTGTCTCCGGATCGATCTTGAAATAGCCGGACATCTCCTGGATCGGACCGCCGCTTAAATTCATATAGGAAAGCGGTTTCATCAGAATAGCTTTTTCACCGCCGATGATACCTTTTCCATACATGGCATTAAATTTTACGCCGCCCTGCGGGATATTATGCTTCTCCACAAGACAGTCAACGGTGTCAAAGCCCATATTGTGGCGTGTAGCCTCATACTGCTTTCCCGGATTTCCCAAACCTGCAATTAAATACATAAAAACTCCTCAGCTGTAATCTACCTGTTTCAATGTCAGGCCTTCTTATGCCTTAAGGCATACAAATGCTCTGATCGTATCAGTTGAAATATACCATCTCATCAGCAAGTGGCTCACAAACTTCTACATGCTCTGCGTAAAGTACGATTCCCTCTCCCTGATATTCCATTCTCTTCTCAAACGCAACCTTCGCAGTAACATCCACCCACTGGCCTTCTGCGATCTTCGGAGCAAAAGCGCTCTTGCAGATGTAACCAAGGAATGTGGTATCATCTGCACAGCATGTCATGGCTGTTCTTCCGGGAACAAAGAATTTGCTTCCCATTCCACGCGGCTTCAGGGCACGTGCTTTAAAGTGAACGGTTTTTCCGACATAGCGGTCCGGATGATCCATGGAATCCACAAACCAGATACCATAATCCTCCGGAAGGATATCGATCACCGGCGCATCAATATCAAATGGCATCTCATCCTCAAAAAGATCACCAAGCTCGCCCTCTTCATCCTCAAAGATGATCTCCGCACGCTGGTTCACCACCTTGATGCTTCTTCTGTAAGAAGGAAGCGGATCGTTCTCCTGGCAGCGGTTAAAGATAACCATATCCGCATTGCGGACCATGTCCATAAAAAGGGACTTCATATTCGCCATATAGACTTGGAATGTGCTTGCATCCACACAGGTGATATGCTGCTCCACGCCCCAGCCTTCCGGTTTTTCCATTTCTTCGAATTTACTTACCAGCCACATGCCATTATACTCAATGATCACCCGCTCCGGCTGATGCAGGATCTCCATTGCCGCAAGTCGTCCCGGTGTAAGCTCTTCCTCACTGTCAATGCTCTCCACAACGGTATTGCACTGTTTCAGTGCTTCCTCATCATATTCTTCCTCACCCTCTTCACAAAGGATCAGCAGTGTTTTTCCATCGATCTGAAAGTAATCCTGCTGCAGGGTAAAGCTCAGGAAAGAGGTCTTGCCGCTTTCCAGAAAACCTGTGATCAGATAAACGGGTACTCTGGTCTCTTCCATAAATCCATCCTATCAGATACTGTATGATTTAATGTACAGTATCTGTTTCCTTTCTGTAACAATCTATATCTGTATTCCGCTTTGGCTTTGCGTCAAAACGGACATTTATTTTATCATATGCTTTATGCGATCCCGAAAAGCTCCTCCAGTGCATGCTCGTCAAGCTTAGAACCGATCACGCACAGACGGCCTGTATATTCCGGTGCACCCTCACGGATCTCAGTTTCTTCCGGAACCATATCAAAATAGATCCATGTTCCGTCTTCTGCCGGAAGCATTCCCTTTGCACGGAGGATGATACCGTATTTATCAGACTCGGAAAGTGCCTCAAGGATCTTCTCAAGTCCCTCACGTGTATATTTTTTAATAGTCTCACGGCCCCAGCTTGTGAAGACCTCATCTGCATGATGATGGTGGTGGTCATGTCCACAGCCACACTCTCCGTCGTGGTGATGGTGATGCTCATGCTCTTCATGATCATGGCCGCAGCCACACTCTCCGTCGTGGTGATGATGATGCTCATGCTCCTCCTCAAGCATCTCCTGCTCCAGGGATACCGGATGCTCCATAACCTCTACCAGTTTCTTACCGTCAAGATTCTCGATCGGAGTTGTAATGATAGCAGCATCCTTATTCAGGCTGCGGAGAAGCTCCAGGGACTCCTGAACCTTTTTCTCACTTGCAATATCGGTACGGCTCATGATGATAGCACCTGCATACTGGATCTGGTTATCAAAGAACTCACCGAAGTTCTTCATATACATTTTGCATTTTTTTGCATCAACAACAGTTGTATAGCTGTTCAGTTTAATGTCAACCTCGTCCTGAACACCCTGTACAGCCTTGATAACGTCAGAAAGCTTACCAACTCCTGATGGCTCGATCAGGATCCTGTCCGGATCATATTTGGTAACAACCTCTTTCAGAGAGGTTCCGAAATCTCCTACCAGAGAGCAGCAGATACATCCGGAATTCATCTCACGGATCTGGATCCCTGCCTCTTTCAGGAAGCCGCCGTCAATACCGATCTCACCGAACTCGTTCTCGATCAGAACTACCTGCTCACCCTGAAATCCATCCTTCAGAAGCTTTTTGATCAGAGTTGTTTTTCCGGCGCCAAGGAAACCGGAGATAATATCAATTTTAACCATTTTGTATACACTCCTTTTAACGTAGTTTGACCAGGAAGTATTATACCCCCTGGTTGTATCCTGTTATGCTCATGATGACAGAGAAAAAAATACCTGTTTCTGTATCTGCTGTCATTATATCCATTTTACAAAACAGACATTCCTATTCTGCTTTATATTCAGATTAATAGAGGGATGTGAAAAGCTCACATCCCTGAAAATCGTTCTTCCTATCAGCCGTTGATCATAAAGCTCATAAGCTTGTCGATATCCTCTTTCTCTGCTGCAACGATCTCAAGCTCCGGGATCTCACCGGCGGAAAAGATGTTTGCAAGAGATACATACTGGGAAAGCTTGGATTTCAGGTTCAGTCTGTCTCCCTCTCCTGTTACAAGCTCTACTCTACCCTTGCAGCTGTCAATTACCTCAAAAAATTTATCAATATCTGTAATATGTGTTACTTTCATTTTAAAAATCTCCTTTCTTATTAAAGGGCTGTTCTTAACTCTTTCCGTTAGATTATACCCCAGTGTTTTTAAAAAAAGCAATCCCTGCCGGGCAAAAACACTTCACAGATATTCTCTACGGATCTATATATATTTCGTCATATTTCTTCAATTTCAACGGTACAGTCTTTTCTTCCTTTGTTCCATTTCATGAGATAAACCTTAAATCCCAGAGAATCTCTGGCAATGGTAAACGGTTCTTCCCTGAGTACTTCGGATCCCATACCCTGCTCGTTCAGCTCTGCCTGCTTTGTCCTGGCTTTTTCTGTAAGAACTCTAAGCTCTTCATCGGCTTCTTTTCCAAAAGAACGATTCCCATATCCGGATGAAGCTTCCCGCAGCTTTTCAGAAAGGCACATCGTTACCTGGATGTGTTTTGTACGGTGAAGCATTCCTGCCAGTTTCCGTGCTACCCATTTAAACGGAAGTTTCCGGTAAATTTCAAGCCACCTGACAAAAGTACGGTCTCCTGCCTGCCTTGCGATCTCTCCCATTACCTCAAATGCCTTTTCCGAGGGAATCCACGGATTTTCCCTGGGAACAATATACTTTTCCGGAACAGCCGGATAACAGCAGTAATTCAATGGCGGAAATTCCACCAGTGCAGAAAGCTTCTCCTCCAGAGCGTTGCAGCTGTCCCCGCCTATATAATCATATTTATCGCGGAGGATCGCCAGGCGATATTCCAGCTGCCGTAAATATTCATACCCTTCTACCCAGAAATGACCGATCCGGCTATAATCGTAGAGATATTTTTCCAGAGACAGGGTTTCAAAAAACAAAGTCACCACCGAATCATCCTGGTGGACCACAAGGATGTATTCTCTACCCTGCCGGCTTAAATCTGCCAGGATCTCGCCTCGTAATCCGGTTTGTATACACCTGTCATACGGGCATTTCCAAAAACAAGAAAGCTTTCTACCGCATCATTCATAAGATACACAAGACGGATTTCGCCGTTTTTTACATAAGAATCCACTCTGTACATATTGTCATCGGACTTTTCCGCAATTGCTTCCGAAAAAGCACTTTCTGAAGCTGCTTTCTGATCCTGCGGATCTTTCTCATCATTCACTGCCACTAGTTCAAACTGATCTTCTCCAAGCAGCTCTGCTAGCTTCTGAAAGGTATCTGGCAGCTCTTCAAAGGCCTTCTCTGAGACATATCTCTCCGGTGCTGTTTTTCCTGCAGTATTATTTCCAGTATCCATCAATTACCTCTTTATTCAGTTTCTCCCCAATAACGATCATGATCTCCTGTCCCAGCTTTGCCGGCCGGATGCAGATCTCATGGCGGGTAGCATTCAGCTCCAGCCACTGTCCATCTTCTTTTCTGAGAAATCCTTTTACGCGAAAAACATCTCCGCAGGATGGATCATTCAGGATCCTTTCTGCAGTTTCATGAAGTTCCTCCTCGCTTTTATGAACGTTCATAAAAACAGAGAATCAAATCCGCCGCCTTCCGCATAGGATTCCTTCACGTAATCCTCTGCCACATACCCGCAATCCAGGATCTTTTCCAGGTCTGCGTCCGTAAGATCATTCCAGTTTCCGGTGAGGATCTCACTGTCCAGACAGCGCCTGCACTGGATCTGGCCAAGTGCACGGTTGAGATGCTCTTTTGTGCTGCTGATCTCTTCCACCGTGGCTTCCTGGCTCCTGCTCAGTAATACACAGCCTGCATCTGCCACCTCGGAAGCCAGCAGATAATCCGCTTCCGCAGAAAGATCCTCTGACAGCTTCGCATCCACAATGGCGATCACATTTCCGATCTCATACCATTTATCCAACGGTTCCTCATGGAGGGCGTCAAAGAACTCATCCACATCAAAGATTCCGGATGGTTCTACGATGACACGGTCGTAACCGCACATTCCCATGGCGATCAGCTTTGTCTTAAATCGCCGTCTGTGACAGTCCGCATCACAGCCCCCGGAAACCATCTCCAGCTCACAGTTGTCTCCCATCAGATCCTGAAGCAGCATCATATCCACATTCACTGCCCCGAAATCATTTTCCAGGATCCCGATGTTCATGCCTTTTTTCAGAAGATAGGAGGCATATTTTTTTATAAATGTTGTCTTTCCGGATCCGAGAAATCCGGTTATCAGATCGATCTTTATCATATTTCTTCCTTTACCTTATCAACTCTCCGGAGCATACAGTAAAATAAATGCAAATATATGCTTTACTTATGTTCCGGTCATATTTCAATAATCTCCTGCCCAACAAATGCCGGACTGCTATCAGTATATAATCTTTTTTCCGCAAAGAAAAGAGGCGGTCCTGAAAAATCCTCTCAGAACTGCCTCTTTCCGGCTATTTTATCTTTTTATAAACATATATGAAGATTACTTTGTAAACAGATCTACCAGATCCTGACCATCATTATAGCCCTGTTTTTTCAGTTCCTGAACAAACCAGTCATCTACACCGTCTACTGCTTTCTTAAAGGAATCGATATCCATGTCCTTTTTCTCTGTGAAGGTCACACCGTTTTTGTCTGCCCAGCGTGCTTTGATCTCATCATCACTGGAACGGTTGATGTAACGCTCATACTCAACAGCTTTCTGACCACACTCGTCAACAACAGCCTGCTGCTCCGGTGTCAGCGCATCATAAATATCCTGGTTGATGCAGAAGAACAGGCAGTCATAGATTGCATCCCACATGGAGCAATATGGCTGTACCTCCTGTACACTGGCCGCATCGATGGCGGGCAACGGATTCTCCTCGCCCTCTACCGTATTCTGCTGAAGTGCTGTGTAGGTCTCGGACCAGTTCATATTTGTAGCATCTGCCCCCCATCTCTTATAACACTCCATAAGAAGATTAGAGCCTGCTACACGAACCTTCAGGTTCTTCATATCATCTACAGATTTTACCTCATGCTTGCTGTTTGTCAACTCACGAAATCCGTTCTCTGCAATACCCATACAGTGAAGTCCGTAGCCGTTAAGGATCTCCTTCAGCTTGTCTCCGGCCTCTCCGTCAAACTTCGCATCTGCATCATCGTAGGAATCATAGATGAACGGCAGGGATACCACATTGAAGCGTGGATCAAATGCAGAATAGATCAGATTGGAATGCATGGAGATCTGTACCGGGTCTCCGTTCATCAATGCCTGGATTCCCTCGGACTGATTTCCGTTTGTCAGCTGATCCGCTGCGTAAATGTTAACCTTGACCTTTCCTCCGGTAGCCTTTTCCATGAGTTCACCGAACTTACGTCCTCCATCAGCCCAGGTACTTGTCTCCGTTGTGGAGCATGCAAAGTTCCAGGTTGTCTCAGGCCAGTTCAGATCAGTGTAATCCTCCACGGTATCTACCGAATCCTCTGTAAACAGATCTACAAGATCCTGTGCATCGTCATAGCCTGCACTCTTAAGCTCCTTTACAAACCAGTCGTCGATTCCGTCTACTGCTTTCTTGAAGGAATCGATATCCATATCCTCTTTCTTTGTAAAGGTCACACCGTTGCTCTTCTCCCAGCGGCTCATGATCTCCTCGTCGCCGGAACGGTTGATATAACGCTCATACTCAACAGCCTTCTGGCCTGCCTCATCAACAACCTGCTGCTGTTCCGGTGTCAGGCTGTCATAGATATCCTGGTTGATACAGAAGAACAGACAATCATAGATTGCATCCCACATGGAGCAGTACGGCTGTACCTCCTGTACACTGGCTGCGTCGATCGCAGCAACGGGTTCTCCTCACCCTCTACCGTATTCTGCTGAAGTGCTGTGTAGGTCTCAGACCAGTTCATATTTGTGGCATCTGCCCCCATCTCTTATAGCATTCCATAAGAAGGTTGGAACCGGCCACACGAACCTTCAGGTTCTTCATGTCGTCTACTGTTTTTACTTCATGCTTGCTGTTTGTCAGCTCACGGAAACCATTCTCTGCGATTCCCATACAATGAAGTCCATACTCACCAAGGATCTCTTTCAGCTTTTCTCCGGCCTCACCGTCAAATTTTGCATCTGCGTCATCGTAAGAATCATAGATAAACGGCAGGGATACTACATTGAATCTCGGGTCAAATGCAGAGTAGATCAGATTGGAATGCATGGAGATCTGTACCGGGTCTCCGTTCATCAGTGCCTGGATTCCCTCGGACTGATTTCCGTTTGTCAGCTGATCTGCTGCGTAAATATTAACCTTGACTTTTCCGCCGGTTGCTTTTTCCATAAGCTCACCAAACTTACGTCCTCCGTCAGCCCAGGTACTTGTTTCAGTTGTAGAGCATGCAAAGTTCCATGTCATCTCCGGCCAGTCAAGATCACTATAATCCGCGATGGTATTAAAGGAATCACTTCCGTCTCCGGAATCCTTGGAACTCTGGCTTTCTGTGTCAGAAGACTGGTCTCCTGTATAGGAGCCCTCTTTTGCAAGAGCCTTCGGAAGAGCTGTGGAAACAGCCGGAATATAAGTGATGATCAGAAGAACTGCAACGGATGCAGCGATCATCGGCATAACTGCTCTGGAGATCTGCTGAAGAGTAACCTCCAGACCTTTTTTGATCTTGATACTGATGGCAACGAAAAGATTTACACCTACCGGAGGTGTTACCTGTCCGATCGCAAGGTTAACTGTTGCCATAACACCGAATGCTACCACATCATAGCCCAGAGCCTTACATACCGGAAGCATGATCGGTATAAAAATGTACATCGCAGAGTTTGCATCAATGAAGCATCCTGCGATCAGGAAAATGATGTTTACGATCAGAAGGAAGGTAAACTGATTATGTGCAATGCCGGCAAGAAGCTCAGATGCCGCATTTGCAATACCAAACTTGGTACATACAAAAGAGAACAGGGAAGCACTCGCTACGATCAGCATGATTCCACCGGTTGTCTTTGCAGAATCCACAAGAATGTCAAACAGATCTTTGAGCTTAACCTCACGGTAGATCACCATACCAACAAACAGACCGTAAACAACAGATACGGCTGCAGCCTCAGTTGGTGTAAAGATACCACCGTAAATTCCCCCGAGGATGATAACCGGCATCAGGAATCCCCAGAATGCATCTTTAAATGTATCCCAGCGCTCTTTTGCGGAAGCTTTTTCACGGGATGGCTGAATGTTATGTTTCTTTGCCTCGATCATAACGATGATCACAAGAGCAACACCCATCAGAAGTCCCGGAACGATACCAGCCATAAACATATCTGCAATAGATACACCTGTAATAGAAGCGTATACAACGAATGCGATACTCGGCGGTATGACAATAGCGATGGAACTGGAGGTTGCCATCAATGCCGTGGAAAACGGTGCAGAGAAACCGCCCTGCTCAACCATAGCCGGGATCAGAACTGCTCCAAGTGCCGCAACCGTTGCAGGACCGGAACCGGAGATCGCTCCGAAGAAGCAGGCTACGATAACACATACAATGGCGATACCGCCCTTTTTATGTCCTACGCAGGTATCTACGAAGTTGATCAGTCGTTTGGAAATACCGGCTTTTGCCATAATGTTTCCGGACAGAACAAAGAACGGGATAGCAAGAAGCAGGAATTACTGATTCCGGAGTACATATTTGTAGCTACGATCGTCAGAGATGTACCGGAATAAAGGATGGCACATACAGATGACAGACCTAAGCAGATCGCAATGGGAAGTCCCAGAATCAGGAAAACAAAGAAGGAGATAAATAAGATTGCACTGATCATTTATTTGTCCTCCTTTTCATCATCTTTTTTTAGGCAGAAGTCCAGGCAGTACTCAATAAAATGAAGGATCATACAGCCTGCTCCGATCGGCACGAAGGACCAGAAGATCCACTCCGGCCAGTTCAATACGAAAGTTCTCTTGCCGTTTGCCAGCTGTGTAAGAACTTTGTCCATTCCATATTTAAATAAAATTGCGGAAAAAACAATGCTCAGGACCGTGATCAGGATTACAGATGGTTTTTCCAGTTTTTTCGGAAGACGGTCCGTAACCAGTGTCAGACTTACCAGTCCTCCTTTTTCACGGCAGGCAAGTGCTGCTGCCAGAAGTGTGATGAGAACAAACACCGCTACAACAAGCTCTTCTGTAAAAGACCATGAGCGATGGATGACCTTACGGGAAAATACATTTCCCACAGTCAGCACAAGGATCAGCAGTGTGGAAATGACCAGTACGATTTTTTCTACTGCTGCAAGTGCGTTCATGAGTTTTTTGTACACTTTCATACTCTTTCCCCTTTTGTATATTTTTCCGGTTTCAGATCCTTACCGCGTGGTTTAAAATGTTTTTGATAAAAAAATCCGTCCCCTTTCAGGGACGGATATAAAATTCCGCAACCACCCTGTTTCTCCATTGAAACAAGCACGATTCTGCAACGTACCGGCATACGCGACTTCTGTAACGGGAAGCACCCGTGAAAACCTACTTACTTGTCTGAAACTTTCGGCTTTCCTTCTCAGGGATGATATTCAAGGCAGTTCCGACGCTGCATCACACCAGTCACAGCTCTCTGAAGACGGTTCCTCTGTCTCTACTGATTCCCTTCATGGAATTTACTTCTGTTATGTGTTAACTCTTTAATGAGTTAAACCAATTCTAACTCTGTTTGTTTTGATAGTCAAGTTTTTTTTTTCAAAAACTCCTTCAGGCGTTCTTTCCTTCTCCGGCGAAGTACTCCTTCACAAGCTTTACAACCACACCGGAAAGCAGGAATACTGCGATCAGGTTAGGGATCGCCATCAGACCGTTGAAAGTCTCTGCGATACTCCAGAGAAGTCCAAGGTCAACAGTTGCGCCGATGATTGCTACCAGAGAGTACAGTACCATAAAAGGTCTGATAGCTTTTTCCTTAAAAAGGAACTCCGCACATCTGGCTCCGTAAAGTCCCCATCCAATGATAGTGGAAAATGCGAAGCAGCACATGGCAACTGCTGTAAAGATGGAAACCCAGTTTCCGTATGTACTGGTAAAACCGCTGATGGTAAGCTCCGCTCCTGCTGCTGCGCCATAACCAACCGGCACCCCGCTGCAAAGGATGACAAGCGCTGTCAGCGTACAGATCACGATCGTGTCCGTGAATACCTCAAAGATCCCGAAAAATCCCTGTTTTACAGGTTTTCTGGTGTCTGCACAGGCATGTGCGATGGAACCGGTACCAAGACCTGCCTCATTGGAAAAAATACCTCTGGAAACACCTTTTTTCATACTCATGAAAAAAGCTTCCTACTACGCCGCCTGTCACAGATGCCGGATTAAATGCCCCTCTGATGATAGCGCTGAAAACACCCGGAACATTTTTCCAGTTGATGATAACTACACCGACGGCAAGAATAATATAAAACAATGCCATAAACGGTACCAGCTTTTCTGTAACCTGGCCGATCCTTTTGATTCCGCCAAGCAGGATCATTGCCACAAGGATCGCAAGGATGATCCCCATAACAAGGTTTACCGTAGAAGTATTGTCTGCAGCGATCACATTGTAATTGATCAGTGCAGAATCAATAGCTGTTGTAATGGTATTAACCTGGGTTGCATTTCCGGTTCCGAAAACAGTAAGCACACCAAAAGCGGAAAACAGATATGCCAGCCAGTGCCAGTGTTTTTTTAGACCATTCTTAATGTAATACATTGGTCCTCCAACCAGATCTCCATTGGCATTGGTTTCGCGGAAATGTACCGCAAGTGTTACTTCTGAAAACTTTGTACACATTCCAAGAAGTGCAGAAATCCACATCCAGAATACGGCTCCCGGTCCTCCGATGGCAATAGCACCTGCCACACCTGCAATATTTCCCGTTCCCACGGTAGCAGCTAACGCCGTACAAACAGCCTGAAACGGTGTCAGACTTCCATCGGAAGCTTCTCTTTTCCGAAGCATACGTCCGATAGTGACCCTGATGGCATAGGGAAATTTCCGAATCTGGAGAAAATTTGTGCGGATACTTAAATAAAGACCTACACCAATAATACAGATCATCGCAGGAACGCCCCAGATAAAATTGTTTACAGCAGCATTCACTGATTCAATAACAGATAACATTCTATAATCCTTCCCTTATTTAATTTTGTCTTTTTGGATTGTACGTTTGTCTGTACAAAAAGACGATTCGTTAGATTATATCACATTTTTTTGTCGAATGTATAAGAGAAAAGCTTTATAATTTTACTATGATAAAGAAAGAAAGTGAATAAAAGCTGCCAATCCTGTTGTTAAATATGTGATATACCTGTAGTAAAAATACTTATCTGTGATCAATATCATTTTCCGTATCGTCCAGGAATGTAAATATATATCCCCAGTATTTCTCCAGGATCTTACCTCTGCTTCCATAGATCTCATGCTTTGTTCCGATCATATGGATATAATCACAGCTTGTTTTTCCCTGGCGATTGATCTTTCCGGCAAAATTTTTCAGGGCACGGACAGACACCAGATCTTCAGTCTGGGCCTGTATGAGCAGCATTGGTGCCGTATATTTTTTCCATCCGTAGAGACGCAGATACCAGCTCATTTCCGCAGAAGCCCAGAGCCAGCCGTAGGATGGAGACCAGGTCTGGAGCTCCTTATGTTCTGCACGGAGATTTTTGTATCGCTCGTATCTTGGTTTTGATGTTGCGGAGCTTGTCTCAAAAGAACCGCTGCCATCGTAAGGCTTTCGGCCAGCTACATATTCCTCATCTTTTCCGAAAATGCATTTCTCCAGAGCTATGCCGGTGGCTGCCGGCCACGGAACATTATCTGTAAGAGGACGGATCATCGGAGAAGAAAGGATCACCTTGTGAAACCAGTCCGGCTCCCAGGCTGCAGCAATACCACCGATGGCACCACCCATGGAATGTGCATACAGGTTAAGTGACAGATCCGGATGTGCTTTCTTTATGTAGCGGCATGCTTTCAGAAAATCGCGGATATATCTTCTCCATGTATCGATGTGAACCAGAGACGGGTCTGCGGTAAGACGATAGCTGCGGCCATGGCCGCAATGCTCCGGAATATATACATGATAGCCTTCCTTAAGAAAATAATAGGCCACTTCATCATATTTTACTGCTGATTCTGTGAATCCGTGGCTGATGACTACCACACCTTTAGGCATATCAATATCAGACAGATACTGCAGCATATGGATCTTACCTGTGATTCGTTTGCTTTCGTTACGAAACGGATAATCCGCACCCGGTACATAAAGTTCCCTTCTGTGAGACAGAAGATATGGCGTTACGATATTTTTCATGGTTTCTTCGTATTCATTTTCATGTATGATCTGCATATTGGTTAAAAACCTCCCTTGCTATTACTGTATTGCTTTTTTGCTTCTCCCAAACTCTGCTTTTCAAAACCCTTCCATGTTGTCACAGCTGTTTTCTTACAGGATAACAGAATTCACTCCTCCAGGCAATCCTTTTCAGACCATTTTGCTCTTAATTTCCATTAAAAAATGCCCGAACATTTTGATATGTACCGGGCATTTCTTCTATTATTTAATAAAATCTCACAATATCTTCCACATCTTTACGTTTCGGTCTTGCAGGCTCTTCGGCTGCTTTTCCGATGGCGATCACTGCCATTACCGTTTCTGTTTCCGGAATGGAAAGGATCTCACGGAGCTTGTCTCCGGCACGAAGTCCCATGATCAGGGTTCATATCCAAGCTCCTTTGCCTTCAGGATCAGATTCTCGTTCTGAAGTCCCAGATCATAGCAGCCCCAGCCGTTTCCGAGTTCATTATCTGGTGTTCCGTCTTTCTGAAATCCGGCATGGTTATGTACAAAGGTTGTAACGATCAGGGAGGCATTCTCTGCTTTTGCCTGGTTCATTTCCGGCAGACATTCTCTGCTGACCTTCTCCACCATCTCTTCGGACATTACACAATAATATCTTCCGGTCTGGGAGTTTTTCCAGCTGGGTGCTTCCTGAGCGGCCCGGATCACTGCAAGAAGATCTTCTTTTGTGATCCTGCTCTCCGGGCTGTATTTACGGATGGTCCTTCTCTCTTCGATCAGTTTCTGAAATTCCATATTTTTCCTCCTTATCTGTCCGGTGCAGGATATGCTTCCGGATCCTGCAGTTATTCCGGCATGGATTTTTATGTTCACACTTTTTATGGAGCTATTTTAACACAATGCCGTATTGAAATCAATTTTCAGAACTCCGGCATCGTTACTGTTCATTCTGCGACCGTTACTGTTCACTCCGTTCTCAGCAACATGCTTCAAAAAATATTGCCTGAGAACAATAACTGCAATACCACTTATGAAGATTTTTTTTGATTTACCACATAAATTCCCACACAGACAAGAAACAGTGCGATGAGACTTCCCATATTAAATGCCTGACGTACCTCTCCCAGAACCAGTGCAGACAGGATCACACTAAACAAAGGATTTACAAAGCCAAAGATCGCTACCCTGGATACATCATTCCAGGCAAGCAGCACTGACACAGTGTATAGGCACTGCAGACACCATTGCCAGATAAAAGATGATCCCAATACCGGCGGCATTTACCACTCCGAAATGTCCTCCCATCCCTTTTCCGATCAGGAACAGAATGATCCCGCCCATGGTAAACTGCGTTCCGCTGAGTACCACCGGAGATACCTTTCTGGAAAAAATATTGATCAGCACCGTGGACATTCCGTAAGAAAACTGCGCGATCAGAATAAATCCTTCTCCTGTGAGCCTAAAACCTGCATCCAGAGAATTTCCCATGAGATTGATCACGACCACGCCGGCAAAACCGAGGATACAGCCGAGCATCTTTCGCCCGGTCATTTTTTCCTTGTGAAAAACAAGGCAGGACAGCAGGATCGCAATAAAATTCCCAAGACCTGTGATAATAGCGCCTTTTACACCGGAGGTATGTGCCACACCTATATAAAAGAAGAAATACTGACATACCGTCTGAGCCATACATACCGGCACCGCATATTTCAGAACAGTTCGATCCGGAAGCAGAACCTTGCGCTCACGCAAAGATGCAAAGATCAGTACAAGGATTCCTGCCAGTGCAAAACGCACACCTGCAAAAACGATCTGACTTGCCGTATCTGCAGAATCCATCTGCATCAGACGGTATCCTGTCTTGATCAGCGGGATCGCACTCCCCCAGAGAAGACAGCAGACGCAGGCAAGCGCTGCCACCACCCAGGTTTTTTTTAATATTGTTTTTGTTTGTTCCATTTGTTTATTCTCTCTTTCTCAAAACTTCTTCCATCTGACTGATCACAGCTTTTATTTCATTTATTGCACTGATACTTACGTCCCGGAAATCAAGCTTTTTCCCCTTTCCGTATAATTCCGCCTCATAAGCGCTGGCTTTCTCTTCATCTTTATCCTTGTATCGGGCTTTTCCGATCAGCCAGGCACTGGAATCCGCACAGTCCGGATATTCCGTATTTCCCCGGATCAGAAAATCCTCTGAAGCTTCCGTCAATGCTGTTTTCAGTTTTTCTGCTTTATCCAGAAATTCTTCCGTTGTCTGCGGATAATGTTCTTTTATATAGAGGAGATTTTTATGAATACAGGTGGCACTTTTTTCCATTAGTTTCCGTTCTTCCGGATCTTTGAAATTATCATATTCCCCAGGCCGGACTTCCCATCCGCGGATGGATTTGCTTAATTCCATCAGCCAGTATACATGACGGGAAACATCGTCCGGAAACATAAAATACGTAGAAAATTCATGATCGATCATAGGTGCAAGACTTATGATCCCGCCATCTTTATCACAGAGAAATGCTACATTTTCATAATGATAATTCTGGTCTCCCTTCAGGACAGAGATCAGTACCTGCATGGCAAGCTGTTCCGCCATTTCCTGATGCTCCTGCAAAAAATCAGCTTCAAAAATGTCTCTATAAATCATAAAACATCTGGCAATAGTTACATAATTATCTATATCTACCTTTTCATCCGGATATTTCCTGAAAAACTCCAGGAGATTCAAAAGGTATTCCCCTTCTTTATAGGCCATGGGTACTGCCGTTCCGTAGTCAAGATATTTTTCATTTACTGCCTCATACCCTTCACAGATGGCCAGTTCATACCTGGGCGCAGGCATAAAATATTCATTAATGATCGTTGACCAGAACACCTCTGCATAAGCATACAGTGGCGTGGAAAATGGTTTGGATTTCGTCAGTGGCTTGAAAATCATATTTCCAGGAAATATGGGGAAATGTTTTTCCCCGCTTACCACGCCTACAGCTTCAGCCTTAAGATTTCCGATTCGATTTTTGTATTGATAGTGTCTGACTTTATAATACATAGCAGTCATATCGTATTGCCTTCCCCTTCAATGTATAAGACGGCTCCCGGCCGGCAAGACATTCACTTTTCAGCGGACGCTTGACGATGATCTTATCCGGATTTGCTCTGATAGCTGCATCAAAAAGATCCTTTTCCCCGGAACACGGTGGTTCCAGCTTCTGGATCAATTGAAGTTTCTTGTTGATCAGGCTGGATTTCTGTCTTGCCGGAAACATGGGATCCAGATAAATCACGTCTACAGGATCAAGAAGCTTTGACATACCTTCTACACTGTTTCCCTCGATCACCTTCATACGACCGGCAATATCTTTCAGATTCATATTTTTCTTGGCACGGCGAATGGCATCTTTAAGAAGGGCTGCGATCACCGGATTCTGCTCGTACAGCGTCACCTCATAGCCCTGGGCTGCCAGAAGAAAGGCATCCTCACCCATTCCTGCCGTAGCATCGATGGCCTTCCTTCCCTCCTTATCTGACTTCACCGCCTTCACCAGCATCTCATGCTGAAGTCTGCCTCTGGTAACTCTGTGAAGCATCGTCTCCACAAAATCCCCCTGATAGGTCAGCCCGAAACCGGACAGCGAAACGCCCCTGGAATCAAACCGCACCGTCAGAAAATCTCCCGGCTTATCCTGAAGCTGCGCTCCGGTCCTCCTGCAAAAGGCTTCCGCCATATCTCTCTGTCCGCCTTTTCCAAGACAGACTGCGATTTTATCATTCATTTCCTGATTCTCTCTTTCATGACTCTTTTTCATAAGCTCTTTCATTCTACAATTTTACAAAAAAAAATTGCAATTCATCTCAAAAAAAAGATGTCCGCAGACGTACCAAAATACGCTGCGGACATCCAATGTCTGATCCATAGTCAGGCGGTTACTTAATGCTTGCTGTCCTAAAACAGAAGATGAAGTCCCATTGCAATGATCCACATATATGCACAGGTCTTTGGGATCATCAGTAATCCGACCTTGGGCTTTGTTTTGCTGAATAAGGTTACCGGAAGATAGCATCCAAAGGAAATGATGATCGCAGCAACCATTCTTGTCATGTGATACCCATTCGCATTTCCGGAGATCGCATACAGAATGATCACACCGATACCGGTAACTGCAAAAACTGCATTTCTCAGGATGGATAATTTCATATTTCCATCATCTGTACACCAGTTATTCTGAGGAAGGAAGCATACCACGATCCTGATGATCGCAGAGATCCAGATCATTGCTTCCACTGCTGCCGGTGCATTCAGCTCCGGGAAGGTAAGCTTCCATACATACAGTAAAATAATATAAAATACAGTCATCGTGATCGAGGATACCTGTAATCCGATTCCCAGCTGTTTCCTGATCCTCTCGCTGCTTCCATGGACAGCTCTGATGATCCTTGGCACCAGATGGAAAGCATCTCCGCCACAAAGTGTCAATGTCAGTACTCCGTAAAGGATAAACAAAGGATTACCCTTCGAAAATACAAAGAAAAGAATTCCTGCGATCAGATCGAATATCAAATATCCTGCGTCAAATATTGCCTCCATTATGTCCGGCATGTTTTTCTTACTATTTTCTCTCATGCTTCCTGCTCCTTTACGATCAATTGTTTATAACAAAAATAATTTCTGGTAAATACCACCCCCGCCAGGGCCAGTGCACAGCCGAGACCGGAATAGAAAAAAGCAACGAAGATATCAGGGAATATTCCCGCTGCCCTGAAACCAATTCCTCCGCTCATCATACATGTCATGATCAGATATGCTTTCAGATCAAAAAAATGCCAGAACGGACGGTGGCTCTCATATCCCAGGATCCTTTTTGTATGCTTTTTGCTCATCTTATAAAACATCATGCCAAACATAAAAATACAACGACCGAAAACAGATACAGATACCACTTCCGATCGATCACCCGGTATGATAATATCCCAAGTCTGGCAACATTAAATCCGGCAATCAGCCATACAATACCCGCGATCAGCAAAAGAGTCCTTTTCTTTACATGAAATCTCTTTTTCATCATCTCACCTCATATATTTATCCGCATTTTCGCAGATCTTATGAAACACCTCTTTACAAATACGCTTCTCTTCCACTGTCAGGCCGTCCAAAGCGATTTTTGCAAATTCCTTCTGTGCTTTTATTCCATCTTCAATAATCCGGTCTGCCTTATTTAATAAAACGATCTCGATATGCTTCTTATTGTCCGCACTCTGGATCCTTTCGATCAGACCTCTGCTCTCCAGATTTTTCAGAGAAGAGGACACGTGGGATTTCGTCGACTTACGGACTTTAACGATCTCAGCCGCAGTATTATGCTGTGGATTGTTGTGTAAAAACATAAGGATATCATATTCCATATGCGTCAGCTGATATTTCTCACATACACTCCCTGTGACTTTTTCATAACAGCTTGTTATCGTTTTATGCTGATCCCAGAAAAACATAGCCTTCCTCCATATCTTTTCGTTCTATTTAGAACGATTGTATGGCATTGTTCTCTATTTGTCAACTATAAAATATCTTCTTTCACCATTTATATATCTGCCACAAATAAAAGCTGCCGCTTTGCGATCTATCAACCGCTAAAGCGACAGCTTTCTTCTCAGCCGTATATTTATTTTGAATTTCTCTTTCCTTTTCTGACTTTGATCCTGCAGATCATCCTTCGGATCAGAAATACCACAAACACAATGATCACTATAAAGATCAGACAAATACCTGCGATCATTGCCGAAAACTTATTCGGCTGCTTCACCAGATCAATGATATTTCTGCTGTCCTCCACAACCTTACGTCCATGTGTCGTCTCATAATATTCCGGCACATTGGCAATTCCGTCGCCGTCTGTATCCGCAAAGGACTGCATATATCTTGCGATCGCATCCCAGGCCTTTAATTCCCTGTCATCCTCCATGATCGCCTGATCTTCCAGATTTTCAATAGGATTTCCATCCCTGTCCTTCGGTTCAAGAGACAGCAGTCCATAGGACATTTTCATCACTGAACCAAGCATCTGGCCGGTATACAGATCTGTCACAACATGATACAGCTTGTCATCCTGATCTCGATCCGCTCTCCGTCTGCCCTGGTGAGATAACAATCTGTCACCTTATTCAGGATCATCCGATGTGGATTATATGCAAAATTCAATCCACTGCAATATAACCTTGCCGTTGTCATAAAATCTGATACAGAAGCGTCCACCTCCGCTACCAGCCTCAGCTCCTTTCCGGTCAGGTATGCACTGATCAGCGGGTATCCGGCAACACCATCCTTTCCGATTCCCAGTGAAAAGGAATTAAAAACATCCTCTACTGTGATATCGCCCTTTGTGTATGTATCCCGCACGGTTCCGCTTGGAACAACGGCTACATCAACCGGATCACCATCATAATACTCGGAATTTTCCACTGCATATATGTATGCATCGGACATGATATCACCAAGATTCAACTCTTCATGCTTCGTGCCCATTTCTTCCAGACTGTTGAATTCAACATCATTTTCAGCAAGAACCTCTTCCCTTGTATAGCCGAAATCGGCAAGATAATTCTTATCTACCGTATCCATCAGGGCATCGATCTGTTTCTGTGTCGCCTGGTCCGGTTTTACATCCTCAGAAACAGGGATCAGCTCATAGGATGTCAGCTCCCACCGTCCGTCCTGTTTCTGTGTCATGGAAAGTGATCCCAGATTTCTTCCGTATTCGCCGCAGGATACGATATATGTGTTCCCATGCTGAATTGCCTCTTTCAGCTCTGTGTGCGTATGTCCGCTGATGATCAAGTCGATATCCGGCACCTCTTTTGCAAGGATCTCATCCTCCGATTTGTTCTCATCCTCAGTTCCTCTGGACACACAAGCGATCATATCCACTTTTTCATTTTTTCGGATCTCTTCTACCGTCTGTTTTACGGCCTCAACCGGATCCTTGAACTTTAATTCACAGGTCGGTGCACATTCCAGGGCATCCTTACCGAACACACCGACTACCGCAGCCTTTACATCTCCTTTTTGAACTACTACATAATCCTTCACACCGTAGCTTCAAATGCCGACCGGATCTGCTTCTGACCATCGCTTAATCCATCCTGCTCCATGCTGTCCCAGTCCACGTTGCACACTACCAGTGCCGGCACTGTCTCACCGGAAGCCTTCGCAGCCTCCAGCATATTTGCCAGTCCCTTTGAACGATAATCATATTCATGATTCCCCAGAGTCGTCACATCATACCCCAGATATCCCAGCATCCGAAGCTCTGCCGCCTCCGTTTCGTATACGGTCTGAATCAGGGTTCCCATGGAAAAATCGCCGCCATCCAGCACCAGGGTGTCCGGATCTTCCTGCTTCTTTTCATCGATCAGGGTTTTGATCCTTGCAAATCCGCCAACTTCTTTTTGCTCTCCATCTACGATGGTTGAAAAGCTGTTCAAATGCGAATGTGTATCATGGCTGAACAAAACATCGAGCTGTTTTGTCTCGGCTGCTTCCACCGGAACATTCCATGCAAGAGGAAGCAGCAATGCAGCAATAAGCATGATCGCCAGCAGCTTTGCTGAAACTTTCTTTCGTGTTTTCATAACACTCTCCTTTTGTATATAGTTTTCTTATGCCTTTTTACAAAACCATCAATAATGTTCCCACACCGATCAAAATACATCCCATCATCGATTTTGCTGTGAATTTCTCATGCAAAAAACAAATGCCAGTACCAGTGTGATCACAACACTCAGCTTGTCTATCGACACAACCTTGGATGCATCGCCTATCTGCAGAGCACGATAATAGCATAACCACGAAGCACCCGTTGCCAGACCTGAAAGGATCAGAAACAGCCAGCTTTTTTTGCTGATCGCTGCGATCCCGCCCTGGGTAATTTGTGAGGAAAACCATTCCCCACGCCATAACCAGCACTACCATCGTTCGAATCGCTGTTGCAAGATTCGAATTAACACCGGCAATACCTATCTTGGCCAGTATGGAGGTCAGCGCCGCAAATACAGCAGACAGCAAGGCAAACCACAAACCACATAGTAACTCCCCCCTTAAATATAAGATTTTCTTAACTATCCCAATACAAGTCCATCATATCATTTCCCCTCTGATATGTCACTATTTACAATTTCCTCCGCCGTATATTCCTCTATTTCTGTCTTTGTCACCTGTTTGATATGCTTTTTCTTCAGGCGCAGATATACGAATTCCCGAAAGATAGTATAGAATACGGAAAGCAGCGGAATGAAAACAAGCATACCTACAATTCCCATAAGGTTTCCGCCGATCGTAACTGCTGCAAGAACCCAGATCGACGGAAGCCCTACGGATTCACCCACAACATGAGGATAGATCAGATTTCCCTCTATCTGCTGCAGCACCAGAAATACTATAATAAATAAAATTGCCTGTTTCGGATTTACCATAAAGATCAAAAAGCTTCCCACCGCACACCCGATGAAGGCCCCGAAAATCGGAATCAATGCGGTAAACGCAATCA
>ENA-OQAN01000281-OQAN01000281.1-human-gut-metagenome-genome-assembly--contig:-NODE-281-length-28215-cov-6.932320_pt1 | contig 28215 bp, 38 predicted proteins | sample MGYA00242735_ERZ504527 | MGnify/ENA primary metagenome ERZ504527 (study PRJEB26092, sample SAMD00036230) | human gut metagenome | host: Homo sapiens | study: EMG produced TPA metagenomics assembly of... | reverse complement strand
TAAATCAACGAGAATAACTTTTGGAAGTGCATTAGCTATGGTTATTAGTTATACAACGTGGAAGTCTGTAGGCTGGGCGATTTTTCATGGATACTTAGTTGGGTGTTATGTCATATATTTTCTTTTGCGTTACTAACTTATTATTTGAAAAAATATAATGGTGTCGGGCACCAAAAAATTTATGGTGAATCTTGTAATGAATTTTTTGACAATGTAGTTAGTTCCTGAAATTTATTATTTAATGAAATTGGTAAATCGGTGTTTGACGGAGGTATCATTATGTGTGGAATGACAACTGATTTATAAAGAAAAATAAATCGGAGGTTTATATGAATTATTTGATAAGAGAATTAAAACAAGATGAAAATAAGGTATTAGATACTTTTTTGTACGAGGCGATTTTTATTCCCGAAGGAGTTTCTGCACCGCCCAAAGATATTATTAACCAACCAGATTTGCAGGTATATGTAAAAGATTTTGGTAAGAATAAGGGAGACTTATGTTTGGTCGCTCAAGTTAGTGATAAAATTGTTGGTGCCGTATGGGTTCGGATTATGAATGATTACGGTCATATAGATAATGAAACACCGTCTTTTGCAATTTCACTTCTTAAAGAGTATAGAAACTATGGTATCGGAACAGAATTAATGAAACAGATGCTAACAAAACTAAAACTAGAAGGATATAAACAAGCATCATTATCAGTTCAAAAGATGAATTATGCTGTCCGTATGTATAGGAAGATAGGATTTGAAATTGTTGATGAAAATGATGAAGAATATATTATGATTTGTAAATTATAGATACTTGTAAGTTCCAGCTTATATAGCTGTAAATGTTTTAGCTTACTGCGGAAAAGGAGATGATTGATAAATGAGAATTGGAGCGTATCAATTTGCGATATCTGGAGATGTAAATGAGAATTATAAAGAAATAGAAAAAGCAATATATTTAGCAAAACATAAAGATGTTCAATTACTGATATTTCCAGAATGTTCATTAACAGGATATCCACCTAGAGATATATCAAATTCATCATGTGTCAATTTTAACCTTGTGCAGTCAATGTGTGATAGACTTCAATCGGTAGCTGACCAAATGATATTTCTTTTATTGTCGGAACCATATTTAAAGAAAAAGAAATATATAATAGAGCATTACTATTTCAGCCTAATAAACAAATCAAGTCTTATGACAAGCGGGCTTTATGGGGATGGGATAATGATAATTTCGCAAAGGGGAATAGTGATGGAATAGTTGAGATAGATGGGGTTGTATTTGGAATTAGAATTTGCTTTGAAATAAGATTCCCCGAATTTTTCAGGGAATTGTATAAAAGAAATACCGACATAAATGTGGTTTTGTTTTATGATGTAGCGGATACGGACGACAAGGAGCGATATAGTATGATTAGAGGACATCTGCAAACTCGTGCAGTTGAAAATGTTACTACTACTATTTCAGTAAATGCTACCTCGCCTTTTCAAACGGCACCGACAATGGTTTTTGGAAAATCTGGTCAATGTATCAAGGAATGTGTTAGAAATAAACCGGAACTATTGATTTATGATTTTGAAAAGACTGTTAATGATTTCGGGGAAAATGGAAGAACATCAATATCTGATTCATTGATTAACTGGTAACTGATTCTTTTAGCAATTTCTTATTTATTGTGAATGAGCTTACATGTGCTATAATAAAACAAATTAATAGATCGATGTTTGCGGAGGTGTATGCGCAGTGAAAAAATTGGGTTTAGTTGGTGGTATGGGACCAGAGTCTACAATTCCATATTATCACGATATTGTATATGGTGTTCAAGAAGCAATGGGAAAATCGATATTTCCTGAATTGTCAATTGAAAGTGTAAATGTTTTTAATGTATTAAAATTATGTGATGAAAAGAAATACGATGAATTAACAGAATACTTAATGCGTGCCATCAATAACTTGGTTAAAAGTGGAGCAGAATTTGCGGCATTGTCAGCAAATACACCACATATTGTATTCGATAGATTGAAAGAACAATCACCTATTCCATTAATTAGTATTGTAGAAACAACTTGTGAAGAAGCTAAACATAGGGAATTAAAGAAAATTGGTTTATTAGGTACAATTTTTACTATGACGGAAGAATTCTTTAAAGCTCCATTTGTGAAAAACGGAATTCAAGTTGTTATTCCATCGGAAAGTGAACTTAAGATGATAAACAAAAAAATATCTACGGAGTTAGAACTGGGAATTATAAAGGAAGAAACATTATTGTTTTTCCAAAATGTAATAAACCGTATGAAAAATGAGAATGGCATAGAAGCAATTGTGTTAGGTTGTACAGAGCTTCCGCTTTTGCTAAATGATGAAGTGAGTTCCGTCCCTTGTTTAGATACAATGCAGATACATATTAGTTCCATTATAAAAACTATTTTAGATTGTTCAATTTGAAATATATGAGATACTTTTATGAGATGTATCCTGATGCAGTGATTTGTCCTCAGGTTGAGGACGAATTAAATGAATAACTTTAAATTTGAAAAATTTAATGGTGTCAGGAACCAATGTGATCCAAGACATATTTGTCTAGTAATGCAAATACGGCATTTTCTCGCTTTGTGTCGTGTTTCATATTTACATATTAGGTTATTCTATTGATGAAGGGAGGGAGCATAAATGAATCAAAAAAAAATAGGAAGTTTTTTGAAAGAGCTTCGCAAAGAGATGGGAATCACACAAGAAGAATTTGCCGAAAAATTAGATGTATCTAGTAGAACGATATCTCGTTGGGAAACAGGGGCTAATATGCCGGACATCAGTTTATTGGTTAACATAGCAGAAATTTTTAATGTAAGTATTCCTGAAATCATCAATGGAGAAAGGAAAAGCGAGATTATGGAAAAAGAAGCAAAAAAAGTAGCTGAGGCAATGTCTGATTATGCAACTGCAGAAAAAGCAGTTTTATTAAAGAGAGTAAAAGTAATTAGTATTATAGGGTTAGTAGCATTAATAATAGGATTGATTATGGAATCCATTTGTTATGATTCTATGATTCCAATATATGAGAGCATCAAAGGAATCTGTTTGGGACTAGGAGTCGGAGCATTGGTTACCATGGTTCTTTATACGACTGGCATACTTGAAAAGATTAAAAATAAAAAGTCAAAACAAATTAAAATAGTAGCAGGCATTGGCTGCGCAATAATGATAATTTGTATTTTAGTATCCTTGATAGTATCAATCATTTGATTAATAAATGAACCACCCGTAGAGTGTTTAATGGTATCGGACACCAAAATTTCAGGGGTTGCGGAAATACTTGGAGACAATATGTAGTTATAAAATCCCGGAATCTGCAGTTAAGCGGATTTCCGGGATTTTTGCAGTTTATAAAAATTGCGGATATCATGCGCATATTCTATGGAAAATTCCGCTAAAATATGCTTTAATAGAGGTATATAGTAGTAAAGGAGATGAACGCAATGGGGAGATTTGTAAATCCTGGAAACAGTGCATTCAAGGTAGCATTAGCTTCCGAGATATATATAGACAAAACAAACTTGCTCGATTTTACCAATAGTGTGCTTGGAACAAAGCAGGCATATATATGTAATAGCCGGCCGAGAAGGTTTGGTAAGTCTATTACGGCCGATATGCTCACAGCATATTACAGCAAGGGCTGTGATTCCAGGGAATTATTTATGAATTATAACATTGCACAGACAGAAGACTTTGAGAAATATCTCAACAAGTATGATGTTATTCATCTCGATATGCAGTGGATACTAATGGATGCCGGTGCGCCGGAAAGAATATCAGGATATATAAATAAAAATGTTATATCAGAATTGGCAGATTTGTACAAGGATATTGATTTAAGAAATCAGAAAACATTGTATGGTGCTCTATCGGTTATTAACAGTATGACGAACAATAAATTTGTAATTATAATCGATGAGTGGGATGTTTTGATACGTGATGAAGCAGCAAATTCCTCAGTTCAGGAGGAATATATCAATTTCCTGCGAGGAATGTTTAAGGGAAGTGAACCAACAAAGTATATAGAGCTTGCATTTCTCACAGGAATTTTACCGATAAAAAAGCTAAAGACGCAGTCGGCACTTAATAATTTTGATGAATATACTATGTTATATGCGGGACGTTTGTCTCCATACATTGGCTTTACTGAGGATGAGGTCAGAGACATATGTGATCGCTATGGCAGGGATTTTACGCAGGTAGAGCGGTGGTATGATGGATATATGCTGGGAGATTATCATGTATACAATCCACGTGCAGTAGTAAATTATATGTTGCATGGAGATTTGAAGAGTTATTGGTCAGAGACCGGGTCTTATGATGTCATAGTTCCACTTATAAATCTGGATTTTGATGGATTAAAGACAGCAATAATTCAGATGCTGTCCGGTGGAGAAATAAAGGTGAACACCGGCAGTTTTATGAATGATACGGTCAGCTTTAAAAATAAAGATGATGTTTTAACATATCTTATTCATTTAGGGTATCTTGGGTTTGACCAGAAAAGAAGCTGTGCATTCATTCCAAATGAGGAGATACGGCAGGATATTGAAAATGCTTGTCGGCATAACCTATGATAAAAAGACAAAGAAGCATCAGTGTATTATAGAAGAATACATGAAAAAATAATCGGATAACATTTTGATAGCAGGATAACGACTGCAAGAGGAAAAGAAAATGTCTAGAAGAAAGAGGCAGAAAACCGGAATGATAAATAATGAAAATGAAAATAACAGCATGGCGCAGGAGCCTCAAACACCACAGCAGACAGTTGACGCGCAGCAGGTGGTTATACCGCAGGAGAGCGAGCGCATCTTGACATAGAAATAATCACACCGGACAGGGTGTTCTACAAGGGAGAGACAGATTTCCTCGAGTTCAATACCCAAAACGGAGAGATTGATGTGAAGAGAGCAGAGTTTGCACTCAGGAAGGCACTTATCAGAATAGATGTGTCACATCATATATAAAAGAATTAATTTAGGAGCTTAAAAAGTCCCAAGATCCACATATATAATATGCGGATTTTGGGGCTTTTTGTGTACAAAAGTGGATTAAGAAGATAATACAATCATACAGTTGGCTATAATTGGTCAGTTATACTGGAATTTTCGCTAAAAACAGGTGGTTTTTGTAAGTATTTGCTAAATTGGGAAAATTTAATAATTGGTATAGTATCATAAAAATATGTTTGATAATTGGTATAGTATAAACCGCATTTTGTGGATGGATGGTATTTTTAATATATTGACAATTGGGTGTAAACATAATATATTTAGCTTGTTCGAACGAGTAACCAATATACCAGTTATTATTTAGAAATTCAGGGAGGTAATCAATAATGATTAAATTTGATGAGGAAGAGTACAGAGGAAATCTTACAAAGCAGATTGCAGCTATTAATAAAGGATATGAGTATGCAAAAGAGATAACAGCAGATGGATATAGTAATATCTTTTTTGTAGCTGTTGGTGGAACAATGGCAATGATGTTACACTTTGCGGCAATTGCAAAACAAAAAACAAAGATTCCAGTGTATGTTGAGCAGGCAGCAGAGCTTGTTGTTGCAGGAAACACACAGTTAAATAAAGATTCGCTTGTAATTATGGGATCAAAATCAGGAGATACTAAAGAGACTGTAGCAGCCGCAAAATGGTGCAAAGAAAGAGGAATAAGAATTGCATCAATGGTCATTGACAAAGAGTCACCACTTGGTCAGTTGACAGATTATCAACTTCCATTGGTTGTATTTAAAGGGGTTGAGTATGAATATCTTTCAATGTTTGGATTATTCTACGGATTATTAAATTGTAATGGAGATTTTCCAGAGTATGATCAGTTTGTAGAAGCATTAGCAAAACTTCCGGATACATTGGTAGATGCACAGAAGAAATTTGATGAGCCAGCGGATGCTATTGCAAAGAAATATTTTAACGCAGATTATATGATGTGGATTGGCAGTGGAGAGCTTTGGGGAGAGGTATACCTGTTTTCTATGTGTATCTTGAGGAAATGCAGTGGATCAGAACGAAATCTATAACAAGTCCGGAGTTTTTCCATGGAACACTGGAGCTTGTGGAGAAGGATATGCCGGTATTCTTAGTAAAGAGTGCAGGCGTATACAGAACTCTTGATGAAAGAGCAGAAAAATTCCTTAAGGAGCATACAGACAATCTGATAGTTATTGACGTAATGGACTATATGATACCAGGACTTAAGCCTGAGTTTGCACCATTAGTTGCCCCTATTATAAGTACAGCAGTGCTTAATGGACGTCTTTCAAAACATATAGAGTCTTATACAGGACATGACCTCGATATGCGTCGCTATTATAGACAGTTTGAGTACTAAGATATAGAGATGATAGAAGCTGTATTATTTGATATGGATGGCATTCTAATTGATTCTGAGAGAGAGTATGATAAGGCCATGAGAGAGGCAATTACGAGATATGGACATATAATAACGGACGAGTTTTTGCTCAGAGTAAGAGGAATTCCTGTAGAAGCATTTAAAAAAAGTCTGAAACTGGAGTTCGGAAGAGATTTTCCTGTTGAGAAATTCAGAAATGATTTTAAGTCCATAGTGTGGCAAAATATCAGACAATATGGTATGCCTGTAAAGAATGGTGTATACCAGCTAATACAATATCTAGAGGTAAATAATATAAGATATGCAGTTGCAACAAGCAATGACAGGGCAATGGCACTAGAATTATTAGAAGCAGCAGACCTGAGGGGAGTATTTGAGTACATGGTATGTGGTGATGAAGTGGAACATGGTAAGCCATTTCCGGATATATATCAGAAAGCTGCGGATATGCTGGGTGTGAATATAAAACACACATTGGTGATTGAAGATTCATATAATGGGATCAGAGCCGGTCATGCTGCAGGCGCAAACGTTATCATGGTGCCTGATTTAGTGCAGCCAACAGATGAGATAAGGCAAATGACAGATTATGTAGTAAGTGATCTGGGTAAAGTAATTTCATGTATCAGTAATTTTTGAAACTGGCATTGATACAACATCGGTCAATTCGACGCAGACTTTGACAGTATTCAATTACATTGTTATTTGAATCTTTAGATATTATGCTGAAATTCAACAATGGAGAATTGGTTTCGATTCCAAGTAAAACAGCATTATCAATGTCGCATATATTCATAGAAACTTTATAGCTATGATGAGTTGGAATAATGTTATAGTCGTTTTTCATTAAAGCATATAATGACTGCGTTTCATTTTCCTTAAATTTCCTTAACAATTCAGGAAACATAGCCTCAGAAAGATGAGTAGTTTCTATCATTGCCGGTTTCTGATTTATAAACCGCAATCGTTTAATAATATAAATTGGTGAGTACGGGGATAATCCAAGTATTTTGCTTATATAATCGGTGGCAAGAGTCTGGTAGCAATATATTAATTTATTGGAACGCTTGAAGCGTTTGCTTCACAATAGGCATCCAGTGAAAATCCCATACCAATACTTGTTCTTAGTTTTGGGGGTGCCACATATGTGCCACTCCCAACTATAGAATAAAGAATATGTTCATTTTCCAATCGCTTTAGAGCCTCACGGCAAGTGGTCCTGTTAATGCCAAGCTCTTCTGCCATGGCACGTTCAGATGGAATACGGTCATGAGGATTAAGATTATGCATGGATATATAATTTTCGATAGCCTCAGCAGCGTCATCGGCTTTTGCGTGAAGATAATGATTCATAAGATACTCCTAATCAAAAACAAATTTAAATTTATCAGCTAAAGAATATGATAATGTATATTCGACAACGCGATTGTGTATATCGTACACAGTATTGACTCTTTTAAATGAGGCGGAACCATCGGGCTGTTGAAGAATATCAGATTGCGGTTTAAATATTTTGACCAAATCTATAGTTTGAACCGTATGATCAACAATTATATTGTTATCATTAAAACAGTCATATAAAGATTCTTTGGCAAAATTATAGCTTTGCGCATTAGGAACATAGGCAAATGGTAAAAAAGTATATTCGACAGAATAAGGTATTTTATTACCTAATCTTTGACGATATACGAAAAAAAGTTGATCAGATTCAGAAATATTAAATATATTTGAATATTTGTACCCGGCATTCCTTATTCCAGATGTTATAATTCTGGTTGAAGGTTTGAGATGATGGTCTTTTAAGTATTTTCTTGTAGAGGTTACAGAATTGGTAGCATGAAGCTTAGGCATGGATACATAAGTACCTTTACCTTGAATCTTGTATAGCAGACCATCGTGTACAAGCTGCTCAATAGCATTACGGACAGTGGTTCGGCTTACAAAGTATTTTTCAGCCAGTGTACGTTCAGACGGCAGGGCTGAACCGAAAGAATATAAATTGTTCTCAATGTCACCTTTAAGGGTGTCATAAATATACTTTGATGAATGACTATCCATATAATTCTCCTTAAATAATTGTAAAGCTATGTTATAATTATAAAATGGATAATAAAGTAAATCAATAAATAAAATAAATATAATAAATATAAAAGAGGAGGTGGACAGATGGTTAAAATTATGTTAGCGTCACACGGAAATCTGGCAGCAGGAATGCTTTCGTCAGCAGAAATGGTTTTTGGAAAGCAGGATAATGTCAGTGTTATATGTGCATATGTAGACGGAGAAGATGATGTATCGACAAGAATAAAAGGTTTCATTGATAGCATTGCACCGGATGACAGCTGGATCATTTTTACAGATTTATTTGGTGGAAGTGTGAATAATGAGTTTATGAAGTATATTTCTAATCCGCAAATAAGGCTTATTGCTGGAATGAATCTGGCACTTGTTATAACAGCAATGTCTATATCAGAAATGAAAAATAATGCTGCTGAGGTTGAGGAAGAACTTTTGGTATAGCAGACAGTGTAATAAATTTTTGCAGTAGGACAGGTATTGATTCGTTAGAAGATGACGAATTTTAAAGAAAGGGTATATAGATGATAGTAAATGTCAGAGTAGACCATCGTTTACTACATGGACAGGTTGCAATGGCCTGGAATCAGGTATTAGGAAGTGATTGCATTTTAATAGCCAATGATAGTGTGCCAAACGATGAAATCAGAAAAGCTGGAATAAAACTTGCAAAACCAGCGAATACAAAGCTTGTTATAAAGAATATGGATGCTTCTGTAGAAGCTCTTGTGTCAGGTGTAACAGATAAATATAAGTTATTTATTGTTGTAGAGAGCATTGCTGATGTATACAAACTGTGCAAGGAAACAGGAATGATTGATAAGATCACGCTTGGTGGTGTTAAATCAAGAGAGGGGACAAGGCAGATATCAAAAGCAGTATTTACAACACCAAAAGAGGAAGAACTCTTAAAGGAGTTGATTACTGATGGAGTTACTGTGGAGATAAGGCAGGTTCCAAGTGATTCAGTTATTTATGCAAAGGATGTATTGTAGGAGGAACTGATATGATATTAAAGGCTATATTATTGGGATTAGTTGCCATGTTAGGACATACTAATTTCCTGTTTGGAACAAACCTATTAGACCGACCATTAATAATGTGTACATTAACTGGGCTGGTTATGGGCGATTTAAAAAGTGGAATTATTATTGGGGCAATGATGGAGCTTGCATTTATAGGTGCATTTTCTGTAGGGGCATCACTTCCACCGGATATGATTTCTGGAGGTGTGCTTGGAGCTGCTTTGACACTTGCAGCAGGAAATGATCCTGAGGTTGCACTTACAATTGGCGTACCTATTGCTTCATTAGCACTTTTGATGAAAAATGCATGTAAAATATTTATTTTGCCGATTTTTGTACACAAGGCAGATGATTATGCTGTTAAAGGAAATAGTAAAGGTGTTGCAAGAATGCACATGCTAGGAGGATTCCTATATTTGAATCTTCCGTATGGAATATTTGTATTTTTAGCATTCTTATTAGGAAATACAGTTATTCAGAGTGTGTTGGATGCTATTCCACAATTTGTAAAATCAGGACTTACAATTGCAACTGGCTTGATGCCGGCTCTCGGATTTGCAGTTCTTGCAAGCATGATAATAAATAAAAAGAATTGGTATTTCTTATTATTGGGATTTCTCATTTCTGCATACATGGGAATGTCAGTAACAGGAGTTGCACTTTTTGCAACAGTTATAGCTCTTATAATAGTAAATATGCAGAATAATCAGGTTATAACAGCTACAGAAATGGGAGGTGATGAAGATGACGACTTCTAAATTAATTACAAAGAGAGATCTTAGAAAAGTATTCTTCAGATCTTTTCCAATGGAGTGGACATGGAATTATGAAAAACAGCAAAATCTAGGTTATACGTATGCTTTGATTCCGATTATTGAGAAACTGTATAAGGACAAACCGGAGGAAAAAGCAGCAGCATTACAGAGACACTTGGAATTTTTTAATACAACTCCACATATGGTAACATTAATTCTTGGAATTAGTACAGCTATGGAAGAAGAAAATGCGCTCGATGAGAATTTTGACACATCATCCATCAATAGTGTAAAAGCAGGATTAATGGGACCGCTTGCAGGTATAGGTGATTCTTTTATGTGGGGAACACTTCGAATAATTGCAACTGGAATAGGAACATCACTTGCTATGAACGGGAATATTCTGGGACCAATTTTATTCTTCCTATTGTTTAATATACCACATGTAATTCTGAGATACATATGTATGATGGGCGGATATAAGTTTGGAGCTGGATTTTTATCAAAAATTGCAGCGGGTGGACTAATGGAAAAGCTTACGTATGCTGCATCAATATTGGGACTTATGTCAATTGGTTCTATGATAGCAACTATGGTTACGGTGAATATTCCATTAAAGTATACAAACGGAGATACAAGTGTTGTTATAGCTGATGTAATAAATGGAATTGTTCCGTGTCTGTTACCATTATTATTTACAGGATTTATATACTGGCTGGTTACCAAAAAGAAGATGAAGACAACCTGGGCATTGATACTTATATTTATTATAGGTATTTTGGGAAGTCTTACCGGAATACTGGGGGTATAAGTCAATATTTGTTACTACTCAATTTATACCCACTGGATAATTCAGTGGGTATATTTTATAGAAAGGATTTTGAAATATGGCTAAAACTATGTTTGATTATATCAACTCTTCAACAGAATTAATTGAGGAAAATCTAAAAAAACGAATAGCATTGACAGAAACCATGGTTAATGAATATATCAAAGGACCATATCATAATATTACTATAGTTGCATCCGGATCTTCGAATAATGCTGCTCAGTGTGCAAGACTATATATGGAAAAAGTGTTGAAATGCAAAGTTACAGTTATATCACCATTTGAATTTATTCACGCAGAGCATAGCGTTGCGTCAGATGAAATGGTTATAGCTGTTTCTCAGAGTGGATATAGTGTAAATACTATGGAAGCACTTAAGTTTATAAATGATAAACTGAATAGAAAGGCAATTGTACTAACAGGTGACTTGAATAGTGATATAGTATCGGTTGCAGACATGGCAGTTGATTTTGGCGTTGGTGAGGAAACGGTAGGATATGTAACAAAAGGTGTAATTGCATTGTCACTTTATCTTATGCTATTTGCTTTGGAAGCCGCTAAAATGTGTAAAATAATAGGCCGGAATGAATATGACACTTGGGTAAGAGAATTTGAAAAAGTAAGCGGTGCGCATGAAAAAATGATAGTTGCGACAAAGAAATTTTATGCTGATAACATTAAAGCATTAACATCGCTTCAAACAGTATATATATGTAGTGTAGGTGCAAATATGGGAACTGCTATGGAGGGAGCACTTAAAGTAGGTGAAACTATTCAGGTTCCGGGCATAGCATATGAATTAGAAGAATATATACATGGACCTAATCTTCAGCTTACACCAAATTATACAGTGTTTTTTATTGATGGAGGTCTTGCTTCGGATAGAACACAAGAGATATTTGAGGCTACAGGCGTTATAACGGATAAAACCTATATGCTTACAAATAAAAAAGGACTTGAAGGGAAAAATATAATAAATCCCGACTTTGAAATAAACGAGCTTATTACACCTCTTGCTTTTTTACCATTTTTTCAAATATTAAGTTACCAAATAACAGAGGATACTCATAAATGGAAAAAACATCCATTAATGGATGAGATGAAACGGCTAGCAGGAGCTAAAACTTTAAATTATGAAAGTAGTCCTTTAAGAAAGGATATGCCACAGTAAAAATATAGTTATGGAATAGCGTAATGATGATATTGTAAATACCATTGTTATGCTATTTTTATATTGAGTATAATATTTGTTTTAATAGCAAGATATTCTATGGAAAATTCCGGTAAAATATGCTTTAATAGAAGATATATAGCAGTAAATAACAATTGCAAGAGGAAAAGAAAATGTCTAGAAGAAAGAGGCAGAAAACCGGAATGATAAATAATGAAAAGGAAAATAACAGCATGACGCAGGAGCCTCAAACCCCGCAGCAGACAGTAGACGAGCAGCAGATGGTTATACCGCAGGAGAGCGAGCGCATCCAGCGTGCCGAGTGGATTCACGAGCAGGTGAAGCTTCAGCGTGAGGCAGAGGATGAGGCCTGGGAGAAGATCATGGAGGAGCAGAAGCTGCTTACAGAGCGCAGACGCTCCATAGATGCTGATATAAACAGCAACAGGGAGCTGAAGCGATACCATGAGGACTGCATGGAGGATATCACAGACCAGGTATATTCACTGCATGGCATATCGGTAGACAAGCTGGAGGGCATAAAAGAGTACAGGAATGCCCTGTTTCGCGGCGAAGCATTCATCGTGTTTTGCATATCTGTGATAATGGCTGCGATTGTGGCATATGCTTACGGACCGACCTCACAGCTGTGCCTGTATATACTCATGTGTGTAGGCGCGGAGGGAGCATTGTTGTCCCAAAAGCGAAAGAATATACTGTTTTTCATACCGCTTATACTGATAGCGGCGGAGATGATTGGCTATAAGCTGTATCCGCAGTATCTGGAGTATGTCACGATGGTGGGAGAGGCACTGGCACTGCTTCTTATGATGATAGGCACTGTGGGATACTTTGTGCACAATCCATATCGCAAGGACAGAAAGAATATAAAGGCTGCAAAGTCAGACCTCAAGGAACTACATAAGGTAGCCAAAAAGAGCGTAAAGAAAAATAAAAAGAGCCGCATAAAGAGTGAAGCAAAAGAAGCAAAGCTTGCGGCAAAGCAGGCCAAAAGAGAGAAAAAGGCTGCCATAAAGGAGCAAAAACGACAGAACAAGCTCGCAAAGAAACAGGCAAAGTACGAGCTGAAGGAGAAAAAACGACAGCAGAAGAGTGAGCGTGTTGAGCTTAAGCATGAGCTGAAGAAGACTCAGCTCATGGATAAGGTGAGAAGATTTACACCGAAGGAGCAGGAGAGTGAAAGCATCTCTTCGGCAGAGAGTATAGATAACAACATTACAGAAAACAATATCATAGAGAATAACATCATTGATATAGAGCGCAAGGTCAATTAATCATGGATGAGCATTAAGCAGACAGCTGATACTTCTCGATCCAGTAATTAATCTGGATGAAATATGCGATAAGTTGCGGACCTGCCATGAGCTGGCCAAACCACGGACTGCCGTATTCTGCCGGTGCCTTTAAAAATTCGCGCGTTTTGTCAGTGTCAATGAGAGTGCGCACAGGGGCGTTAGGGGAGTCTAATATCTCCTCCATTCCCTTTATAAGGAGAGCTTCATATCCGGGATGATAAGTCTTTGGATATGGGCTCTTTTTTCTGTGCAAAAGCTCAGGTGGCAGGACATCTGAAAAAGCATCGCGAAGCAGAGTCTTTTCCACACCGTTTTGATATTTCATATGCCAAGGCACATTAAAGACATACTCAATGATACGATGGTCGGCAAAAGGTACACGGGCCTCAAGCTCGGAGTACATGCTGGTGCGATCCATGCGGTCAAGAAGTGTCTGCATGAACCATTTGATATTGAGATATCCGATTATGCGGCGCTTTCGTCCTCACCGGCCTCGCCGTAAAGGAGAGGTGCTTTTGACCTGGACTCCTCATATCGAAAAGCCTGATAACCGGATAAATCAAGCTCCAAACCCACATCATCGCGCAAAAGGGCAAGGCGTGGAGCGACATCCGATGACCATGGGAAGCCATATCTTTCCAGCAGCTCTTTGCGGTAAAACCACGGATATCCGCCAAAGATTTCATCAGCACACTCACCGGTAAGAGCTACCTTGTTTTTTCGGCTGACGAGGCTGCAGAAATATAAAAGTGACGAGTCCACATCGGTCATGCCGGGCATATCCTTTGCATCGACTGCGGCAAAGAGCGCCTTGAAGAGAGAGTTCTCATCACACTCGAGATAGGAGTGGCTGTCTCATACTCTTCAAGCATACGATTGACATAGGGCAAATCCCTCTCCGGTTGGAAGGCGTTTGCCTTAAAATACCTGTCATTGTCCTTGAAGTCGAAGGAAAAAGTGTTGAGCGTTTTACCACGTGTGTTCATATAGTTTGCGGCGATGGCGGTCACGATGCTCGAATCGATGCCGCCTGACAGAAAAGTACATACCGGCACATCGGAAACCATCTGCCTTTTTATAGCATCCTCCACCAGAAAACGTGTGTGAGCAACGGTATCTTGATAGCTCTCGGTGTGTTCCCGGCTTGTAAGCTCCCAGTAGGTTTCATCATGCAGCCCATTCTGTGAGTAAATCATAAAGTGTCCCGGCAAAACCTCAAACAAATCCTTAAACAGGGAAAGTCCGCTCGTGTGCGCAGGCCCGATAGCAAGAAGCTCTTGCAAGCCCTGTTTGTCAAGCTCAGGTTTTACTGCAGGGTGAGCAAAGCAGGCCTTTGGCTCGGAGCCAAACACCAGAGAATCCCCTCGGATGGCATAAAAAAGCGGTTTGACACCTACGCGGTCGCGGTATAAAAGCAGCCGGTTTTTAGCCGTATCCCATATGGCAAATGCAAAAATACCGTTTAAGCGATTGACAAAATCAGCGCCCCAATGGATGTAGGCGTACAGAATAACCTCGGTGTCTGAGGTTGTGGAGCATACAAAGCCGTTTTCGGACAGCTCGGGAATCAGCTCATCAGTGTTGTAAATTTCTCCGTTATAGCAGATAGTGTAATCATAGCCATTGTGGGTGCGCGTCATGGGCTGGTCGCCGCACAGGATGTCACGGATGGCCAGACGGCTGTGTGACAGACCAATATGCTTTTTAAGGAAACGTCCTCTGGCATCGTTGCCGCGGTGGGCGAGCACAGCACGCATCTTCTCAAGACGAAAGTTCCAGTAATCGGTGTTTTCTTCAAAGTCTTCTTTAAAGTTACAGAATCCGGCAATACCACACATAAAAATTCATATCTCCGTAAAAACAGATTTAATTTATATTATGCATACGCCTTGAAGCTGTTAATCCGGTCAGAAAATAAAATGATATGGTGGACAAAAGTCATTTTATTAATCAATTACCAAGCTGATTATAAAATTTTTATTGACAAGAAAGGCAAAATAGCGTTACTCTTATTGTATGAAGTTAGACAACACTAACATGCATAAATGACAAGTAACTACAGTAAGTACAATCTGACCAATAATTGTTTTTAAACGTATAACCTTATATAAGGTAAATGTAATTTGAAATGTTGAAAGAGAGGATATCATATGTCAGAAGGAGAGAGAAAGTTCTTAGAAATAGTGGATTTGAAAAAGGGCTTCGGAAGCGGCGAGACGCGCCAGGAGGTGCTGCGAGGCATGAATTTTTCTGTGGCAAAGGGTGAGTTCTGTGTGCTGCTCGGACCGTCAGGCTCAGGAAAGTCCACACTGCTCAATATCATCGGAGGCATCGACAGCGCGATTCCGGATATATCAGCATAAATGGCGACAAGCTGAAGGATATGAGCGAGAAAAAGCTCACACAGTACCGCAGAAAGCACCTGGGATATGTGTTTCAGATGTACAACCTGATTGCCAATCTGAATGTAAAGGAAAATATCGAGGTGGGCGCTTATCTGTCTGACAACGCACTGGATATCGATGAGCTGCTTCACACGCTGGGGCTTTACGAGCACCGTTACAAGCTTCCGAACCAGTTATCAGGCGGACAGCAGCAGCGTGTGTCAATAGGGCGTGCAATCGTGAAAAATCCGGATATACTGCTCTGCGACGAGCCTACAGGAGCGCTTGATTACAACACCTCAAAGGAGATTTTGAAGCTCATAGAGGATGTCAACAAAAAGTACGGAAACACCATAATCATGGTCACACACAATGAGGCCATCAAAAACATGGCAGACCATGTGATAAAGCTACGAGACGGAGCCGTGCGCCACAACGATATCAATACAAATAAGGTTTCGGCCGAAGAGCTTGAGTGGTAAGGAGGATTTGACCTATGAGCAGGAAAAAGATAAAAAATCCTCTGATAAAGCGTATACCAAAGGAAATTATCGGTGACTGGAAGAAATATCTCGTTGTATTTCTTTTCCTCGTGCTGACAATCGGCTTTGTATCCGGAATGTATGTGGCAAACGACAGTATGCTCACCTCTGCGGATGAGGGGGTAAGTAAATACAAGCAGGAGGATGGACATTTTGAACTGAAGGATAAGGCTGACAGCGAGCTTGTTACGGCTATCGAGTCAGGCGAGGTAAAAACAGCTCCAGACGAAAAAGACAGTGATAGCAGCAAAACTCCTGTCACGCTCTACGAGAATTTCTATCGCAATGAGACTGAGGACTACGACGCAGACGGCAAAAAGGACGGAACTATCCGTGTATACACAAAGACCGGGGATATCAACCTTGCATGTCTCATCGAGGGCTCTTTTCCACAAAATGAGAACGAAATCGCTGTGGACAGAATGCATGCAGACAACGTGGGGATGAAGGTTGGCGACACGATAAAAGTCAGCGGAAAAGAATTCAAGGTATCGGGCCTTATCGCATATGTCAATTACTCCACACTGCATGAAAAGAAGACCGATATGATGTTTGATGCGATAAAGTTTGACGTGGCAATGGTGACAAAGGAGGCTTTGACCGCCTTAACAAGAGCATTCACTATACATATGCATGGAAATACGAGGATGAGCCGGCTGACGACATAGAGCAGAAGGAAAAATCAGATGACTTTCTGGAGGCGATGGTGTCACAGGTTATGGCAGCGGGCAATGAGGTGGAGGACTACACACCACGCTACTCAAATCCGGCAATAAATTTTGCCACGGACGATATGGCTCAGACAAGGCCATGGGAGGAGTGCTTTTAGACATTCTTATCGTGATAATCGCATTCATTTTTGCAGTGACCATAAGCAATACGATAGCAAATGAATCATCAGCGATAGGCACGCTTCGCGCGTCGGGCTATACAAAGGGCGAGCTTATTAGGCATTACCTTTCAATGCCTGTCATTGTGACATTTCTGGCAGCAGTAGTAGGAAATATACTGGGCTATACGGTATTCAAGGATGTGGTTGTGGGCATGTATTACAACAGCTACAGCCTGCCGACATATCACACAATCTGGAATCCGGGTGCATTCATAAAAACAACGCTTGCTCCGGTGATTATCATGCTGGTTGTAAATCTTATCGTAATAATTCGCATGATGCAGCACACACCGCTTCAATTTCTGCGTCATGACCTTAAGAAAACAAAGCGCAAAAAAGCAATGCGGCTTCCGCGCTGGAGCTTCATGAGCCGTTTCAGACTGAGAATCATGTTCCAGAATGTGGCAAACTATCTGATACTCTTTGTGGGAATATTTTTCATCATGGTAATGCTCGCGATGGCAGTCGGTATGCCGGATACACTTGATTATTACAAGAAAAATACCGACAGTATGATGTTTGCAAAATACCAGTACGTACTTAAATCCTATGTCGATGCAGATGGAAACGTGCTTGAAACCGACAACAGTGATGCAGAGAAATTTGACATGACATCGCTCTTAAGGAGAACAGATGAGTTTGACGAGGAGGTGTCTGTCTACGGAGTGGAAACAGACAGTGCATACGTAAAGCTTAAGGATATGGATTCGCTTAAGGATAACGAGGTATACATATCAGACTCATTTGCAGATAAATATGGTATAAAACCGGGCGATACAATAAAGCTTGATGCACAGTACGAGAAAAAAACATACAAATTCAAGGTGAAGGGAACCTACGATAAATCCCAGAGCATCGCGGTGTTTATGCCGATAGAGTATTTCGCGGATACCTTTGATTTTGCAGATGGCAGATTCAGCGGATTTTTGTCGGATACAAAGATAAAGGATATCGATGAGAGCAATATCGCGACAACAATCACGATACGCGACATCACCAAAATGGCAGACCAGCTCGACCACTCCATGGGCTCATACATGCAGTACTTCCAGGTGCTTTGCATACTGCTCTCAGCCGTCATGATATATCTGCTCACGAAGCTCATCATCGAGAAAAATGAGACAGCCATATCGATGACAAAGATTTTAGGCTACGACAACAGAGAAATTGCAAGTCTTTATCTGGTCTCAACATCAATTGTGGTGGTCATCTCGGATATCATCAGCGTAGTGCTTGGTGCAAAGGTGATGGACATTGTATGGCGCATAATGCTTCAGACCTTCAGCGGATGGTTTTCATTCCATATGACACCTGTCGGCTATGTAAAGATGTTTGCGTTCGTGCTCATCGGTTACCTGATAGTGACAGTATTTGATTTCAGCAGAATAAAGAGAATCCCGATGGACATGGCACTAAAGAATGTGGAATAGATAGTATAACTGTTTATGATTGAACATTAACCCTATTTGCGCGACAAATTAATCAAAGGCAAAATGTAGATAAATTTTTTATTTACTGATAAACTATTGTATAATTTCACCAAAAATGGTAATATTGTCTTATAATTTTAAGCTAAAGGAGTAGCAGTAGGATAGGAGAGATGGTCATATGGAACAGAGTAAAACTAAAAAAAGGGGTACATTTGCAGCCAAAATCATAGTAATGGTGATTTTAGCTGTTATAGTTTCAAATGTAATTTGTATGGTATTTATTCTTGAAAGCTCCAAAAAACAAATTACAGACAGCACAAAGCATACCATGGTAGATGTTATCAATACAACATCAAAAATTGTGGAGAATGAGATCAGCAATGCAGATACAGAGGATTTAGACTATGATGAATACGCTAAGAGTCTTTCCGATGTAAAGCTCGAAGGTATGGACAGCTCATATGTCTATGTGGTAAAGAATGATGGCACAATGCTTTATCATCCAACAAAGGAAAAGGTTGGACAGCCTGTTGAGAATGCCGTAATTAAAGGAGTTGTACAACAGCTTCAGGATGGCAAAAAACCGGGCACGACTGTTGTAGAATATGATTTCAATGGAACAACAAAGTATTCGGCATATACGATTTTGAACAATGAAAATATACTTGTGCTTACAGCAGATGAGTCTGAGGCACTTGCAGGAATCACTACTGTAACAGGAGTTGCCGTTGGAATCATTGCTATTGTTGTGCTTATTGCAATTATTATCTCATTCATAATGGGACGCAGGCTTATGAGACCGCTTGTAAAGGTCAGTACAATAATTGAGGATGTTGCCAATGGTAATATTGAGGCAGATTTCAGTGTGGTCAAGGAGTCAAATGATGAGATAGGCCTGATTATAGAAAAGATGAAGGAGCTCACACAATCGCTTGGAAGTATAGTCGGAAAGATAAGAAATTCCAGTGATACGATGTCATCAAACAGCTATGAGCTCAATGACACAAGCAGTCAGACACTTGCTGCAAATAACGAGATATCCAAGGCAGTCGAGGATGTTGCAGAGGGCTCTACAGGCATGGCAGCATCTATTTCAAAGATTAATGAAAATCTTCTGGAGATGAGCAATGAGACAAAGGATATAAACGAATCTGTCAATGAAATCAGAAATCAGACGACAGCAGTGCAGGATAGCAGTAAAATCATGAATGATAAGATTAAATCCATGCAGGATAGCAGCCACAAGATGGATGAGGGTATCTCAGCAATTTCAAAACGCATAGAAACTGTAAATACTACGGTTGACAAGGTGAGCAATATTGTCTCTGTCATTGAGGAAATATCCAGTGAAACCAATCTTTTGTCACTCAATGCATCTATAGAGGCAGCCAGGGCCGGCGATGCAGGAAAAGGCTTCGCAGTGGTGGCACAGGAGATTCGAGTGCTTTCAGACAATACCAATACGGAGCTTGAGAATATCAAGCAGATAATATCATCACTGGTTGAAGAGTGCAGGTATTGTGTTCAGGCATCCGGCACCATCGTCGAGGATAATGCCAAGCAGAAGGAAGAGATTAAGGCAGTACTTGATGAATTTGGCTCACTTGATGAGCAGATTCAAAAGACAGCAGAAAAAGCTGATGAAATCGAAGAGCTTGTCACTGCGATGATTGAGCTCAATGATGACATCACGAAGAGCAGCAACAGCCTGACAGATGTCAGCGCAGCAAATGCCGCAGCAACCGAAGAGATGAATGCCAACATCGAGGAGCTCAATGCCATGATGAACGGAGTCTCAGAAATGGCAGGAAATATGAATGATGAGTCTGATGGATTGAAGGAAGCATTATCATTCTTTCATAATTAATGGCAGGTAATCATAATTGAATTTGCAACGTAAATCAGTCATAAAAGCAGTAAAATGCTTTTGTGGCTGATTTTGGTATTTACAGGATTATTGATTATATCGGAAAAAACACGTATTATATGATAAAAAGAAGAATGAGGTATTAAAAAATGACAGACAATTTTGAATTTAGAAGTATAAACCCAGACGAGGTAGAACAGGCAATAGCAATTGAGCAGATATGTTTCCCACCGAATGAGGCATGTTCTCCAAAGGCAATGACAGAGAGAATTGCAAAGGTACCACAGCTATTTCTCGTGGCAATTGACAAATCAACCGGTAAGCTGGCGGGCTTTTTAAATGGTGTGGCAACAGACGAGGAAAAGTTCAGGATGAGTTCTTTACGGACATCGATTTATGCGATGAAAACGGTAAAAATGTGATGCTTCTGGGCCTTGACGTGCTTCCGGAGTACCGTGGACAGGGCCTTGCCAGAGAGCTCGTGTACCGCTACAGTCAGCGTGAAAAGGCAAACGGACGAAAAAATCTGTTTCTGACATGCTTAGAGCAGAAGGTAGAGATGTATAAGAAGTTTGGATTGCAGGGATCTGGGGATTGCTGAGCTCTACCTGGGGCGGAGAAGAGTGGCATGAGATGGTGCTAAAGGATGAATGTGATAACATGGAAAATAAAGTATCAGATAACGTTATAGAAAAAAATTATAGGGAGTGCCTTAAATTCAATGAAATCAACGAAAGCAAAGTTGATAATTTTGACCTGGCAACAGCAAAAGCGGCTCTTGAAAATCTGTATGAGCTATACAAAAATGGCATATCAACAGGTCGTTTCACAAAGGATGAGGACTATGTAGTAAGGTGTGATGCTTTGGTGACATTGGCTGAGGAGAACAAAGACAGCTTGTTTTATGATGCATGGCGCATATGGTTTAGATACTTTGTATCTATGGGCTATGCAGGATGGAATGAGCTGTGGGAGGCAGTATGAATAAACAAAAAATAGCAGAACTACGCGCCGGTTTGGAAACCGGCTTCATCAATAGTGGATACAATTCAAGCCTGGCTTATCAGCCGCAATTTTTGTCAAACAACCATAAAGAAGGCAAAAAAGTATTATCCTCAATAGAAGATGAGCTGATGTCCTGTGACAAATTTCAGATAAGCGTTGCTTTTATCACGATGGGAGGCATTACGCCGTTGCTCCAGACACTTAAGGAGCTGGAGAAAAATGGTATTCCGGGAGAAATTCTCACCACAAATTATCTGAATTTCAGTGAACCAAAGGCGCTTGAGAAGCTTCACGGTTTGTCGAATATCACGCTCAAAATGTATGATGTGGAGAAGGCCGCTGAAGGCTTTCACACAAAGGATATATATTCAAAAAAGAAGAGATTTACCGAATCATTATCGGAAGCTCAAACATGACAAGCGCCGCACTTACGAGCAACAGAGAGTGGAATACAAAGGTTGTATCCACAGAGCATGGAGAGGTGGCAAAGCAGATTGTTGAGGAATACAATGAGCTTTGGAATTCGCGCTATGCTCTTTCCTTTGACAACTTTTATGAGGAGTATAAAGAGCGCTATCAAATCATAAAAAGACAGCGTGAGATTGCAAAGAGCGAGGAAACTCCATCCATTGAAAAATACAGATTAAAGCCAAATGCAATGCAGGTTGGCTTTATCACAAATCTGAGAAAAATACTGGAAAAAGGTGAGGATAGGGCACTTCTCATATCAGCTACGGGGGAACGTGGTATATTTGTGACAGGTGGAAGAAACCCAGGATTTACAAGGGTTTCGGAAGCCTGGTCCTAGACGTTTCCGTGTGAAAATTGTCCGGATTAGCTCTGGACGGGAAAACTTAACAGGTATTTTTGCTGATAGGACTAAATTGACACAGAGAATCGAAGATTTAATCGGTTCCATATTGAAGTCAATATGGTCTTATTTTTTATACCCTTTTTTCGGGTGGCTCCCGATGGGTGGAAAGGAGAGTTGAATTTATGATTTTAGAATTTGTTGGCAGAGTTTTACTGAATGTTTTAAAGGCTATGGTATGGATGGCGTTGTTAATGCTTCGGTGTGTACTGGGATTGGCGAAGCTGACATTATTAGTGTTTGGGCTGGTTGCAAGAGTATTTCTTGTGTTTGCTAAGGCAGTAGTCGATTAGGATGGAATGGTGATTTTTGTGTGTTCCAGCGTTACAGATAATTTAACTGTCAGGTGTGGACAGCATTTATACATAGCTTCGCAAGAGGCAATGAGAAAGGAGGATTTTCTGCATGGCAGAACATTTGAGGGCAGTAACTCTCCGCGGGCTGGCGTTAAGGCAAATAACGATATTTTTAAGGCGCAAGGCGCAGAAAGGACTTTTTATGGAAGAAAAAGCAAAGGTGACTGCAGCACCTACAATTGCAGAACAGTGTGGTATTAAGTACAAAGAGGTGGATGGATTGTTTTATCCGATTTTGGGAGAGTCGGATCCGAGAAGTTATGCAAGTCTTGGAAAGTATGGACACCGTTATCTCAGGGTTTTGATGGAAAATGACCGTTATCTGTATAACAAGTATTTTATGCAAGGGGTACTTTTTGATAAAGCAGCGGAATATGAGAATTATGCATGGCAACTGTATGACACTGTTTTACAGGGAATAAGCAAGGTAAGAGGAATTGCTTTGGATACTTTGGAAGAAAAAGGATTTCAGGTAACATTTCATGAAAACATGCAGGCGGCAATGACAGCAGATGAGATTGTAACAGAGGATTTGTTTGCAACAATTGATTACAACAAGCGTGTACGTCTGGAACATGCAAAGGAAAATATCGCATTTGAACATGCGGAGACACAGAGAATGGAGGCATGAGTTTATGGAAGAGAAAAGAATTTATTATGTGGGAATTGACCACGGGAATCATTTAATGAAAACATCAAACCATGTGTTTGAGAATGGTGTGGAAAGGCAGGCTGTAAAGCCTACCTTCCAGGCTAATACACTGGTTTATGATGGAGCATTTTATAAGATTGGAGAAAAGCGTAACAGTGTGAAGGACAGTAAGCTTGCAGATGATGATTATTATCTGTTGACACTTGCGGCACTGGCAAAGGAATGTCAGTCAGGGAATATTCCAAATGGTGCCAGAGTGGTGCTTGGAGTCGGACTTCCTTTAAAACAGTTTGCAACGGTAAGAAAGCAGTTCGTGAAATATTTGAAACGTGGAAATCAGCCAGTGCATTTTAAATTTGAGGATGTGGCATATGATTTTACCATTGAAAATGTACTGGCATTTCCGCAGTGTTATGCAGCAGTGGCAGACAGGCTTGGCAGTATGAAGGGGGAATATCTGATTGTGGATGTGGGTTCCTGGACGATTGATATCATGCATGTGAAGGATGGTGTTCCAGTGGAAAGTAAATGTGAGACCTTCACGGAGTCCATGATTTCTGTTATTCAGGAAATCAAGAGCAGAAGCAGTGAGGTTTTTGGAAAAGAGATTTCGGAGAATGTGATTACAGATTATATCAGCAATCTTGGCGGCAATTATCCGGAAAAGTATGCAAGGATTATGGACGAGTCGCTTGAAAAGTTTGTTGCAAGAGTGGAAGGAGTTCTGAAAGAGAACGGGCACGATACGGAATTTACCAACATTATTTATGTGGGTGGCGGAGCAAAGGCAATGGAGAGATTTGGAAAACATGGGGATAACATTTCATATGTGACGGATGTCAGAGCCAATGCAAAGGGCTATGAGTTTCTTGCAAAACAGATGGCATAAAGGCAGGTGGTACACATGGTAATGGGATTTAGAGAGAGGCGGCTTGGCTGCCGTCTCTATGTGGACCGCCAGTCGGATGCAAATATTCTGAAAAAACTGGACAGGATGCTTGTGGATGGAAGCTATTCAAATCAGACGGAGCTTATCAAGAGAGGTATCGAGCTGGCTTATGAAGAAGTGTATGGAGAAGAAGGTGGCAGGTCCTCCGGTATGTCTGATGTTGATATAAAGAAGCTTGCAGGAGAGATTGCCGGGGTATTGAAGCCGGAAATCGAGAAATTACTTGTAAAGTATGAGGTGAGAGTTGACACAGCGGAAACACCATCATCACCAACACCCACTTTAGCATCAACGCATGATGCACCACAGGATAATACGGCATCTGTCCCTGATGATGAAGTCATTATTCCAAGTCAGACATTCAATTTTCTAAAAGGACTGAATGATGATTAGGCAGCTACGTCAGCGACGTCGAATTGACGACAATGGAATCCTGAATGACGGCAGATTGATGTCATTCATATATAAAATAAATATATCTGACGGCAAACTGACGCCAGTTAGCGGATGGTTTGCTGTCGGTATTTTGGCACATATTTTGTGCCATATATTGGGTGCAGGAGCTCCTGCCAAGATGAAAAAATGGTAATTGCGGTTAGCAATTATATTTTTTCGGGGAAAGGTCCGACCTTTCCCGAATCTTGCAAAACAAGTGAACAGCAACAGAAGCAGGTTCTAAAGAAGAATAAAAAAAGGAGGTCACAGCCATGAGCATGGTAAGTGAGATTGTGATGCAATTAATTTTGAGAATTGGAGGTTATGTGTATGGCAGATGGAAACAGAAGATACAGGTCTGACAAAAAGCTATATAAGGTTTCTTTTAAGTTGTCAGAGGAAGATAAGCGACTGCTGGAAGAGGGGGCAAAAAAGGCTGGAATGAATATCAGTGAATACCTGCGCAATCTGGTGCGTGGCGGTGGAAATGTGGATGCATCTTTTACGACAGACAGGGGGATTTTTATCAGACAGATAACAGGAATTGCTACCAATGTGAATCAGATTGCGAAGGTAGTAAATACCCAGGGATATGGTTACACGAGGGATATCCTTGCTGTTAAGCAGGATTTGGAGGATGTTAAGAGGCTGATGAGGGAGGTGCTTACGGTATGGCAATCACTAAGATACAGTGCCTGAATGAGGCACATACCGGGAACCCGGCGGCACATCTTAAGAATGCTCTTTCGTATATTCAGAATCCAGAGAAAACAGAGGAAAATGTTATGGTGGGCAGTATAAACTGCTTCCGGATACAGCCTTTGAGCAGATGATGGATACGAAGGTTACTTTCGGAAAAACAAATAAGCGACAGGGATATCACATTATCATTTCCTTTGCACCGGGAGAAGCGACAGAGGAACAGGCGCTGGATATCGTGGCACGTTTTGCACAGGAATACCTGAAGGATAAATATGAGGCAGTATATGCGGTTCATAATGATAAAAAGCATATGCATGGGCATATTGTTTTTAATAGCGTCAGTTTTGAAACGGGGATGAAGCATGAGTGCAAAAAAGGGGAATGGAAGCATCGTATGCAGCCGATTACAAACAGACTCTGTAAAGAGTACGGACTGTCTATTGTGCCAGCAGAGTATGTAAAAGAGCCTAAAAATTTATCAAGGAAGGAATGGGAGCGTGAACAATGTTTTCGCAAAATGATTCTGGCAGATGCAGAGTTTTGCCAGAGTCAGGCGGGAAGCTTTGACCATTTTATATTCCTGATGAAGAGAATTGGGTATCAGTTTGAGTACGGGAAGTACCTTTCGGTAAAGGTTCCGGGTGGTAAATGGTATCATGAACTGGATAAGCTGGATGAACGCTTTTCAAAGGAGAAATTCCGATTTTATCTGGATATGCCTTTTTCCAGACCGAGATTTGTTGTGGGTAATACTGTGGCAATTCATAAACGTGGAATAACGGATTTTCAAATGAAGTATTATCGCAGAATCTATCAGGCGAGAATGGTGGAACAGCGCCGATTTGATAAGCATTATGCATATCTTGCGAAAGAGCTGGAGCGTATGAAGCAGCTGCAGGAACAGTATTTGTTTCTTGTGAATAATAATATCAAAACTGTGGAGGGACTTGTGACTTATCAGGTTTTGGGAGAGCGGGATGTAGAGAAAATCTCTGAACGTCAGCAGGAATTGTATCAGCAGAACAGAGCAAGAAAACGTTCTTGCAAAACAGAGGAGGATATTCGTGATTACCAGATCTGGCATATGGGAGTACAGGCGGAGCTGGACGAACTTAAGGCGGAGAAAAAAGCACTTAATAAGAATTTGAGGATTGCTGAAGGGTGTGTAGAAGAGTATAAGAAGTTTTCAATGTTGGATTTTTCAACTAGTGAGGATGAGATTCGTAATTCAATAGAAGTGCCGGAGTATCCGTATGCGGAGGAGAAAAATATTGCGCTATCTGTTAATGATGCAGTGTCTGATATGGAAGATATTTCAGTAATGAATGAATCAGAGGATTATGATATTTCGTTAGGCGCAGAGGTATGTGAACAAATTTCAGCAGAAGATACCATGGATGCCACAGTAGGAGATGCCAGCGAAGCGAATAATGTGGAGAAATATGTTGGTGATCGGCCAGATGATAAAGGCAGCTATGAGGCATACAAAAAGATGACTCCAATGGAAAAGGCTCAGATGCATGGATTTAGGGAACTAAATAGTTACGACACAGTTAGGTCAGTTGTACAGATGAAGTTTCTGGACATGGGGCATATTGCAGATGTGGATGAACTTCTGGAAGAGACGGATTTGATTTATAAGGGCATGTGTGAATTGGTTGTCAAAAATAAGACAGAAGAGGTGCTGGATGAGATTAAACAGCGGGGAATTGCTTTTGATGATTTGCCTGTTATCGAGAAGGCAAGGATGCTACAGTTTCAGCCGGACAATAATTCATACAATATTCAGCTGTACAGTGCTGTTTGCAAGGTATGTGGAGTTGATACTTCTGATGAGGATAAGATATTTGAAGATTATCAGGCTATTTATGAAAAGACATTGGAAATGGAGCAAGAAAGGGTTATTGAAAGAAAGGATGGAGACAGAGAGAGGGCACGATAGCGTGCCCTCTGTCAATATAGGGCTTATTGATTGGAAATTTTGATTGGAGACATTTCCTTGAAAAGTAAAAAACAAAGTTGACGATATAAAACTCTGGTTTTATAATAGGGTTATGGAAAAGGTAAAAAATTGTCGATAAAATTTCAAATGGGTAAATAGTAACCCGAGAATCCCCTTTGTAACCCAAGACTCCCTCTTTGTAAATGAAAATCCTGTTTTGTAAGCGAGATTCCCGGTTTGTAAATGAAATTCCCGGTTTGTAATCAAGATTCCCGAATTTTCATTTCTATTTCGATATGATATAATACGTTCAGCAATAAATTTGCGTACAACAACCAGAGATCAATTCTCTCTCGAAATTTTTGTATTCGGAGAATCCATCCCTGTTTTTGATTGGATAGAGTTGTTCTATTCTGGCTCTGGCGGCACTCAGCAAATTTATTTGTTACTTTTTGAGAAGTTTAGGCTTTAAGATGATGTTCTCGGTGGCAACCGGTGAGCATCCCAGTCTCTTAAGCACATCTTCTCCATAGTAAAAGCTGAATGTTTCGTATGGGCTACGGTTGTTCAGCTTTTTTCTTTTATAAGAATTGATATGGTTCATCATCAGAGTA
>ENA-OQAN01000280-OQAN01000280.1-human-gut-metagenome-genome-assembly--contig:-NODE-280-length-28328-cov-3.951101_pt1 | contig 28328 bp, 35 predicted proteins | sample MGYA00242735_ERZ504527 | MGnify/ENA primary metagenome ERZ504527 (study PRJEB26092, sample SAMD00036230) | human gut metagenome | host: Homo sapiens | study: EMG produced TPA metagenomics assembly of... | reverse complement strand
GCAGCACTTCCGAAGAGCCGGAGGAGGGCAGAGAGGTTCCAGTGTCGATGGGGAAACGGATGCGGAGGAAAAGGACAGCAGCCTGAAAAATTATGAAGCGCTCTACCAGGATATGCTGGAAGTAACGGAAAACCAAAACGAGCGCTGGTTACCGTCATCGGCATTACCAATCAGATGGACTATTTTAACCAGAACTATGAAAACCAGCAGCAGATTTCCGGTCTGATTGTTGCGGACAACGGGCAGGATCTCTTTATTCTGACGGAATACCGCATCGTGGAAAATGTGGAGCGGATTCAGGTCACCTTCTGGGACGAGACGATGGTGGATGCCACATACCAGCGCCACGATCCGAGCACCGGCCTTACGATTGTGAAGGTGGATGAATCGAAGCTGGATGAGGAAACACGGGACGGTCTTGCGGTTGCGCCGCTCGGCAGTTCGTATCTCGTCAGCCAGGGTGACCCGGTCGTGGCTGTCGGAAGCCCGGTCGGCTACAGCGATTCGATTGCGTACGGTGTGGTGACTTCGGTTACGAACAAGATTTCCGCGCTGGACAATGAGTACAATCTGCTGACCACCGACATCCTCGGCAGCACGGACGGCAGCGGCATTCTGGTAAATCTTGACGGCGAAATCGTCGGCATTATTGCGCAGAGTTACAGTGCCAAGGGAAACAACGTGGTGACGGGCATTGCGATTTCCCAGATCAAAAAGCTGATCGAAAATCTTTCCAACAACGTGAGCCGCGCGTATATCGGCATCCGCGGACAGGATGTCACAGAAGAACTTTCCGATAAAACCGGCATTCCAAAAGGCGTTCTCATCAGCCGCGTCGCAGACGATTCTCCGGCGATGATGGCGGGCATGAAAGAGTACGATGTGATTGTAAAGCTCGGGGAGCACAAGGTTGAGACGATCAAACAGTACCATGAACAGCTTGGCAAATACAGCACAGGAGACGTGGTTACCGTGACGGCGATGCGGAAAGGCGCCGAAGGGTATGCGGAGATGACGTTTGATGTGACGATGGGGGAAGTATAAAAAACAGAGGCTTTCGGGAGCAGAAAAAGCCGGTTTTAGCCGGTGGGGCTTCCGGAAGCTTTTCTTTTCGAATGGTTTTCCACTGGCGGATGAAAAAATACGTGCATTCTGCAGGAAAATCTGGTAGAATTGGTAAGGCATGCAGGAGCACAGGCTTTGCATCATAAAAACGGCATCATAGAAACAAAAACGGAACACTGTGTCCGCATTTATTTTAGAAAAAGAGGATTTATTTTTATGAAGTATATCAACGAACTCCGGGAAGGAAACCGCATTTCCGGAATTTATCTCTGCAAACATAAACAGTCGGCTGTTACCAAAAACGGAAAACAGTACGAAAACGTGATCTTACAGGATAAAACCGGTACGATCGATGCGAAAATCTGGGATCCAAATTCTATGGGAATCCGTGAATTTGAAGCACTGGATTATGTAGATATTATGGGAGATGTTTCCAGTTTCAATGGAGCACTTCAGGTTTCCATTAAAAATGCAAGAAAAGCGGAAGAGGGCGAATATAATCCGGCGGACTATCTGCCGACGAGCCGTTACGACATCAATACGATGTATCAGGAGCTGCTCTCCTGGATCGGAACGGTGAAAAATCAGTATCTCTCCGAACTGCTGACGTATTATTTTATCCAGGATCAGGAGACCGCAAAACGGTTCCGCATGAGCTCTGCAGCAAAAAGCGTGCATCACGGATTCGTCGGCGGCCTTTTAGAGCATACGTTAAGTGTCACACGTTTCTGCGATTTTATGGTAAAATCGTATCCGATTCTGAACCGCGATCTGCTGATTACGGCAGCGATTCTGCACGATATCGGAAAGACGAAAGAACTCTCCTTATTCCCGCAGAACGATTACACCAATGACGGACAGCTGCTCGGCCACATCATGATCGGTGCGGAGATGGTACACGATGCGGCGCAGAAGATCGACGGTTTCCCACAGGAACTCGAGAATCAGTTAAAGCACTGCATTCTGGCGCACCACGGCGAGCTGGAATACGGTTCCCCGAAAAAACCGGCAATGGTAGAGGCGGTAGCGCTGAACCTGGCGGACAATGCCGATGCCAAAATGGAAACCCTGACCGAGCTGTTTGACGCAGCGCCGGCCGGCAATGAGTGGCTTGGCTACAACCGGTTCTTTGAGTCCAACATCCGCAGAACAGGAGACTTTTCATGAGCTATCAGAAAAATGATGTACTGACGGTGAAAATTGAAGATATGGGACACGACGGAGAGGGTATAGGCAAATGCGAGGGCTATACCCTCTTTGTCAAGGACACCGTCATCGGCGATCTTGCCGAGGTAAAAGTGATCAAAGCAAAGAAAAATTACGGCTACGCGCGCCTGATGCGTCTGATCGAGCCGTCCGCGCACCGCGTCGAGCCGGTCTGCCCGGTTGCACGTCCGTGCGGCGGATGCCAGTTGCAGATGCTCGACTATGCGGAGCAGCTTCGCTTTAAGGAGAAGAAAATCGTCGGAAATCTCCAGCGCATCGGCGGCATGACGGAGATCCCGCTGGAGCCGATCATGGGGATGGAAAATCCGTTCCGCTATCGAAACAAAGCCCAGTTTCCGATCGGGCAGGATAGAAATGGAAAGCTGATTACGGGATTTTATGCGGGAAGAACGCATCAGATCATGGAAAACCGGAACTGTTATCTCGGCGTGGAGCAGAATGAGGAGATTCTGAACCGCATTCTTGCCTGGATGGAGGAGAACGGCGTTCCGGCATACAACGAGGAGACCGGCAAAGGCCTGGTGCGCCATGTGCTGATCCGGTTTGGATTTATGACGAAAGAGATTATGGTCTGTCTCGTTGTGAACGGAAAGAAACTGCCGGCCGAGGAGAAACTCATCAAATCGCTGACAGAACTCGAAGGCATGACAAGCATTACCCTAAGCGCAAACCGTGAGCGGACCAATGTGATCATGGGAAAAGAAATCCGCTGCCTGTGGGGACAGGGGTATATCACCGACTATATTGGAACCGTAAAATATCGGATCTCCCGCTGTCCTTCTACCAGGTCAACCCGGCGCAGACGGAAAAGCTGTACGGTCTTGCCCTGGAATACGCAGACCTCACCGGAAATGAGACGGTCTGGGATCTCTACTGCGGCATCGGAACGATTTCCCTGTTCCTCGCGCAGAAAGCCAAAAAAGTCTACGGCGTCGAAATCGTCCCGGAGGCAATCGCGGATGCGAAGAACAATGCGAAAATCAACGAGATCGAAAACGCTGAATTTTTCGTTGGAAAATCGGAAGAGATTCTTCCGGCCTACTACGAACAGTACGCCAAAGACCACCCGGGCGAACACGCCCACGCGGACGTCATCGTCGTCGATCCGCCGAGAAAAGGCTGCGAAGAAAACCTCCTCCACACCATGGCCAGCATGCAGCCGGACCGCATTGTGTATGTATCCTGCGATTCCGCAACGCTGGCACGAGATGTGAAGGTGCTTGGGGAGCTGGGGTATGAAGTAAAGAAAGTCCGAGGGGTTGACCAATTCCCGATGACGTGCCATGTGGAGTGCGTGGTTGCACTACATCGGGTCGATATGTAAGAATCCTTGATTTGCGCGAAGGCAACGAGGAGAGTTCCGAAGAAATAACTGGCTGTAAAGCCAGTGTTTATGCGGAATTCGACGACTGCCCGCGAGTCGGGAAGTTTGTAAAACTTCTCGACTTCCGGCACTTTGAGCGACATATGATGTTCTCACAGAGTGATAGAAAAACCTACAAAAAAGCAATTTCAGACGGTGTGAATGTCTCAGTCGTATTGGATGTGGGGTGTGGAAACACATAAAAGTACAATTAATATTTTGAAGTTATTCAATAGAATACGAAGCGTGAAAGACCGTTCATTTTCAAGTAATTGGAGATGAGCGGTCTTTTTCTGTTTGCAGATAACATTGACGTAACTGAGTAGAAGTTATTCTACCGGAAGAACGGAGGTTGTAATGGAAGAGATAAAGAGTATCAGAATAAGCGAGTTAAAGGACTTTAAGAACCATCCTTTTCATGTGCAGCAGGACATAGAGCTGTGTGCCCTTATGAAAAGTATTGAAGATGAGGGTGTGATTGTACCTTTGCTTGTAAGACCGAATCCTGACGGAGAAGGTTATGAAGTGATTGCAGGACACAGACGAAAGGCAGATGCCGGCTGGGCTGGTCTTGCGGAGGTTCCGGCAGTTATAAGAGAATTGGATGATGATCAGGCGATAGTGGCGATGGTAGATTCTGTGCGCCCGTAAGGCGTTTGGGGTGGACACCCAAGCGACGTGGGTCATTATGATTTTGTTTTGAGAAAACAATAAGAAAAATTATCAAGTGTGAAGAACACAGTCTTATCGCCAACAACTAACCTTGAATGGAAACATAAAGGGGACAACAGCACGTTTGTAAAGGCACAAGTCAACAAAGCTTCCAAGTTGCGACTGAGTGTCGAGGTGAAAGGTACTATATGAGGATGAAGCTAAACTGCTTGAAGGAAAGTCAGAGGCTAGAGCTAACCATCTCCGCACCGAAGGGAAGATGTTACGGTGATGTATTGGCAGATTAGTATTTTGCTGTCTGCAATCTGCGTGATAATCAATGCAAGCTAGCCATAGGTTCATTTGAGGATGCATCTGAAATCAAGGAAAAATTCAGAGTATTTCTCGAGGATACTCTGCATCTTGAGATGTCCGAAAAAAAGACCAAGATAACACATAGTCAAGATAAAGCAAGATTTCTTGGATATGATATCACCACCGCAAAGAACTCAGCGCTTATGCAATCATCAGGCATACAGAAATGCCTATTCAGGCGGTTGGACAGGAACAACCTGTGCCTGACGATAAGGGTGCTTCTGGGAATATGGATTACACAGAGGAGGATGTGAAGAAGTATCAGATGGATCCTGATATCAATGAGTTGCTGGATTTCAGTTTTTGCGGGGAATGACAGCAGAAGCTACAAAACATTTATAAATGGAAGTGTTATGGCATCATTTATGGAAGGAATTGTAGCCTCAATTTTAGAAGAAAAAAGTGGTGCCGGATACGGCACGAATTGTAGCCAATTAAATACAGTTATCAGCGTAATTGAAGCCATGTATCTTTGCGAAGGTATGTGGCTTTTTCCTTTTTGCGCTGAGGATAGATTTTTTAACCAGCCCTCGTGCATTTATGGCGAGGGCCTAAGCTCGCAGACGAAATACACCCATCGCACAAAACTTCGTTTTGTACTCTGTGTATTTCGCCCTTGCAGGGGGCTATCACGCCGGATACGGCGGTGGGTTCGTAAACGGACACCTATATGTCCACTCACATTGGCATTAGAAGTGAAAGAAAGAGTTGCAGGAGCAGATTGCTGTATTGGATAGAAAAGCAGGAGGATGAAATCAGAGCTTTCAAATGTGCTTCAGGATGCAGACTATGCAAATGCTTCGGAGTTTTATACCGAGCTATTCATGGTTCGTGAGGAGAGGCAAAGGTATGAAGAGGCTTGTAAGGAATGGCAGCAGAAGTGTGTTGAGGTGGAACTTGTAGCGGTGAAGGATAGTAAGTATTTTGGGGACGTAATTCCGATTAGCAGGAATAGAGGGCGATAAAGTAAGGCGATGCTATTAGTGAATCTGATAGCATCTGTGTAACTACATAGTGACAATTTTGCATCTTCGAAGTGGTAGTCTATGCAAAATATCATCGAATTGGATGAAAAAGGAGAGAATTACCGCATCCTTTGGGGTCTGGTAAACGGAGGCAGACCGACCAGTGAGCTGCCGAGTCACCTGATGAACCATGAAGTGAAAAAAGGCGTTACCAATGTTTATCATGCACATACCACGAATGTGATCGCACTGACATTTGTACTGCCGTTGGAGGATAAAGTATTTACTAGAGAACTCTGGGAGATGGCGACCGAGTGCCCGGTTGTATTTCCTTCCGGAATCGGTGTAGTAGGATGGATGGTGCCGGGCGGCCGTGAGATCGCAGTGGCGACAAGTGCCTGATGAAAGAATATGATGTGGCAATCTGGGCGCATCACGGCATGTTCTGCTCAGGGGAAGACTTTGATCTTACATTCGGATTAATGCACACCGTAGAGAAATCCGCGGAAATCCTTGTAAAGATGCTGTCCATGAGACCGGATAAAAGACAGACAATCTCACCTCAGAATTTCAGAGATTTGGCGAAAGATTTTAAAGTAACTTTACCGGAAAAGTTTCTATATGGCAAATAATGTACATATCACATATTTGGCGTATCAGAAGCATGAAGCATGTTTCGATATTCCATAGGCGTACATCCGTATTTCTTGCGGAACAGCTGAAAGAAAAAGCTGGTATTCTGATATCCGACGGCAAGGCTGATATCATTTGTGGAAAGTGCGGTGCTCCTTAACAATTTTGCCGCCTGAGAGAGCCGGTGTGTCTGGACCAGCTCTTTGTAAGTGGTTCCGGTATGCTGGCGTATGTAGGCAGAGAGATAGTTGGGTGCATATTAAAAAACTCAGCTGTAGAAGAAAGGGTACAGTCCGCAAAGTTTGTTTCGATATATCGGAGTATGGTATAAATCTGATCCACAGAGGCGTGATCTAGAACCATACCGTGCTGGAACAGATTGATCATCTCGCAGGTAATCAGCGTAAAAAGACTGTCTAAAAAAGGTCCGGATGTTACGGACGGAGAATAAAATTCACAGAGAAACTGGTTGGCAAGATCTGCCAGCCGGTTTTGTTTTTGTTCCGGGGAAAAGACAATATACATGCTTTCCTGCATCGTGGTGTTCAGAGCCTCAATGAAAAAGTGTGTAAGGTAATTATCCTGAGACAGGCGTTCAAAAAAAGTACCGTTCAGATATTCGCGCGTCAGCAGAAAATTGATGATAATATCATTTTCTGAACATCTTTTGACAGAATGAGGTGCATTCTGGCTGATCAGAACCATCTGCCCGGCTTTTAGCCTGAATGTAGTCTTATTTATCGTCATTGTGCAGGAACCAGAATAAATATAACTCAACTCCAGCCACTCATGGATATGCAGAGGTACGTTTTCAAAACGATCCTGTTTTACAACAGCGAAGTTGTAATAACTCGGAAGCACTTTCTTTGAAAGAAATAAAGAACGCAGATCTTCAAGGTTCGTATCAAAACGGTAACAGGGTGTATCAAACTTACCTCTGGCAACAGGAAATTGTGAATAATCTTTCTTTACACCATTCAGACGCTGGGTTTCTTCGGTAGTGTGCTGCTTCAGAAATTGATTCAATGCAGATAATGTCATCATATATAATCTCTCCTTTTCGAGATATGAATGAACTGTGATTATAGTCATCAGCAGTTTATTTAACCTGTCTAAAATATACCATATTGGGGGCAAAGGTGTACAGAGTAATCTCGGATATTTATTAAGTTTGGTCGGTAAATCACTTATGTTTCGTTGATGTAATTTTAGTCTGTATAAAGTAAGATGTCAGTAAGAAAAGGAGGCATAGGTTAGGATGAAGATATTTTTTGCAGTAGTGGTGATTGTTTTATTATTTGTAATCGGTGCGACATTATATGTCTATAAAAAAAAGTGCCATGTTTTTGCCGGCACTTCTTGGCATCTGCGGATTTCCAAAAATAAAGGAAAGCAGCTATTACGATGAAAACGGACATTTCCGTCCGGGAACGGGGGAGGACAAAGTTGGATTTTTCATGCAGCATCCGGTATTCGGCGGTTTTAAACATATGTTTTTCAATGTGGAGGACAACGTGCTGAAAGCTATTGCGCCTGTAAAGTATAAGGATTTTTTAAAGGCGCCGGGCCGTGAGGAACAATTGGATGCAGCCTTGGAATCTTTCAATTATCTAACCGGACTTGTTGAGAAAGGTCAGGCAAGGCTGGTGTCGGATCTGTATCCTGCGGAAGCAGTGAAGGGTCATCCGTACAGGTCACATCTGACGGGAATGTTTTATCAGGACAACAGGGAAAACCACTTGCCATTGTAGTTCCGGGAGGCGGATTTATCAGTAATGTAACTGATTGCGAGGGGTATCCTGTGGCGATGAAGCTGCATAAAATGGGATATTCTGTTTTCGTCGTAAGTTATCCGGTCGGCAGACAGCTGGGTGAGACAGAACAGGTAAAGCAGGGACAGGCTGCCGCGAGGGAACTGACACAAGTGATTCGATATCTGACGGAGCATCAAAAACAGTTTTCTGTAAACATGGATGATTATGCCATCTTTGGTTTTTCAGCAGGAGGACTTATGACCACGGCGTATTCATTTGCCAATTATGAGGACTGCTGCCACAAGAATCATCTGCCAAGACCGAAGGTGATCTTCCCTATGTATGGTCTGGACTGGAATATCAAAGCTTTGCAGGAGGACAAGGGACTGGCGATATTTTCTATCGTAGGGCGGGATGATGAGTTCGGTTTTGCAAATGTGGAAGATAAACTGCCGGAATTAGAGAAGGTACTGGGCAAAGAAAATGTGTCGGTCAGAATCGTTGACGGACTGGGACATGGATTTGGAATAGGAAATGAAACAAAAGTGAAAAACTGGCTTCAGGAAGCAGTCATCTTCTGGGAAGCCCACAGATAGGAACAGATAAGAATTTATTTAAGGAGGATTTCATAATGAGCAGAAACCTGAAAGAATTGATCAGACAGATGACACTGGAGGAAAAAGCAGGACTATGTTCGGGAGCGGATTTCTGGAACACGATGGGAATCGAAAGGTTAGGGATTCCTTCCGTTATGATGACAGACGGCCCGCACGGCTTGCGCAAACAGGAAGGCGCGGCAGATCATCTCGGCCTGAATAAAAGTGTGAATGCAGTCTGCTTTCCGGCAGCCTGCGCCACGGCATCCAGCTTTGACGTGGAACTGATGGAATGTATGGGACAGATCCTTGGGGACGAGTGTCAGGCTGAGAACGTGGGCATGCTCCTCGGCCCTGCAGTTAATATCAAACGCAGTCCTCTCTGCGGAAGGAATTTTGAATATATGTCCGAAGATCCATATCTGACAGGAAAGATGGCGTCAGCATATATCCGGGGCGTACAGTCGAAAGGCATCGGAACCAGTATGAAACACTTCGCCGCGAATAATCAGGAAACAGACCGTATGCAGATATCGTCGGAAGTATCGGAACGGGCTTTCCGGGAAATTTATCTGCCGGCTTTTGAGGAGGCGGTGAAGAAAGCGCAGCCAAAGACTGTGATGTGCAGCTACAATAAGATCAACGGAGTATTTTCTTCAGAGAATAAGAAGCTTCTGACAGATATCCTGCGGGATGAGTGGGGATTTGAAGGATATGTGGTCAGTGACTGGGGAGCTGTAAATGACCGGGTGAAAGGACTGAAAGCCGGTCTTGACTTGGAGATGCCGGGATCAGGAGGATATAATACAAGAAAGATTATTCAGGCAGTGGAGAATGGAGAACTGGAGGAAGAAATTCTTGACAGAACGGTGGAACGCATACTGAAAGTAGTCTTCTCCTACACAGATAACAGGAAAGCGGAGACTGTATTTGACAGGGAAAAGGATCACAAAGCAGCGGCAGATATCGAAACAGAGTGCGCCGTACTTCTGGAAAACAGGGGAGTGCTGCCGCTGAAAAAAGAACAGAAAGTAGTCTATATCGGGGAATTTGCAAAGAAACCGCGATACCAGGGCGGGGGATCGAGTCACATCAATACGGACAGCGTAGTGTCGGCTCTGGAAACTGCGGTGAGAAAAGGCAGGGCAGTGGAGTACGTGAAAGGCTTCTCTCAGAGCGTGACGAGATGACAGAAGAGGATCTGAAACAGGCGTGTGAAGCGGCAGCGGGCGCAGATGTAGTTGTAATCTTTGCCGGACTGCCGGACAGCTTTGAGTCGGAAGGATATGACAGAACATCCATGGAACTGCCAAAGTGTCAGAATCGCCTTATAGAGGCTGTGGCTGAGATACAGAAAAATGTGGTAGTGGTTCTTCATAACGGAAGTCCCGTAGAAACTCCATGGGCGGAGTCTGTAAATGCCATTCTGGAGATGTATCTGGGAGGAGAAGGCATTGGGGAGGCCAGCGACCGGCTGTTATTTGGGGAGCAAATCCAGGAGGACGTCTGGCGGAGACGTTCCCATATCGTCTGGAAGACAACCCGAGTTACCTGAATTTCCCTGGAGACGGCAGGACTGTTCTCTATGGAGAAGATATCTTTGTCGGATACCGTTACTATGATGCGAAGAAAGTACCGGTGCGCTGGGCATTCGGCCATGGACTGTCATATACGGAATTCAGCTACAGCAATATGAAACTCTCTTCTGCGGAAATGAAAGATGGAGATATTCTGAAGGTGAGCATTGATGTGGAGAATACAGGGAAGAGGGCAGGAAGTGAAGTGGTTCAACTCTATGTCAGTGACAAGGACAGCACGGTGCCAAGAGCAGTGAAAGAACTAAAAGGGTTTGCGAAAGTATTTCTGAATCCGGGTGAGAAGAAGACGGTTACAATGGAACTTTGCGCGAGAGATTTTGCTTACTACGAGACAAAGATTCACGACTGGTACACTCCGTCAGGTACATATGAGATCCAGATCGGGCATGCCAGCGATGAGATCAGAGAGGCTGCAGAACTTACATTTACTACTGATGTGCTGCTGCCGTTCACTGTGGATATGACCACTACAATGGGGGAATTGATGAACCACCCGAAGACAGCAGGGAAAATGATGGAGTATCTTGAGGGGATATCACAGGGAGAAGAACCTAAGAAAGAAGATGGGGAGGTACAGCTTGTGACTCCGGAAATTATTGCGCAGATGCCGCTGAAATCATTTTTAAGCGTTATTCCGGGCGAAGCGATCGAGCAGATGATCGTGGAGTTAAATGCTCTGTGTCAGTAGTGGGAGGAACGGTTGGCTTATTATTGGATGAAAAAGTATCAGCATGAAAATGAGGAAGAATTATGGGCAAGATTTATGCGGCAAAAACAAATCATATCACAAACCCTTTAGGGTTTTATCTGAAACCGTTGGTATTTTCATGGAAAGTGAAAGGCGGCAGAGGACAGGAACAGAAACATGCAAGGATTGTGATCAGCAAGAACAAAACCTTTACAGATATCTGTCACGACACGGGGGAGGCAGAGCTGGACAGTCTCTCTGCAAGAGTGGAATTTGAACCGCAGCCGTATACAAGATATTACTGGAAAGTTATTGTGACAACAGATGCAGAGGAAGTGATCGAATCAGACACGCAGTTCTTTGAGACCGCCAAAATGGATGAACCGTGGACGGGCAGGTGGATTACCTGTGACAGCAGTCAGGAACGGCATCCGATTTTCTCAAAGAGGATTCGTCCGGCAAAAGAAGTGAAAAGCGCAAGACTGTACATTTGCGGCCTGGGATTGTATGAGGCATATTTTCTTGGGGAAAATAAAGAAAATCCTAAGAAAATCGGTGAAGAGTATCTGACTCCGTACTGCAATAATTATGACCGGTGGATCCAGTATCAGACGTATGACATCACAGAACAGGCAGAACGAGGAGGTGTGCTGTCTGTTCTTCTCGGAAACGGTTGGTATAAAGGCAGGTTCGGTTTCAATGATCCGGAGCGGGAAGCATATTACGGTGACGAGTGGAAGCTGATTGCGGAGATTCACATAGAGTACAAAGACGGAACGAAAGATGTGATCAGTCTGATGAAACCTGGTCAGTTACAAGAAGCAATTTGTGGTTTTCCAATATCTATGACGGTGAGAGAAGAGATGATACGCTGCCGCCGGTAGAGGAGTCTCCTGCGCGGATCGCAAAGGTTCCGAAAGGCCGGCTTATGGAACGGTTATCTCTTCCAGTTAAGGTACAGGAGGAGATGAAGCCGGCAGAGCTGATCCATACTCCTGCCGGAGAAGAGGTATTTGATCTGGGGCAGGAGATCACGGGGATCTTCCGGCTGCGGGTGCATGAGCCGGCGGGGACAACTATCAGGATTCAGACGGGCGAGGTGCTTCAGGACGGATGTTTCTACAACGAGAATTTAAGAACTGCACTTTCGGAGTACATTTATGTTTCTGATGGTACAGAAAAGGTGATTACGCCTCATTTTACATACTATGGTTATCGATATGTGAAAGTGACCGGGGTTAGGGACCTTTCGTGTGAGGATTTTACGGCGCTTGTTCTTTACAGTGATTATGAGAGCATCGGGGCAATCGAGACAGGGAATGATCTTGTGAACAAATTAATCTCCAATATCGAATGGGGAATGAAAGGGAACTTTCTGGATGTGCCTACAGACTGTCCCCAAAGAGATGAGAGGATGGGCTGGACAGGAGATACACAGGTATTTTCCGCGACTGCAAGCTATCTGGCTGATACCTATGCGTTTTACCGAAAATATTTATACGACCTGTATCAGGAACAGCTTCTGGCGGGCGGAATGGTTCCGGAGATTGTCCCCACATTCGGACCGACAAAATGTTCCTGCGCATGGGGAGACGCCGCATGTATCATCCCCTGGAACGTATATTTGTTCAGCGGGGACAAAACAATACTCGAAAACCAAATTGAGAGCATGAAAGCGTGGGTCGATTATATCCGGAGAATTGATGGAGACCATCATGGATGGAGACAGGTTTTCCATTATGGTGACTGGCTTGCTCTTGACCGTACAGGTGCCGCTGCGAACAGCGTGTATGGAGCGACTGATGAAGCATACATTGCAGACATCTACTACGCGGCAAGTGCACAGATTGTTGCAAAAGCAGCAGAGGTGCTTGGACTGGAAGAAACGAGACAGGAGTATCAGAAAATCGCAGACCGTCAGTGGCAGGTCGTGAAAGAAGAATATTTTACTGCTACAGGCAGATGTGCGGTGAAGACGCAGACAGGGCTTATTCTTGCACTGAAATATCATCTGTCTGAAAATGAAGAACTGACAAAGCAGATGCTGCAAAAGCTTCTCAGGGATAATAAAAATAAATTAAATACCGGGTTTGTAGGAACCCCGCTTCTGTGCAATGTCCTGACTGATCATGGAATGACAGACGCGGCATACCGGCTGCTTCTGAATAAGGAATACCCGGGCTGGCTCCATGAAGTGAAGCTGGGAGCAACAACGGTGTGGGAGCGTTGGAATTCACTGGATGAGAGCGGACATGTCTCCAGCACGGGGATGAACAGTCTAAATCATTATTCTTACGGCGCTGTATTGGAGTGGATCTTCCGTCATGCGGCCGGGATTGATGTGACGGAACAGAACCCGGGAGGCAGGGTGATGCGGATCAGCCCGAAAGTGAATAATGGACTGAAATATGTAAAAGCTGTTTATGATTCGGCAAGCGGATGCTATCAGTGCGGCTGGGAGATATCAGAGGATAATAAAATCACGGTCACTGTTACGGTTCCGTTCGGCGGAAGTGCAGAAGTGGTTCTTCCATATGCGTCGGAATCTGTATATGAAGATAAAGAAAATCCATTATTTGAAGAGGTGGAAAATGGAATCTGCCGTGTGAGAGCCGGAGAATATGAAGTCGCTTATGAGGCGTCACAGCCTTTAAAGAAGAAATACAGCATAGACTCGACAATGGAAGAACTGCTGAACCATCCGGATATCCGCGCGTTTCTTTCTCAAATGATGGAAGTGGATATGATCCCCGATATTGCATATGGGCTTTCGCTTAGAGATGTCGCGAAAACATTCGCAGGAGAGATAAAAAAAGATGAGCGCAGATGCTGGATGCGGCACTGGCAAAATTCTAATCAGGAGGGTTGCTATGGAGCTTATAAGGCTTAAAGTAAACAGTCAATATAGACCATGCGTGGACGAAGCACCTTATTTTTCATGGGTAATCACTAGTGATGAAAAGAATGTGATGCAGACATCCTATCATATCACAGTGAAAAATATGGACGAAGTAATGTGGGATTCTGGAATGGTAGAAAGTGATAAAAGTATTTTTGTGGAGTACTCCGGGAAACCATTACAAAGTCTCAGTGACTACAACTGGACAGTGGAAGTGACAGTTAATAACGGAGAAAAGGCGGCGGCATCCTCATCCTTTGAGACAGGATTTATGAAGAAAGAATGGACGGCCGAGTGGGTGAAATCTCCGTTTCCTATGAAAAAGGTAAAACCCGGAACCGGCGGGCAGAACCCGGCAGAATATTTTCGCAAAGAATTTGATGCACGAGACGGCATAAAACGAGCGCGCGTTTATGCCACCTGTCACGGAGCATATCAGCTCAGCATGAACGGAATGCGTCCGGATGACAGAGAGTTTGCGCCGGAATTTACCGTCTATTCTAAATATCTGTGCTACCAGACTTATGATGTGACCCCGTTTTTGAGAGAGGGAGGAAATGTCATAGGAATGCTGGTGGGGGACGGCTGGTATGACAGCGCGAACTTAAACCGAGAAGCAGGAAGTTTAAAGCCGAACATTCTGTGTTATTTCAGATAAAGATTGATTATGAAGACGGAACGAGTGAAATGGTGCTGTCAGATGATACGGTGAAAGTTTCAGAAAGTCCGATTCGTTCATCAGATCTGTTTGCAGGTGAACTCTATGACGCACGGATGGAACAGGAAAACTGGAACTGCTGCGGATTCGATGACAGCAGCTGGAAAACCGGTATTCCATGCGGAAAAATTTACGTGAACCTGGTGGCTCAGTACGGGGAACCGGTGCGCCCGGTAAAAGAAGTGCCGGCAGTAGGAATGACAGTTAGCCCGAAAGGCGAGACGATCATTGACTTTGGACAGAACTTGGCAGGTGTTCTGCGGGTAAAAAGCAAACTGCCGGCCGGAACAAAAATGGTATTAGATCATTTTGAAACTCTTGATCAATATGGAAACTATTTCAACAATATTTTCATGTCAGAGAAAACAGGGCACAAGCAAAGTGATATTTATATCTCAAACGGGAAATTCACAGAATACATACCGCATTTTACATATCATGGATTCCGCTATGTGAGAGTGACATGCGATCAGCCGGTGAGCCCGGAGGATTTCACAGCGATTGTCCTGTCTTCTGACAATGAGGATCTGGGAACATTTGAGACGTCCAACGAAGATATAAACCGGCTTTACGAAAATACAAGATGGTCTCAGCGGTCGAATCTGTTTTCAATCCCCACGGACTGCCCGCAGAGAGAAAAAGGCGGATGGACCGGAGATATCCAGATTTATGCAAGAACAGCCATGCTCAACGAAAATGTAACCCCATTTCTGACAAGATGGCTGCGTAATATGACCTTCAGTCAGCAGAAAAATGGGGCAATCCCCAATGTGATCCCCCTTACCGGAATCTATGAATTACTGGAGAAACTGAATCGGATCGTATACCGCAATTTTGAACCGGTGGGAGAAGCAGGATGGGGAGATGCCGCCTGTATCGTACCGTGGAGCATGTATCAGCTTACAGGAAATATCAGGATACTGAGAGAGCAGTATGACACAATGAAAAAGTGGTGCGACTATATCATCAACACTGCAAAGAAGCGTAGAGGCAAGATGAAACATCCAAAAGAAATTGACCAGTATCTGTGGAATACAGGACATCAGTACGGGGAGTGGCTCATACCGAGCCAGACAGTAGACGGAGCAGACCAAAGCGCTGCAAAACTTATCAATACTTCTACATACTGCGCGCCAATTTTTGGATGGAATTCCTGCCGGATCATGGCAGATACGGCAGCACTCCTCGGGCATACATCAGACGAATTATACTATGATGACATTGCGTCCAGAATGAAATCTGCCATTCAAAAAGGACTGATCGATGATGATGGAAGATGCCTCTTGATTTTATGGGCAGTTATGTGCTGGCAATCGCATTTGATCTTGCTCCTGAAAGGAAGAAAAAAAGTATCGCCGGACATTTGATCCGCAAGATAGAAGAAAACGGGGATTGTCTGGATACAGGGTTCCTGACGACGCCGTATCTGCTGGATGCGCTCTGTAAGATCGGCAGGATGGACAAGGCATATAAAATCCTGCTCCAGACAAAGTGCCCGTCATGGCTTTATGAGGTGAAGCAGGGAGCGACAACAATCTGGGAAAATTACATTTCTTACAAGGAGGACGGGTCTCCGGTTATGACAAGCCTGAACCACTATGCCTTTGGATGCGTGGACGACTGGATGTTCCGGAAGATAAGCGGCATTGATATGGCTGCTCCCGGATTTAAGGAGATTGTAATCGCACCGGAGCCGGACAATGCGTTTACCAGTGTAAAACGTACTTATATAAGTGAGTACGGGGAAATCGCAGTCAGGTGGAGTATGGACGAAGGGAAATTTAAGCTGAAAGTAAAAATCCCCTGCAACACGACTGCCGTTGTAAAGATGCCGGATGGCAGATTATACAAGGTAGGAAGCGGAATGTATCAGTTTGAATAAAGAATCAAAGAAAACAAAATGACAGTATTTGCGAGAACTGACCGGTAAATACAGACGGTTAGTTCTCTTAATATGAAAGTTGAAAATAATAAGGAGTTAGGGATTATGAAAAAGAAAATATTGAAGATTATCTTAAGTATCGTTTTAATTCTGATTCTGGCTGTGGGAATCGGCCTGACATATTTAGTAGGAGCAGCAGGCGGTGGAGGACCGTTTGATTTTGTCTGGAAGAACAAACTGAAAAAAATGCCGGGAAACGCAGAAAAATACAGTCTGGAAAATATAGAACCGTTAGAAAACAGCCCTCTTGAAGGGAAGCGTATCTGCTACCTTGGATCATCTGTAACCTTAGGTCTGTACTCAATGGATGTTTCTTTCGCAGATTATATCTCTTACAGAAATGGCTGTGAGTATGTAAAAGAAGCTGTAAGCGGTACTACTTTAGTGGATAACGGAAAGACGTCTTATATCCAAAGGATGAAAATAATATCGGTACAGATGAGAAATTCGATGCATTTGTCTGTCAGCTTTCCACGAATGACGCGTCGAAGGAAATGCCGATGGGAGAAATCAGCAGTTCAGAAAATCTGGAGGATTTTGATACACAGACGATAACAGGAGCAATGGAATATATCATTGTATATGCAAAGCAGACATGGAATTGTCCCGTGATCTTTTATACCGGAACAAAATATGACAGTAAACAGTATCAGCAGATGGTAGATGTATTGTTTGAGCTTCAGGATAAATATGGAATAGGCGTGATCGACTTTGGAATGACGAGGAGATGAATGACGTTTCTGAAAAAGAATATGAAGTTTATATGGCAGATCCGGTTCATCCGACGCAGGCAGGATATCTGGAATGGTGGACGCCTAAGATGGAAGAATACTTATATCAGTTTTTAGAAAGATGATTATTATATTAAGTTTCGTCGGTAAACTGCTTATATATCGTTGGTGATTTGCCCTTTGGAATTATTTATAATTGAATCAAACAATGAAAGGACGGATAACGAAATGGAAAATTCAGTTACAAAAAGAGAAAAAATCAGTTATGGTTTGTATTTTATGGGACAGAATGTATTCTATGGACTGGTAGGATATATGACTACATATTTTACAGATATCGGCATAACGGCAGCATTGGTTGCGATCGTGGCGCTTATCACGAAAGTGTGGGATGCCATCAACGATCCGATCTTCGGTATGATCATGGATAAGGTGAATTTTAAGAAAGGGAAATTCCTGCCGTGGCTTCGAATATCTGTCATAGCGATTCCGGTGGCAACTATTCTTCTTTTTATAATACCTACCGGGATTTCCATGACGGCTAAAATCATATGGGCAACACTTGCTTATATGTTATGGGATACAGCCTATACCCTTTGCGATGTACCGATTTTTGGTATTGTTACCACGATGACAATAGACCAGAAGGAACGTGTTTCACTAAACAGCATAGGAAGATTGTTTGCTATTTTTGCAGGTATTGTTACAGGAATTGCCCTGCCGTTGGTACGGCAGCGGTTAGGCGGCTGGTCAACAACAGTAATTGTGTTATCTCTTTTGTCATGTGTTATGATGATTCCGATTTGTCTGTTCGCAAGGGAGAGAGTAATTGAAAAAGAAAGAGTCCAGAATGACGGGGCAGAAGAAAGTTATACATTGCGAGATATGGTAGAATGTCTGCGGAAGAACAAATATTTATTGCTTTTCTTTGCGGCTCCGCTCATCAGCAGCCTGCTTAATGTTGGTGCAAATTGGGGCTTATACGTTGCCGGTACTGCCTTGGCGGTGAAGAAGCTGCCTCATATGTTTCGATGGCGGTAATTATTCCGACCTTAATCGGTGCGGTTATGGCAGTAGAATTATGCAAAAAATATGATAAATTTAAAGTCTTCTATATTTCATATATTTTCGCGTTACTTCTGGGAATTGTAAGATTCATAGCCGGGTATGAGAATATGATGGTGTATGTGATTTTAAATGCCTTAGGAGGAATTCCGCTGGGAATAGCAGTTATACTGCAGTATCAGTTTACGCCGGACTGCTACGAGTATGGACAGTACAAGACAGGATTAAAAATGCGTGGTGTAACGTTTGCGGCGCAGACATTTTTTACAAAATTAAGTGGAGCGATCGCAACAGCAGTCAGTGTGTTTGCGTTAACTATAATCGGCTTCCGAGAGGGAGAAGGCGTTGTTCAGGCGGCAGGATTTGCCGATAAATTATGGACATTCAGCTGTCTTGGCAGCATTATCGGGGGTATTTGCACTCTGCTTATACTTCGTCTTTACAAGCTTAATGACCATGATGTCCAGCTGATGGCAAAATGCAATAATGGTGAGATCAGCCGTGAAGAAGCAGAGGCACAGATGATCAATCAGTATTAAGAAAAGAAAGGAGGACTTTTGCGATGGACAGAATAAAGGAACTGATTTCAAAAATGACGCTGGAAGAGAAGGCAAGTCTCTGCTCGGGCGCTGATAACTGGCATACGAAAGAAATCAAACGACTGAACATTCCGTCAGTTATGATGGTGGACGGCCCTCACGGACTGAGAAAGCAGGAAGGGGAAACGGATCATCTGGGATTGAATGAAAGTGTGAAGGCCGTTTGTTTCCCGGCAGCCTGTGCAACAGCCTCCAGCTTTGATGTTGACCTGATGGAACGGATGGGAGAGACGCTGGGAGCGGAGTGTCAGGCCGAGAATGTAAGCATACTGCTTGGCCCGGCGGTGAATATTAAAAGGAGCCCGTTATGTGGGCGGAACTTTGAGTATCTGTCGGAGGATCCATATCTGGCAGGTAGGATGGCATCGGCATATATCCGCGGAGTACAGAGTCAGGGCGTGGGGACAAGCATTAAGCACTTCGCACTGAATAACCAGGAAACACTCCGTATGACGATATCTTCCGAAGTGTCAGAACGTGCGCTCAGGGAAATCTACCTGCCTGCGTTTGAGGAAGCGGTGAAAGAATCAGCTCCAAGAACCGTCATGTGTAGCTACAACAAAATAAATGGAGAATATGCTTCGGAAAACAGATATCTTCTGACAGATATCCTGAGAAAAGAATGGGGATACAAAGGCTGCGTCGTCAGTGACTGGGGCGCTGTAAATAACCGTGTGAAAGGACTGCAGGCCGGACTGGATCTGGAGATGCCTTATTCCGGAGGATACAATGACAGACAGATTGTGAAAGCAGTACAGGAGGGAAGACTGGACGAAGCTGTGCTGGATGAAGCGGTGGAGCGGGTATTGAATGTTGTGTTTGCCGGTGAAGAGCAGCATCGTCCGGAAGATATATCTGATAAGGAAACAGATCATAAAAAAGCAGCTGATATTGAGACGGAATGTGCGGTCCTGCTGGAAAATAACGGTATACTTCCGCTGAATACAGACAGAAAGGTTGCTATATAGGGGAATTTGCCGAAAAGCCGCGGTATCAGGGCGGCGGCTCCAGCCATATCAATCCGTTCAGGGTTGTTTCGGCATTGGATGCTGCCGGAGAAAAAGGGCGTAGCGTGACTTATGCAAAAGGATTTTCTAACGAAAATGACTCGATGACGGAACAAGAGCTGGAAAAAGCGCTTCGGACTGCTGCAGAAGCAGACGTCGCGGTAATCTTTGCCGGGCTGCCTGAGATATTTGAGTCGGAAGGGTATGACAGAACATCCATGAAGCTGCCAAAATGCCAGGACCGGCTGATCGAAGAAGTGTTGAAAGTACAGCCTAATGTTGTAGTGGTACTCCACAATGGAAGTCCGGTAGAACTGCCATGGGCAGACCGGGTAAGCGCGATCCTTGAAATGTATCTAGGAGGTCAGGGCGTTGGCGAAGCTGCGACCGGCTGTTATTCGGGGAAGCAAATCCGTCCGGCAGGCTGGCAGAGACATTCCCGTACCGGCTGGAAGATAATCCGAGCTTCCTTCATTTTCCGGGAAATGGAAAGCGGGTGTTATATGGCGAGGATATCTTTGTCGGATACCGTTATTATGATACAAAGAAGGTTCCGGTGCGGTATGCATTCGGACATGGGCTGTCTTACACGGAATTTACTTATGGGGACCTGACTTTGTCATCGGCTCAAATGACGGGTGAGGATATACTGACAGTCTCTCTCAAGGTGAAAAATTCAGGAAAGACAGAAGGAAAAGAAGTCGTACAGTTGTACGTGGCTGACCTGTGCGGCATATCGGAGAGACCGGTCAAGGAATTGAAAGGATTTGCCAAAGTTCATCTCCTGCCGGGAGAGGAGAAAACGGTGTCGATGGAAATTTCGGCGAGGAATCTATCCTATTATGAAGAACGTCTTGGGGACTGGTATGCGCCATCCGGAACATATCGGATCCTGATCGGCCATGCTTCTGATGACATCCGCTTACATGCTGATGTTGTGTTTGAAATAAAGAAAAAATTGCCCCTTCGCGTAGATTTCACAACAACGTTCGGAGAATTATTGGATCATACGAAAACCGCTCCCGTTATTACGGAACTGCTGGCGCCTTTGGCAGCAGCGGCCGCATCAGCAGAAGGGATGAGTGACGAATACAAGAAGCTGGGAGAGCAAGTTATCCGGGAAATGCCGCTGAAATCTCTGCTGGGGCAGATGCCGGGAGAGCAGGTGGAACAGCTGATCGGGCAGCTGAATTGTTTACTTGCACAATAGGATAATTGAGGATGAGGTAGCGGTAAATGGTATTCGTAATATGGCAGAAGAGATTGTGTTGAAAGAATTGATTTACAGGTAAACAAAGAGCTGAAATCTTAAGCTTGGTAGGTAAAATGATGAAATTCCGTAAATGATTTTATGAGGCAAATCCATTATACTCGAATTACAGTGTACACAATGAAAAAAGGAAGGAGCTTAGAAAACGGCAATATGAATCAGATTTACGCAGCAAAAACAAATCATATCACGAATCCGGTGGGATTTTTACTGAATCCGGTGGTTTTTTCGTGGAAGGTCAGAGAATGCAGGGGAAAGAACCAGAGATGTGCCAGAATCCTTGTGGCAAAGGATGAACCTTCGCGGATGTTCTTTGGGACACCGGGGAGGCAAAGCTCGACAGTCTGGCTGTAAAAGCGGAGATGAATCTGGAGCCTTGTACCAGATATTACTGGAAGGTAATCGTTACTACGGACGCAGACGAAGTGCTGGAGTCCGACGTACAGTTCTTTGAGACGGCAAAGAGGGACGAGCCGTGGTGGGAAAATGGATTACCTGCGACAGCAGGATGGAACGCCATCCCATTTTCTCAAAGCGAATCATTCCCCGTGGAAAGGTAAAAAAAGCCCGTCTCTATCTCTGCGGACTGGGGCTTTATGAGGCATATTTTACGGATGGAGAGAAAACCGAAACAGATATTTTAAAATCCGCGAAAATTGGGGAAGAATATCTGACCCCGTACTGCAATAACTACAATCAGTGGTTACAGTATCAGACGTATGATGTGACCGCGCAGATGCAGCGCGAAGGTGTGTTGTCCGTTCTTTTGGGGAATGGGTGGTACAAAGGGAGGTTCGGCTCAATCAGACAGAACAGAAAGGATTTTACGGCGACGAGTGGAAACTGCTGGTAGAGGTGCATCTGGAATATGAGGATGGCACACAAGAGATAATCGGCACGGATGACACATGGGAAGTGACAAGGAGCAATCTGTTTTTTTCCAATATATATGACGGGGAGAAACGGGATGATACCTTGGAACCTGTCGAACCTGTCAGCGCGCAGCTTGCGGAGGCGCCGCAGGGGCGACTGACGGAGCGGCTGTCCCTTCCGGTGACTGTGCATGAACAGTTTACACCGAAGGAACTGATTCACACCCCGAAGGATGAATGGGTGTTTGACTTAGGGCAGGAGATTACCGGGATTTTCAAACTTCATGTCCATGAGCCGAAAGGAAAAGAAATCAGAATCCAGACAGGCGAAATCCTGCAGGACGGATGTTTTTATAACGAAAACTTAAGAACCGCTTTGTCGGAATATGTGTATATCTCTGACGGGGAAGAAAAAGACATTGTTCCGCATTTTACATTTTACGGATACCGGTATGTAAAAATCAGCGGGGTAACCAATGTCTCCTGTGAAGATTTTACGGGAATGGCACTCTACAGTGATTACGAAGGTACCGGTAGTATACAGACAGGAAATGACTGGTAAATCAGTTGATTTCCAATGTGGAATGGGGCATGAAGGATAATTTCTTAGATGTGCCGACAGACTGTCCGCAGAGAGATGACGCATGGATGGACAGGCGACACACAGGTGTTTTCGGGTACGGCATGTTATCTGGCGGATACCTATGCATTTTACAGAAAATATCTGTACGATTTGTATAAGGAACAGCTGATTGCCGGAGGGATGGTTCCGGAGGTGGTGCCGACCTTCGGTCCGTCGAAATGTTCCTGTGCATGGGGCGATGCGGCCTGTATCGTTCCGTGGAATGTCTATCTGTTCAGCGGGGATGCTGCCATATTGGAACAGCAGTTTGACAGTATGAAGGCTTGGGTGGACTATATCCGTAAGGTGGACGGAGAGCACCACGGATGGAGACATTCCTTCCATTACGGAGACTGGCTGGCGCTTGACCGGGTGGGAGCCGCGGCGGGAAATGTATACGGAGCGACCGATGAAGGCTATATTGCGGATATTTATTATGCGGCAAGCGCGGAGCTTACAGCGAAGGCAGCGGCGGTTCTCGGGCGAAAGGAAGAGGAAAAACAATATCGGGAAATCGCCGAAAAACAATGGCGTGTGGTAAAAGAAGAATATTTTACCCCGACCGGAAGATGCGCGGAAAAGACACAGACGGGTCTTCTGCTGGCTCTGAAATATCATTTGTCAGAGGACGAAGAGCTGACCAGAGAGATGTTAAAGAAACTTTTCCGCGAGAGCAGAAACAAATTGAATACCGGATTTGTGGGAACCTCTCTTTTGTGCAATGTGTTGACCGATAACGGAATGACGGATACCGCCTACCGCCTGCTTTTGAACGAGGAGTATCCGGGGTGGCTGCACGAAGTGAAACTGGGAGCCACCACAGTCTGGGAACGATGGAATTCACTGGATGAAGACGGTAAGATATCCAGTACCGGAATGAACAGTCTCAACCATTATTCTTACGGGGCGATTCTGGAATGGATGTTCCGCCATGTGGGAGGAATCCATCTTTTGGAAGAATCTCCGGGAGGAAGAAGGATTGCAATTTGTCCGAATGTCCATTATGATTTGAGAAGGGCAGAGGCAGTGTATGATTCGGCCGTCGGACAGTATGCATGCAGCTGGGAAATTATGGAGGATAACAGGATTAGAATCAAAATTACGATTCCGTTTGGCGGAGAAGGCGAGGTGCGATTGCCGCATGCTCCGGAGATTCTGTTTGAAGATAAGACAAATCCACTATTCGCAACAGTGGTGAACGGTATTTGTTATATCACTGCAGGAAACTATGAAGTCGTATATGAGGCAACTGAGAAGTTAAAGAAAATATACAGCGTGGAGTCAAAGCTGGAAGATTTGCTGAACCATCCGCAGATACGGGCATTTTTGTCGACGATGACCGAGGTGGATATGATACCGGATGCGGTCTATGGACTGTCGTTTCGACAGGTGGCGGAGATGTTTTCCGGACCGATGGATGAAGGGCAGACAGAGATGTTGAATACAGCATTATCACAATATTAACGAGGAGAGAACAAATGAGTGAGAAGAGTAAAAAACAAAAGGTTAGTATCGTGGAAAAAATGGGCTTATTTATGGTATGTGCGGGAAATATTCCACTGATGGGATTATTGTCAGGATTCTTTATGATTTACTATACGAATGTGGTTGGTCTGGAACCGGCAGCACTGGCGACCCTGTTTTTAATATCCAAGGTGGTGGATGGAATCAGCGACCCGATTATGGGATATTTTCTGGACAAATTTCCGGTAACAAAAATGGGAAAATTTCGCCCTATGATTATTCTGGGAACAATCATCTGTGTTATAAATTATATTTTACTGTGGTTTGGCGCAGTCTGGATTCCGGTCGGAAAATATGTGATTGTGTATGTGACGTATCTGCTGCTGGGCTGGACGTTTGATATTATGGATATCTCCAAGAACAGTTTGCTCCCGGTCATGAGCGCGGATGACAAGGAGAGAAACAGTTTGTCACTTTTCAACGCGTTGGGAACAATGATAGGTAGCGCGGTACTGGCTGTGGCAGCACCGATTCTTGTGGCGGAAGGAACGTTACAGAACTATTACGTGTTAATTTTCGGTTCATGGCCATGGTGTTGGTTTTATCTATTGCAGGGGCTCTTTGTGTAAAGGAAAGAGTAGCTTTTGAAGGAAAAAAAGAAGAAAGTTATACATTCAGGGAATTGTTACAGTTTTTGCGGTATAAACCTGTCTGGGCACTGTTTTTAGTGGCACTGGTAGTCGGGGTGGGCAGTAATATAGCAGGAGGAGCCGGCGCTTATTTTTACACATATATATTGGGTGATATGACGCTTATGTCAGGGGTGTCACTTGTTTCAATGATAACTGCTCTGGTGGGAATTTTCCTTGGACCAATTCTGGCAAACCGGTTTGGAAAGAAACAGATTTTTGTAATGGCAATCGTCGTATCCATCCTGTTTTCCGCACTGCGTTTGATTGATGTGAGATCTATGCTTTTGATCTATATTAGTACAGTGGCAGGAGGTGTGGCAGGCGGATGTATAGCACCGCTGACAACCAGTATACAGGCAGATAATACTACTTACGTGCAGTATAAAACCGGAAAACGTGCAGAAGCGGCGATCGCATCGCTTACATCTTTTATTACAAAAGTGGCGCAGGGACTCGGAGGAGCGATTCCGGGGTATGTATTGGCAGCTACAGGTTTTGTTACCGGCTCGGTTGCCCAGCCGGAGAGTATCAATACAGGAATTATCCTCTGCGTACTGATACTTCCGACTATCCTGACTGCCGCAGGGGCGATTCTTTTTGGTACACAGTATACGTTGGATAAAAAAGCAGTAGAGGAAATGCACACGGCAATCGCAGCGCGCAGCAATAAGTAACATATTGAAGGAGAATGCGATGGAACTGTCAAGATTAAAAGTAAACAACCACAGCGACGGATAACACCGGTGATACCGCCACCGCCACATCCTCCTTTGAAACAGGTTTTATGAAAAGGGAGTGGAGTGCGCAGTGTTGTTTGAAACGAGAATTGAGTATGAAGACGGCACATTTGAGACAGTTCTCTCTGACGATAAGTTGAAAGTTGCCGATGGTACAGTATGGTGAACCTGTGCGGCCGGTGAAAGAAGTGGAGGCGGTCGGTATGGAGGTAAGCCCAAAGGGAGAGACCATTATCGATTTCGGTCAGAATCTGGCAGGTGTACTGCGGGTAAAGGTGGATTTGCCCGCAGGAACAAAGTTGATACTAGATCACTTTGAGACCAAGGATTCTCAGGGGAATTATTTTAATAATATAGCTGGTGCTGACATGACAGGTCATACACAGACGGATGTATATATATCTAACGGGAAACCCGCAGAGTACAGACCGCATTTTACATATCATGGTTTCCGCTATGTGAGAGTGATATGTGATGCTCCGGTAAAGCCGGAAGATTTTACGGCAGTGGCGCACGCAGGACAATTTTGGGCAAGAGATAAGGAGGAAAAGAACATATGAAAATTCTGGCAATGATAATGCTCGTGCTGCTCATTTTAGCAGTCGGCTTTGTGGGGTATGTTTATAAGAAAAATGCGATGTTTCTGCCGGCACTGTTTGGCATCGGCGGTTTTCCGAATATAAAAAGAAAGATTATTATCAGGCAGACGGAACATTCCGGAAAGCGGAAAAAGATGATAAAATGGCATTTTTTATGCAGCATCCGGTGTTTGGCGGCTATAAGCATATGTTTTTTAATGTTGAGGATAACGTGTTAAAAGCGATTGCCCCGGCAAAATATGCAGATTTTCTAAAAGCGCAGGCAGAAGTGATCAGATGGAAAATGCACTGGAGGCTTTTAATTACCTGACCCGGCTTGTGGAAAGTGGAGAGGCGCAGTTGATTTCCGATATTAACTCGAAAGAATGATAGAACAGAATCCATATCAGTCTCATTTGACCGGAATGTTTTACAAAGGAAAGCAAGGAAAACCGTTGGCGGTGGTCGTTCCCGGAGGTGGATTTATCAGTAATGTGACGGACTGCGAGGGATATCCCGTGGCAATGAAATTACACAAGTTGGGGTACTCCGTATTGGTAATCAGTTACCCGATTGGCAAACAGCTGGGAGAAACGGAACATGAAAACAGGGGCAGGCAGCGGTCAGGGAGCTGGTGCAGGTAATCCGTTATCTGAAGGAGCATGAGCAGGAACTGTCTGTGGATATGGATGACTATGCGATATTCGGTTTCTCGGCAGGCGGCATGATGACTACGGCATATTCCTTCGCAAATTACGAGGACTGCTGTCACAAAGTAAAACTGCCGAGACCGAAAGTGATTTTCCCGATGTATGGTCTGGACTGGAATGTGAAAGCGCTTGAGCAGGATAAGGGACTGGCGGTATTTTCCATCGCAGGGCGCGAGGATGAATACGGATTCGGAAATGTAGAGAAGAGACTTCCGCAATTGAAATCCGTGTTGGGTGAGGACAATGTGTCTGTACGGATTTACGATAATCTCGGACATGGATTTGGTATTGGTTCCAATACATAGTACCTCATTGGTTTGAAGAGGCAGTGGAATTCTGGGAGGCACATCGGAAATAATTTTTTCAAGAACAGGAAGAGTGAATTTTGAGAGGTCAAGTGTTTTATAAAATTATAAAACATCTGACCTTTTTTAAAGATGTTGGGGTCAAAAGCCCCCAACTATGATGCCTACGGATTGTTCCGTGCTTTGCACTCCCACAATCCTCCCAATTATTCGCAGAGTAGTCTCGGAAACTCAATAAATAATTGATATAATTCAGAGAGTATTCCAGCAAATCAGTAATACAGTGGTTTGCGAGCGGAGGAGATGATGTTTAGAAGAGCTGCAGTAAAAAAAGACATGGTAAGCAGCCATCTTGAATGAGAGCTGAAACAAACGCTATTGGGGAAAGAGTCCGCTTATATGTTGGATAGTTATCCATGGCAGAATCAAGGCACATATTTGATATGTGCAGGTCGGGCATGTGTTTTTCAAATTCATGGAAAGCTACCAGAAAACTGACAGAATCATGTCTTTTGGCACTGGTAAACCGCAAAAGGAGTGGAATATCAACGTGTAGTGAATGGCGCACAATTCACGAGAAATGACAATAGTTTTTTGGAAATTTGCTGAAAAAATTTAAAATCCCTCTCTGAAAATGGGAGGAAACGAAAAAAGTAACAAGTACAAAAAGAGCGGAGATTCGGGTTTTATGGAGTTTCCGAGACCGTTCTGAAATAGATAAGGAGGAAAAAAACATGGGTAAGTACAAAGGGCTGTTCTGGCCGGCAATCTTAGGCGTCAAGCATATGCCGAAGGTAAAGGAATCGGAGTTTTACAATGTCGCGGGAGGGTTCCGCAGGGCTACGATCAATGACAAGATTGCGTTCTTCCTGCAGCATCCCGTATGGGAGGCAGGCCGGAGCTTTTTATGAAGACCGGGTCGCCAAAGGAAATATATGCCATGTCAGGCATGAGCGTCCATGGTTTGTGCAATCTTATCGGGCAGCCCGCACAGGCGCAGAGCATCGTGGATGGTTTCAACTATGTCGTGGAGCAGAAAGGCTGAAAAAGGTGCATTTCATCAGCGGGCTTTATGCGGAGGATGAGGTAAGGCGTGATCCCGACAAGGAAAGGTACAGGGGATCCTGTTCCAGGGGGAGCCAGGGAAGCCCGTGGCTGTGCTGATTGCGGGCGGCGGGTTTGACGGCGTAGCTCTTATTTGG
>ENA-OQAN01000279-OQAN01000279.1-human-gut-metagenome-genome-assembly--contig:-NODE-279-length-28335-cov-2.682360_pt1 | contig 28335 bp, 40 predicted proteins | sample MGYA00242735_ERZ504527 | MGnify/ENA primary metagenome ERZ504527 (study PRJEB26092, sample SAMD00036230) | human gut metagenome | host: Homo sapiens | study: EMG produced TPA metagenomics assembly of... | reverse complement strand
CTTTTCTTTGCGCGTCTTTTTAAAATACGAGTAGAGAAGTTTTATATCTTTTTTGATCCTTGGTTTTCACTGTTTAAGTTTAAGCCAAAGAACAGTGATACGGAATATGGAGTAGGATGGTTGCCGCTAGGGGGATATTGCAAGATCTCGGGTATGATTGATGAATCGATGGATACCGAGCAAATGAAACAGCCTGCTCAGCCTTGGGAGTTCCGCTCCAAACCGGCATGGCAGCGATTGCTGGTGATGGTGGGAGGTGTATTGATGAACTTCCTGCTGGCTTTGTTTATCTATTCGATGATTCTTTATACATGGGGAGATTCTTACATCGCCTTGAAAGACATGACCTATGGTATGAAGTTCAATGAAACAGCTCAGCAGATTGGATTCCGTGATGGAGATATTCTGAAGAGTGCAGACGATAAGGAACTGGTTCGCTTTGATATGGATATGCTTCGTGACATTGTAGAAGCTCGTGAGGTTACAGTACTTCGCAATGGTGAAGAGAAAAAAATTCTGATGCCTGAGTTGAGCTTGCTTGATGTTGCAAAAGAAGATCCGATGTTTGTGGCAACTTTCCGTCCGAATATAGTCGACTCTGTATTGGCTGGTGGAGGATTTGCTAAAGCGGGCATTCAGAAAGGTGATTCACTGCTTGCTTTTAATGGTACTCCATTGAATTCTTGGAATGAATTTATGGATGAAATGGGCAAGCTTCGTTCTAAGGCTGAATTAGAAAAGAAGACCTCTGCATCCTTCTCACTAGTCTATTCGCGTCAAGGTGTGAGAGATACGGTAACCGTTCAGACCAATGAACAGTTTATGGTAGATGCAGTAGGTGGACTGGTAAGCTATAAGGAAACCAATTTAAGTTACGGATTCTTCGAGTCATTCCCTGCCGGAGTAACTTTAGGAATAAACACCTTGAAAGGCTATGTAAACGATATGAAGTATGTCTTTACTAAAGAAAGGTGCCAAGAGTGTAGGAGGATTCGGAACCATTGGAAGTATCTTCCCTAAGGTTTGGGATTGGCAGCGTTTCTGGGAAATGACAGCTTTCCTTTCTATTATTTTGGCGTTTATGAATATCTTGCCGATTCCGGCACTCGATGGCGGTCATGTATTGTTCTTGCTATACGAAATTATCGCTCGTCGTAAGCCAAGCGACAAATTTCTGGAGTATGCTCAGATGGTGGGAATGTTCTTGCTCTTTGCTTTACTGATTTGGGCAAACTTCAATGATGTACTGAGATTTTTATTCTAATTTATAAATAGGTAAAGGCACTGTTTATTCCGCTTTTTATCAAGAAAAACGGATATAATCAGTGCCTGAATTGTATATTGAAAGTTATGAGGAAATCAATTTTTAGTGTTTTGTTTTGGGGCGGTATGTGCCTATGTGCTACGGCGTTGTCCGCACAGGAAAGATTGCCTGAATATTTGCAGGCAGAGAAGTTTACCCAAAGTAAACTGAATACAATGCTTTTCTCGACTACGGTTGATCCGCATTGGTTTCAGCAGGGAAATAGTTTTTGGTTCGAATATAAAACCAGTGAAGGTACATTCTGGTTTGTTGTAGACCCGAATTCAAGAACAAAAAAGCAATTGTTCGATCGTGACGAACTAGCTTCTCAGTTGACAGAAATTGTACACGATCCGTTCGAGGCTCGTCATTTGCCGATTCGTAATCTGAAAGCGAAAGAAGACGGACGGACATTTACTTTCGAGGTTGAGTCTTCTCAAGAGGTAAAGCCAGCAAAAGGCGAAAAGAAGAAACCGGAGAAAAAGTCTTTTATTTTTCGTATGACTATCCGACACGTAAACTCACTCAGCTGACAGAAGAGGCAAAAGAACCGAAAAAGCTTTCGTGGGCTTCTGTTTCTCCCGATGGAAAGACTGTTGTCTATGCTAAAGACTGCAATTTATTCCGTATGAGCATGGAAGATTACCGGAAGGCGCAGAAAGATGAAAAAGACAGCACAATTGTAGAAATTCAGTTGACAAAAGACGGAACAGAACATTTTGGCTATGGCATTCCGTACAGTATATTGAATACGGATACACTTTGTAACGGTAAACGTCGAGGTGTATGGGGATATTGGTCGCCCGATTCAAAACATTTTGTAACTATTGTATCTGATGACCGTAAAGTCAAAGATCTTTGGGTTATCAATTCTGTTGCTCAGCCTCGTCCTACACTTGAGACTTATCGCTATCAGATGCCTGGAGAGATGGAAGCTCCCGAAGAGCATTTGTATGTATTTGATATGGTGAACAATACTCGTAAGGAAATAAAGGTGTCAGCCTGGAAAAACCAGAGCTTAGGCTTGGAAGCACGTCCGTATGAACAAAAGCAGCGTGATGCAGAGTTTATTTCTCCTGTATGGCAGGGAGATAATACTCGTTTCTTCCTGACGCGGAGTAGCCGTGACTTGCATCGTATTGATGTCTGTACGTATACCATCGGACAGGATTCTATTGTTCCAGTTGTAAAGGAACGTATGAATACTTATCAGGAAACTCGTCCGATTTATGTATTGAATGGTGGAAAGGAGTTTGTACAGTGGAGTGAACGCGACGGATGGCTCATCTTTATTTATATGATGATCGGGGCCATTTGAAAAATCGTATAACGAAAGGTCCCTGGCATGTAGAGCGCGTTGTGAAGATAGATGAGGCTACCCGTACTATTTATTTTGTTGCTAACGGACGTGAAAACGGAGAAAATCCATATTACGAACATTTATATAAAGTGAATGCTGATGGAAGCGGCTTGAAACAGCTGACCAAAGGTGATTTCTTCCATCAGGTAGAGGTTGATGATGATGCTCGCTTCATTGTTGATAATTATTCACGGGTCAATACTGTTCCATGCGCTGATTTGATAGACCGGAATGGAAATAAGGTAATGACAATTCAGGAAAGCGATTTCTCTCAATTGAAAGCAGCTGGTTATCAGTTTCCGGAACTCTTTACAGTGAAGGCTGCCGATGGTGTGACCGACTTGTATGGAGTAATGTATAAACCTTATGATTTTGATTCGACGAAAGTATATCCTATTATCGATTATGTTTATCCGGGACCTCAGGTAGAAGCTGTTTATTATCCGTTTACCCGTATGAGTGTACGTACTGACCGTCTGGCACAGGCTGGGTTTATTGTCATTTCCGTAGGACAGAGAGGTGGACATCCCAGTCGTTCGAAATGGTATCATAACTATGGATATGGAAATATGCGTGACTATCCACTAGCTGATCATAAGGCTGCTGTGGAACAACTTGCGGCACGCTATAAGTTTATTGACATTGACCGAGTAGGTATTCATGGACATTCAGGAGGAGGCTTCATGTCGACAGCGGCTATTTGTCAGTATCCCGACTTTTATAAGGCTGCTGTTTCGTGTGCGGGAAATCATGATAACCGTATTTATAACCGTTGGTGGAGTGAAACGCATCATGGGGTGAAAGAGGAAATTTCAGAAAAGGGTGATACTACATTTGCATATAAGATTGCTACTAATCCGGAAATCGTGAAGCAATTGAAGGGACATCTTATGTTGGTACACGGAGATATTGATAATAATGTTCATCCGGCAAATACGATTCGTGTCGTTGATGCTTTGATTCGTGCCAACAAACGTTTTGATATGCTCTTGCTTCCCGGACAGCGTCACGGATTTGGAGATATGAATGAATATTTTTATTGGCGTTTGGTAGACTTTTTCTCAGAACATTTAAAAGGAAAAAAGTGAAACCTCAGTTGATATTCCGCAACGGTAGACTGAATATAAAATTTAAACGATAAACATGAATGTCAAAATAGAAGAAAGTTGGCGTAAGCGTTTGCAGGAAGAATTTGATAAGCCTTATTTTCGGCAGCTGACTGATTTTGTAAGGAGCGAGTATGCACATGAGCATGTATTGCCTCACGGTTCGCAGATTTTTCATATGTTCAATGTTTGTCCGTTTGAAAAAGTAAAAGTTGTAATCTTAGGACAGGATCCTTATCCAACTCCTGGACAATATTATGGAGTCTGTTTTTCTGTACCGGAAGGGACGGCTATTCCAGCATCGCTAATGAATATCTTTAAAGAAATTCATCAGGATTTAGGAAAGCCGATACCTGAATCCGGAAATTTAGACAGGTGGGTAGAGCAGGGAGTTTTCTTCTATGAATTCTGTACTTACTGTCAGAGCGTATCAAACAGGCTCTCACCGGAATAGAGGATGGGAAATCTTTACGGACGCAGTTATTAAAAAGTTAAGTGACGAACGTGAAAATTTGGTATTTATGTTGTGGGGAAATTATGCAAAATCGAAAGCTTCTCTGATTGATGCTTCCAAGCATTGCATTTTGATGACAGTTCATCCATCTCCTCGGTCTGCTGATTATGGCTTCTTTGGCTGTAAACATTTTAGCAAGGCTAATGAATATTTGAAGAGTAAAGGCTGAAAGAGATTGAATGGTGATGTACATTTTCTATCATTAAAGCTGAGTTGACTTCCCTGAAAAGTTACTAACTACGGAGAATATTATGAAAGAGCCATATCAAAAACTCCATTGCGGAGGAATGATATGGCTCTTTTTATGATAGAAAAGTAATTTTCTTGCAGTTAGATATTCATTCTCACAAAGTAGAATTTATTTCTGCTTATATGAAGACTGTTAACCTTTACTCGTCTTTTATTACCCAGCGAGGATCGTGCGATGATGATACGCGGATTATAATGCATACCTTCTTTGTCTGGTATACGAATGTAATATACATTTTTTCCATGTACCGGAAGTGAACTGCTACGTATCCATGGATTCATATTCCTCAAAAGTGAATAAGTAATGCCTCTGCCTTTAGCAAACCGAGGTAAGTCATCTATACTTTCTTCTACCTTAATCTCGTGATATGGGATGATGGGATATAAATCACACGCATGCAGCCGGAAGCCGAATTTCTGCGGGTTGGAAAACATAATTTTTGCAGCAAGAATACGATAAACATAACGTGCTGTTTCTTCTACGAGCTGAAGATCGAGTGCATCTTCCTCATATTGGCGTTCCAGTTCGCGTGAGATACGCCCCTGTCCGGCATTATATGATGCAGCTACACTAACCCAATTGCCAAAGCGAGCGTAAGCCTGTTTCAGATATTTACATGCGGCACGTGTTGATTTCTCTACATGATAACGTTCGTCTACACTATGTCCTACTTCCAGACCAAATTCACGACCGGTTCCCGGCATAAACTGCCATAACCCTGCGCTCCGGCTCCGGAACGTGCCAATGGGTTATTGTTGCTTTCTATAGACATCAAGTATTTAAAGTCATCTGGAATACCATTTTCTTGAAGGATAGATTCTACAATCGGGAAGTAGCGATTGGCTCTTTTAATCATCTGTATAGAAGTGCTGTGCATATACGTAAAAGCCAAAAGCTCGCGATCAATTCGTTCTCGTCTGTCAAATCGGGTCAGATCAATATTTTCTCCACAAAACATGATGCTTTGGGGTATATCCTGACAACTATATGTCAAGGCTGTGGTCGAAAAGAATCCTTGGGCAGCAATTGGCGTGATACCTATAGGTAAACAAGTTGCCAAAAGCATAATAATTATTGAGAAACGAACAGGAGTGTGTGTTGATATGGTTAGATTCATCATGTTATATAATTTCTTATGTTGCCCCAATAGACATCTTATTCTTCAAGGGAAAAGCTTTTCAAAATATTCTCAGGTGTATTATCTTGTTTGTCTGTATAGGTTATGGATACATAGAATCCGCTACTTCCGTCTTTTGTGAGCAGATACGAATATATACATTGTTCGGTTTCACAATTGCCTTTTAATTGTGCACCGTAAAATTGAGGTAATTCAAAAGTGGTTACAGGAGTCTGGTTTGTGACTTCATCGTCGGAAGCAATGTTTTTCAATTCCTGAGATAGTTCCGAACGTTTTATGCCTTCTCCTTCCAGTAATTGCACTGTAATGTAATAAGTAGGGGTACTGATGATATATCCCTCTTCTGAATCATCCTCTACATTAAAGCCTGCGGGAGCTTTAAAACTGATCCCGTAGGCCTTCCATGTTGTCGATTGTAATGTTTGCGCATTCATTCCGAATGCAGAAAAAGCTAGAACAGCCATAGCTGTGAAGATCCTTCTTTTCATACTTTTCTTTCTGATACTACTTTTTTAGCATAAACTTCTTCCTCCTTATTAACCATTACCAGTACCTGCCCTCCTGTTCCTGAATAAGGAGAAGTAACAGCTGATAATGTTTCATCCTTCAGCATAGCTGACACTCCGGCTGATTCTAACAAACCTTTTACTAATTCTGCTTCCCAGAGGCTGCCTCTGAAAACTTCAATTAATGATCCGTACGTTTTAGTTTCCATAGCTTGTTGTTTTGGTGGTTAATAAAAAGGATTGATACTCTCTGTATGTTTATCCAAAGATAAGAAAGTTTTCGTAATATCTTCATATAAAAAACAGAAAAAGAGTACAAGTCATAGAAATAATGATATTTTTGCATGAAATCATAATGTTGTATAGTCAAATAGTCATATGAATATAGAAGCTGTTTTACACGATGTACGTAAGGCCTCATCTCGGCTGGCTTTGTTGGATGAGAAGCAAATAAATGAAATACTGCTTGCTGTAGCAGATGCAGCAATGGAGCATTGTGAAGATATCTTAAAAGCGAATGTGGAAGATTTAGGTCGTATGGATGTTGCGAATCCGAAATATGACCGTCTGAAACTGACAAAAGAACGCCTGGAGACTATTGCTGCCGATATGCGAAATGTTGCAGCTTTACCATCTCCTTTGGGACGGATCTTGGAAGAAAGTGTTCGTCCTAATGGATTACACTTAAAAAAGATAAGTGTTCCTTTCGGAGTTATCGGTATCATCTATGAAGCACGTCCTAACGTTAGCTTTGATGTATTTTCGCTTTGCTTTAAAAGTGGAAATGCTTGTGTGTTGAAAGGAGGAAGTGATGCCGATTGTTCGAATAGGGCGATTGTTAAGGTGATACATGAAGTGCTTGAACGGTTTGGTGTTGACACTCATATCGTCGAACTGCTTCCTGCTGGTCGTGAGGCTACAACCGAATTGCTTCATGCCGAAGGATTGGTCGATTTGATTATTCCTCGAGGAAGCAGTGGGCTTATTGAGTATGTACGTCGTGAGGCAACTGTTCCTGTAATAGAAACTGGAGCTGGAGTTTGTCATACTTATTTCGATGCTTCAGGTGATATAGTAAAAGGTACAGCAATTATTAATAATGCGAAAACCCGTCGGGTGAGTGTATGCAATGCACTCGACTGCTTGTTAATTCATGCTTCCCGCTTATCCGATTTGCCGGCTCTTTGTGCACCCCTGCAAAATAGCCATGTAATAATTTATGCAGATGAATTGGCTTATGAAGCTTTGTGTGGAAATTACCCTGCTGAACTGCTTTGCCGTGCTACCCCCGAAAGTTTTGGAAAAGAATTCTTGGATTATAAAATGGCTGTCCGTACAGTCGCTGATATAGATGAGCCCTCTCGCATATTTATACATACAGTTCAAAGCATAGTGAATGTATTGTTGCAGAAGATCAGCAGGCTGCTTCTTATTTTGCCTGCATGGTAGATGCGGCCTGTGTATATACCAATGCACCAACCTCATTTACAGATGGTGCGCAGTTTGGATTAGGAGCAGAAATCGGTATAAGTACGCAAAAATTACATGCAAGAGGACCGATGGGATTGAGAGAAATAACTACCTATAAGTGGTTGATTGAAGGTAATGGACAGATACGTAAATAGAATATTTTTGCAATATTTCTGGCTGAAATACTATTTTGTTGTATTTTTATAGTATATTTGCCATGCTATTATTAATTTATATACAGTAAGTCGTATGAGAACTTATACTAATGTATTCGATCTGGGCGATTTGAAGACTGCCTTTCTGAAGCTTTCGAAATAAAGAAAGACCGTTATAAATATGAATCACTGGGTAAACATCGTACTTGTTTGCTGATTTTCTTTAACAACAGTTTGCGTACTCGCCTTAGTACTCAAAAAGCAGCACGTAATTTAGGTATGGATGTAATTGTACTCGATGTGAACCAGGGAGCCTGGAAGCTTGAAACGGAACGTGGGGTAATAATGGATGGCGACAAGAGTGAACATCTGCTTGAAGCTATTCCTGTAATGGCATCTTATTGTGATATTATCGGTGTACGTTCATTTGCACGTTTCGAAAGCAGAGAAGACGATTATACTGAAAAAATATTGAATCAGTTTATCCAATATTCCGGTAAGCCGGTATTTTCGATGGAAGCCGCAACTGGACACCCGCTTCAGGCTTTTGCTGATTTGATAACTATTGAAGAATATAAAAAGAAGGAGCGTCCGAAAGTTGTTCTTACCTGGCTCCTCATCCTCGTGCACTGCCTCAGGCCGTTCCTAATTCATTTGCCGATTTTATGAATGAAGCTGATGTGGATTTTGTAATTACCCATCCCGAAGGATATGAGCTTGACCCGAAGTTTGTGCGTGGAGCACATGTGGAATATGATCAGATGAAAGCATTCGAAGGAGCTGACTTTATTTATGCCAAGAACTGGGCATGTCCGGGAGTAACTAATCCTGCTGATTATGGTAAGATTTTGAGTAAGGATATGAGTTGGACAGTAGATACGGCTCATATGGCTGCTACAAATAATGCTTTCTTCATGCATTGCTTGCCTGTACGTCGTAATATGATCGTGACAGATGATGTGATAGAAGCTCCTACTTCATTGGTGATTCCAGAAGCTGCTAACCGTGAAATCTCAGCAACAGTTGTATTGAAGCGTATGCTTCAAGAACTGAAATAAGGTTGCATTTATAAAATGTTGTTCCGAAACTCGAGTTTTGTAAGGGTAAATTTCGGATAGCAAGAGACTATAAAATAAGCCTGTCATTCCACAAACGGATATGGCAGGCTTATTTCATTATGGATGAAGCTTCATGTATGGATTATACATTCATCTTCATGAGAAATAGAATATTCTCCTTGATTTATTATAATTCGATATCTTTACCAGATTCTTTCCAGTTATCAAACCCTTTATCCAGGTTGTAAACTTTAAATCCTTTTTGAGTCAGTAGACGTGCTGCATTGCGGCTTCTTCTTCCACTTTTACAATATACGGCAACCGGACGCTCTTTGTCGAGAAGTTCATCTGCTTCTGCCGAAAATTTATCATCCAATACATTAATGTTCAGACTTCCGGGAATATGCCCCTGACTGTATTCGGCTACGGTACGTACGTCTACTCTCTGTATGTTTTCATCTTGTATAAGTTTTTCGAAATCATCAGAAGACAGATTCTTGAATTTGTCTTGCGCCTTTGCACTGCATGCAAATAATCCGAACAGGCAGGCACATACAAAAAACATAAAGTAAATACTCTTTATCATAGTGCTTATTGTTTGTTCTTATTGATAATCAAATTCTCGATAAGTTTCTCCTTCTTTGTATGTATTGAGGTTGAAACGGATTTTATCTCCTTTCCGTAGTAACTGGAGATAATTTTTTAGTGGAACTGACAGATATACTTGTTTGGTAAAAGCTTCGTAATCATTGTTTCTATCGTGAAATAGACGTAGATTCAGTGTTTGTGTTCCACTTTGGTCCGAGGTAATTCCTTCATCAACGAAATGGTATAAATGACTCAGCTCCTTATATTGTACAAGCAGTATCATATTCAGATATTCTCCTGATAGCCATATGCTTTGTATATCTACAGAATCTGTTTTTATATTACCTTTAAAATCGGATGCTGGAAGTGGATTTACCGACAGTACAAGTTGGCATGAATATAATTGGGCAACATTTCCCTTGCCATTTTCTTGTGTGATAGGTTCGTAAATAGATATAGTACGGTAAAGCGTATCGGCAACTAACCCTCCAAGGTCGTCGCGTTGCAATACTGAGTATATAGTCCCGTCGTCGGCTACTAGTTGTGAAATTGTTCCATCATTGTTTGTCTGTGCACCGATAAATTCAGTTACCACACTGGGATATACATAGTCTTCTTCCTTGCATCCTTCACAAAGAAAGATGCAAAAAAGAAGAGCCATTACTATCACTTGTTTCATACTTTCAGAGCTTTCTGATGGTTGAGTGCCGGGTTGGCATACATAGTCAGCATGCAACGGCGCAGGAAGGCTTCATCCTTGTCAGGTAACTGAATCATATCCAATTTTTTCTGCAAGTAAGTTTCGAAGCGGACCTTATCCTCTTCCGTATATTGACCGGCAAAAGTATTTTTTCCTTCCAGCAAATCACAGGCCACATAATTTCCCGGGTATATCCGGTAATTACGGTGAATATGCAGGTCGATTAGTTCAGATATTTTTGAGAAGACTTCTGTTTTAGGCAATCCGCGTAAAGCTTCCAGCTCATCGTTGATACAAGGACCTGTCTGGAAGTGTACTTTACCTTTATAGCCGAATATACCGGTCTGCATATTGTTCAAGTCGTCTTGCTGACTTTTCTTGAAGCCTTCAATGTCTCGTTTCTGCTGCATTTCCTGGGCTTTCAGATAGTCACACGGATCGTATTCATAAGATAGACTGGTAGGAACGATATTCAGTTCTTTCAGTCTGTCTATGATATTTCCCTCACCTGCCATGGCAATCATTTTCAGTACGCTGTCTTGTGTGCGGTCGTTGGAATCTTTAGCTCTTCCTTCCCGCTGTGCAATCCATACGTTCTCCTTTTTTTCAGTCACAGCAAAATGAATATAGCGTGACATTCGGGCCGATGATTCCAGCATCTGACGCATCGATAAGGCACGTTGCACAATGAATGACTTATTTACGCGCACCAGCTTCTTGATCCATGGATAAATCAGCAGGTTGTCTCCGATAGCAATTTCCACTGTTGTAGGGAAATTATTATCTATTAGCCCGACAGACAAGAAACCAGGATCGAGTACGATATCACGATGGTTTGAAATGAACGTATAATTTCTGTGCTTGTCATCCAATGATGATGTATCCATGTCAAATCCGTCGCTGTGCTTATCTATGATTCCGTGAAGCAAGCTGTAGAAAAATGTCTTCTGTACATCCAGGTTAGTCTTGCACCGGTGCAGCTGTGCGGCAAGCATCTCGATAGGAATACCGGGAATGACATTGGTGAGCACTGCCTGGAACGAGGGGTCGGCTAGCAATTCCTCGAATACTTGTGGAAGTTCTTCGGGTGAATAGGGACGAATGTCGTCAAATTCGGCAGGTATGTTCATGTTTTCTTATTTTTTCAGTCACAATTCAAATATACGTAATTTCTCGTTATTTCTGAAACGAATCTTCGATAATATCTGTCATAACCTCTTTGATATCGATACCTGCTGCACGAACCTGCTGAGGGATGAAGCTGGTTGCTGTCATTCCAGGAGTTGTATTGATTTCCAGCATGTTGATTTTTTCTCCTTCCGTGATAATATAATCCACGCGTACGATACCTTTGCAACCCAGAATATCGTAGACTGCCGAAGTCAGTTTTTGTACACGGTCAGTCAGTTCAGGACTAAGACGTGCCGGAGTTATTTCTGTAACTTCACCGTTGTATTTGGCATTGTAATCGAAAAACTCATTTTTGCTTACCACTTCAGTAATAGGGAATACTACCGATTTATCTTTTGTCTTATAACATCCGTTGGCAAGTTCGATACCGTCCATGAAAGCCTCTATCATACGTCGTCCGATTCGGCAAAAGCCTTTTCCAAAGCAGGCTGTATCTGTTCGGCTGTTTTTACTTTGGTCACTCCAAAGCTGGAGCCACTTGCGTTAGGTTTGATGAAGCAAGGCAAACCAATTTTTTCGATAACATCTTCATTACTTATTCCATGATGTTTATTTACCAGCATAGATTCAGCTACGCGTACACCAAATCCTTTCAGATACTGATTGAGGGTAAATTTACTGAATGTCATGGCCGATACCAGTACGTCGCACGTAGAGTAGGGGATGCCTAGCAGTTCGAAATAACCTTGGAGGATACCGTTCTCTCCCGGAGTACCGTGGATAGTAATGTATGCAAAGTCAGGTTTTACCTTCTGACCGTCGTGACTGAAGCTGAAATCATTCCTGTCAATCTGTGCACGGCTTCCGTCGGGCAACAGTGCTTCCCATTTCTCTTTGGTAAGTTCTACTATATATAAGGTGTACTTATCTTTGTCGATAAAAGAGTATATGCCTTCTGCACTGCGCATGGAGACATCATGTTCCGAAGAGTCACCTCCGGCTACAATAGCGATAATGCGTTTCATAATTTGTTTGTTATTCTTCTCTGTTACTTATATAAGTTCTCCATTTATCCAGCAGACGAGTCATGTCTTCAGGAAGTTCGGAGGTGAAAAACATCTCTTTGCCTGTGCGTGGGTGAACAAATCCCAGTGTCTTGGCATGAAGTGCCTGACGAGGACAAATGTCGAAGCAGTTGTTTACGAATTGTTTGTATTTGCTGAAATGAGTGCCTTTCAGAATCTCATGGCCACCGTAACGTTCGTCGTTGAACAATACATGTCCGATGTGCTTCATGTGTACACGGATCTGGTGGGTACGTCCGGTTTCGAGTACACATTTCACAAGTGTGACATATCCCAGACGTTCCAGTACCTGATAGTGCGTAACTGCATGTTTTCCCTGAGTCGGATCGCTCATGACAGCCATTTGCATACGGTCTTTGGGGTTACGTCCGATGTTTCCGGTAATTGTACCTTCATCTTCTTCTACGATTCCCCATACCAGGGCATTATATTCACGTTTGGTCGTTTTATTGTAGAACTGCATGCCCAGACTGGTTTTGGCATCCGGAGTCTTGGCTACTACCAGAAGGCCCGAAGTATCTTTGTCGATACGGTGAACCAGTCCTACCTGCGGGTCGTTGGGGTCATAAGAGGGGACATCACGCAAATGCCAGGCAATGGCATTAACCAATGTACCGTGATAGTTTCCACACCCCGGATGAACAACCAGACCGGCAGGTTTATTGATAACCATCAGGTCATTGTCTTCGTATACAATGTCCAGCGGGATATCTTCCGGGATAATGTCGTTCTCGTAGCGCGGACGATCCATCATGACAGTCAGCACATCAAGCGGTTTTACCTTATAGCTGCTTTTTACCGGTTTTCCGTTTGCCATCACAAAGCCTGCATCTGCAGCTGTCTGAATGCGGTTGCGGGATGCATTGACAATGCGTTCGAACAAATATTTGTCGATACGTACCGGTGTCTGTCCTTTATCTACTACAACTCGGAAATGTTCGTATAATTCGGAGGTACGCTCTACCGGTTCTATATCGTCCAGAGAGTCGTCCAGTTCGTTTATATAGTCTTCTGCCATTTATTTCTTGAGCTTTTAAATCTTTACTTAGAACCAAGAATCATCTACGGTAGGAGCTTCGTCTTCAGAAGAGTTCATTTCTATCTGCATGTTCAGCGAATCCATACTTAATGAATCACGCATCTGAGTACTTCCGATACATAGTGTAAGCAGAGCTTCACTTGGCACTTTGTCGCCAGCTTTCAAGGCTCTTCCTCTATACTTGATACCATACACCCAGTCCTGCTCACCGGCAACCATTTCTGGTTCGGTCAGCTTGAAACCCATTGCTTTCAACTTGGCAGCTGCCTGGCGCATGGAGCTGTTGTCTATTATGTCTGGTATCTTAATTTTGGGAACTTCGTTTGTGTTAATTGTCAGATAGATGGTTCTTCCTTTCTTGACTCTCAGGCCACCGGCCGGAGCCTGGTCGAGTACAATTCCGGCAGGCAGTTCTTTTACATAATTGGAGTCGATAACGATTCCTTGCATAAACTGTTGGTTCAACAACAGCTGTGCCTGATCTAAATTCTTATTCTTTACATTAGCACTACATACGATTCTCCGTGGTGTGTATAAAGATCAAGTCCCCAGAGAGTTCCAAATACGGCAACTACAATGACGATAATCATTGCAATGATATTGAGCCAGAAAAAACGGTTATTTTTGAATGAAAAGAAGTTTTTCAGTGTTACCATAACTTTTTATCTATATAATTTCTGCAAAGATACAATTTTTTCTTTTCCTAGTTGCGTTGAGAAAAGAAAAGCCGCAAAACGCTATCTCAGCATTTTGCGGCCTTCTTAATTCTTTCTGTCTAACGTACTTATGCTTTAACGCCGTTGTATTCGTCTGATACAGTCAATTTTTTTACGACCTTTAGCACGACGTGCAGCCAATACTCGGCGACCGTTTGCAGTAGCCATTCTTTCGCGGAAACCGTGTTTGTTTCTTCTCTTTCTGTTAGAGGTTGGTAAGTTCTTTTCATTTTCGTATATACTATTTATGTTATTATTCTATGCGTTCGGGCTGCAAAATTAGTGACTTTTTTTAAATAAACCAATAGCTAAGTCATTTTTAGACAAATCTTTTTGTGTTTTTTCATGATTTAGATTAATTTTGTGGCGGATTTATTACGCAACAATCAATAATAACATATAATAAAAGGATTTAGTTATGATTAATGCTCAAGACATTAAGATCGGAACAGCTATCCGTATGGATGGAAGTTGTATTTCTGTATCGACTTTTTGCATGTAAAACCGGGTAAAGGAAACACTTTCATGCGTACAAAACTGAAAGATGTTGTAGACGGTTATGTATTGGAACGCCGTTTCAACATTGGTGAAAAACTGGAAGATGTACGTGTAGAACGTCGTCCGTACCAGTTCTTGTATAAAGAAGGTGAAGATTATATCTTCATGAATCAGGAAACTTACGAACAAGTGCCTATCGCTCACGATTTGATTGAAGGTGTTGACTTCTTGAAAGAAGAAATGGTTGTAGACGTTGTTTCTGATGCTTCTACTGAAACTATCTTGTTCGCTGAGTTGCCGGTTAAGGTTCAGTTGAAGGTTACTTATACAGAACCGGGACTGAAAGGTGATACTGCTACAAATGCTACTAAACCTGCAACTGTTGAAACTGGTGCTACTGTACGTGTGCCTTTGTTCATCAATCAGGACGAAATCATCGAAGTTGATACTCGCGATGGTTCTTACGTAGGTCGTGTAAAAGCATAATCTATCGGAGTTATATATAATAAGGTATATAAACTCAAAAGCCATTCCTGCATGTTGCGGGAATGGCTTTTCGTTTGTCATTAGTTGTCAGAACAGAACAAGCCCTACAGATAGTGCTGTAAACTCGGGACCGTATGCCGTATCGAGTACCTTGCACGGCTGTTATTTACATAGAATCCTACACTCTTGTAGCCGATAGAGGCTTGAAGATCAACGGTCACCGGAGTCTGGTGGATATTGTTGTCTGTCAGTTTGTATTCTTGGCCGTCCAGTTTGTACCGTGTCTTCAGACTGGCATGCGTATTGAAATTGACGATTGCGCCCAGGCTGAAACTGAACTTGTTTCTTGTTTCATGAGTAAACATGACTGGTACTGCCCAGCTGAATACCTTAATACGTGAAAACTGAATATCAGCTCCCTCGGGATAGCTGTCGATATACATATCTGTTCCAGCATCTTTTACGAAGCGATGTTTGCCGGTCATCCGGTAATTGCGCCAGCTGCATGCCAGTCCGATGGAAAGAGAGGTTTCCGTATTCCAGGGATAATAAGCCCAGCCGAATGTTGGAGTTGTAATTTCCCACGATGAGCCCATGCTTACATCCATGTTGTCGGGGGCTCCTTGCACGGTAGAAAGTCCTATTTTGAAGTCTTTGACTACAAATTCGTTTCTTTTATGTCTTTGTTCCGGTGTCCGTTTCCTGAATGGAATATTAAAATCCCAGTTGCCACTACGTTCTTTGGTGACCGAAACATCCGAAGGCGATATTTCTACTTCGCGGACATAACGGAAACTTGGATTGTCTTTCTTTCCGTCGATTTCTACCATAAGACGGTTGTCCGATTCTGTAATTGTTACCCGTTCTGGATTTTCTACACTCATTACATTCTCAACCTTTAATGAATCTTTACTTTCGGCGTATCCGCTTGCTGCAACCAGCAGTGTCGCTACAAGCAAAATCATTTTTTTTCATATCTTTATAGTGTTTTGTTTTTATCTTATTTGAACATCTGTTTCAACTCTTCCAGTGTTACCTGTCCTTCCATATATACAACAGTTACTTCCGGCTTCTTGTTGCTGTTAGGAACTACCGAAGTGTTCCGGTAAAACAAGTAGCGGTAACTTTCGTTTTTGGGTGGAAAGCAGAAAAAACCGTAATATAGCCGTGTGCCAACTTTCCCTACCTCCTTATCGACAGCTGTTTCTGCATCCTGACTGACGAGTGCCTCTATTTCTTTGGATAGTGTCGGAGCGTCGGTTACTGTCAGGCTGCGGAAAAGGGTCAGATGATATTTTTTCAGTTCCTTCCCTTTGATAAGAACTTCTACCGCCCGCTTATCCTGCTTGAAACGGCTGTCGAACAAGGCTTCCACATGCATGCCTTTCTGTGCCCATAGAGGTAGCACAGCCAGCATGGTTATTCCTAGTATAATCCATCGTCTTATCATATATTTCATTCTTTTTGATTGTCAACTGATACGGATTCGCCTGCCTCGAGTGTCTGGAATATATCAGACAGTTGCTCTTGTACTGTTTCCTGCGGTGAAGCATGCTTTACTTTTTCTATTGATTTCATTGCTTCCGAAAGAACGATTTCCTTGTTTGTGCAACGTTCGCCATTGATATAAGCTACACATACGTTCGTTCTTTCCGACAGTTGCCAGGCAGCTGTCAGTGCGATAATGCCGGTTATTGCTGCGGCTGCTGCATAATACCTCAGTCGCACGCTATGTGTACGATGCTTGTGGTATATGGCACGTCCGGTAGCGGTGTATCCCATTACGGCACGAAGTTCGTCGAACTCCTTGCCTTGTGCGGCAGGAGTGGCCAGAAAGCGTGCCAGCGCTTCTTCTTCGGTCTCGGTAGTTTCTGCTTCGAAGTAGCGTTCTGCCAACTCTTTCCACTGTTGAAAAGTCCGTTCGTATTCTTTCATCGTTCCATTTGTTTTAGGTAACATTCTCTGATTTCTTTTCTTGCTCTCGAAAGTTGCATGCGTACTGCCGGTTCCTGCATGCCCAGTATATCGGCTATCTCATTGTATTTTTTCCCTTCGTATTCTTTCATGTGCAGAATCTGTTGCTGGAGTGGAGTCAGTCTGAGTTCGATAATGCGTTCCACTATACGGAAACGCTCTTCTTTCTCCATACTTTCAGCCGTAGAATCGGAAATAGATTCATCCGGTTCTCGTCCAGCTCTACGGTAGGCAGGTGATTCCGTCTGCGTAATGTGTCGATACACAGGTTTTTTACCGTTACTACCGTAAGCGCTTCAGCTTCTTCTCGTGAACCGATCTGGTCAGCATGTTTCCACAGGCGGAAGAAGCTCCTGAAGAGCATCGTCAGCATCTTCCTTATTCGGCAGGAAGCGCATGGCTAGCCTGAGAAAACCTTTTCTCAGTTCAGTGAAAGTCGATGTCAGTGTTTCTTTACTCATGCTTTTATATCGGGTCGTACGAATTGTTTTCAAAAAGTTAAACGTAAAGCTATATCTTTTGTAACAGAAAGAATGAAAAAAATCTTTTTTTGTGTATTCGAGTTAGGAAAATCCTTGTCGTAAAGCGAGATATTTGTTACAAAAAAACTCATGACGAGGCTTTGTCAATTATTTGCTGAATTTATCGGGAAAATATCTCGATGTTTTTTTATTTTTTGTACAAAAGATAAATGAAATATGCTGATGTTTTTTGGGGATGTTCTTGTAATGAATGGGAAATGTTGAATAAACTTCTATAAATTAAAATATACTTTAAAGAAAGACGTATATTTGTAACAGAAACCGAAAATACAGATTATGAGATATTCTTTTATCGTTCCCGTTTACAACCGTCCGGATGAGGTGGATGAATTGCTGCAAAGTCTTACGAAGCAAACCCTTGGTGATTTTGAAGTATTGGTTATAGAAGATGGTTCGTCTGTACCTGTGAAGATGTGGTAGAGAAATACCGTACACTGCTGGATGTACATTATTATAATAAGCCGAATTCAGGACCGGGGCAGACGCGTAACTTTGGAGCAGAACGCAGTCGGGGAGAATATCTGTTGATCTTGGATTCGGATTGTGTATTACCTCCGGGGTATCTTGCTGCTGTCGATGAAGAGTTGAAACGTGAGCCTGCCGACGCTTTTGGAGGACCAGACCGTGCACACGATTCTTTCTCGGCTACACAGAAAGCGATAAATTATGCCATGACCTCTTTCTTTACTACAGGAGGTATTCGTGGCGGGAAAAAGAAAATGGATAAGTTTTATCCCAGAAGTTTCAATATGGGAGTACGTGCCGATGTATATCGCAAGTTGGGAGGTTTCTCGAAAATGCGTTTCGGCGAAGACATTGATTTCAGTATCCGGATATTTAAGGCCGGATGTCGTTGTCGCTTGTTTCCTGAAGCATGGGTGTGGCATAAACGCCGTACTGATCTGAAGAAGTTCTTCAAGCAGGTACATAATTCGGGTATCGCACGTATCAATTTATATAAAAAATATCCAGAATCGCTGAAACTGGTGCACATGCTTCCTGCTGCATTTACGGTAGGGGTAGTGCTGGTGCTGCTTGCTTCGCTGATATGTCCGTGGGCACTCTTGTTGCTTGCACTGTTCGCTCTGATTATATTTGTTGATTCTTCCATACAAAATAAAAGTTTGTATATCGGTATATTATCTGTCGTTGCTGCGTTTATACAGTTGACAGGTTATGGAACCGGTTTCTTGTCGGCATGGTGGAAACGCTGTGTGCGGGGTAAAGGAGCCTTTTCCGCCTTCGAGAAGAACTTTTATGAGTAAATGGGTAATAATAAACTGACAATCAACCAATGGGCGGAGGAGGACCGCCCGCGTGAAAAAATGATGCAGCACGGCGCTGCTGCTTTGTCGAATGCCGAACTGCTGGCTATTCTGATAGGTTCAGGAAATACGGAAGATTCTGCGGTGGAGCTGATGCGAAAGGTGCTCGGCGACTATCGTAACAGTCTGAGTGAACTGGGGAAGACAACTATCGATGAACTTTGCCGCTATAAGGGAATAGGTCCGGCAAAGGCAATTACTATTCTAGCTGCTTCGGAAATAGGCAGACGGCGGCTGGAGGAGGAGCCGTTGGAAAGAAAACAAATCAGATGCTCCAAAGATATATATGAGGTGTTTTATCCGTTGATGTGCGACCTTCCGGTGGAGGAGTGCTGGGTGCTGTTGCTCAATCAGTCATCGAAAATCATAGACCGTATTTGTATCAGTCGTGGCGGACTTGCTTCCACACAGGTGGATGTCCGTTGTATTTTGCGTGAGGCTCTGCTCAAACGGGCGGTATCCATGGTACTTTGCCATAATCACCCTTCTGGAAACACATCGCCCAGCCGCGATGACGACCGTCTGACAGAAGCGTTGAGGCGGGCAGCGAGGTGATGAATATCCGCTTGCTCGATCATCTGGTAATAACCGATGGCGGCTATTATAGCTATTGCGATGAGGGAAGGATATGAGTGTATTTTCGTTATTCCATTTTTTTATTACATTTGCACATGTAACTAAAAGCGTGCTTTATGGATAACGAAACTAAACTGAAAGTAGAAGAAAGTATTGTAGAAATGCTGAAAACCGTATACGATCCGGAGATTCCAGTCAACGTATACGATTTGGGACTGATATATAAAATAGACTTGCAGGATGATGGTGAGGTTGTGATTGACATGACACTGACTGCTCCCAACTGTCCGGCTGCCGACTTCATTATGGAGGATATCCGCCAGAAAATAGAATCGGTAGAAGGTGTGAAAGCTGCTCAAATTAATCTGGTGTTCGAACCTGAATGGGATAAGGACATGATGACCGAGGAGGCAAAACTGGAACTGGGTTTTCTTTGATAAACATAAACTGAGTCTATGAATACGAAACGTATGCTTCTGATTGCGGGAACGGCCGGGTTGTTTGCCGGAAGTTTGTCTGCTCAGGTAGCAACAGTCGAGGGCAGGCTGTCGGGAATAGACAGTGATACATTGCTTGTAGATTATTTCCCCATATCCGATTTGAAGCGTGAGAACCTGAAAACGGATGCAGTAGCCATACGACAGAGGCACTTTACGTATAAAGTGGAGACAGGTAATATGCCTGCTGAAATGTATTTTTACGCCAAGCCTAAAAGTGGTGAGGCTTCTTCGTTGCGCAAAACAGTCAGCGTAGTCGCTTTTCCGGGTGAAACCGTTCAGCTGACAGGTTCCATAGATGATTATCAGGCAGAAGGGAATGTATTCCATAAGAATTATGCCGAAGCTGCAGAAGGTGGAAGTCTGCTCAACAGCGGATGGAAGCTACGACAGAAGTTATCATGAAGATGCAGCAGGAAGGACAGTTGAATCCTCAGCGTATTGACTCGCTGCGTCAGATTTATCAACCGATAGCCGATGAAATAAGCAATTGTAAGGAACAGTACATCCGTAAGTATCCCGATAGTGATGTTTCCGTGTATCTGCTTGCTGGTCTGGGGGGTGCTCGCGCCAAGGTTTTGCTGCCTCTTGTGGCGAAAAGGCAAAGACGGGGCCGATGTCTTCGCTTTATCTTGCCATGCAGGATGCTTTGAAGGAGGCAGAAGCACGTAAGGCTGCTTCTCAAAATATCAAAGAAGGAAAAGAAGCTCCCGAGTTTGTGCTGAAAGATATCAATGGGAAGGATTTTGCTCTTTCGTCGCTGCGAGGCAAATATGTGGTGCTGGACTTTTGGGGAAGCTGGTGCGGCTGGTGCATTAAGGGGCTGCCTGATATGAAGAAGGCTTACGAAAAGTATAAAGACCGGATGGAGATTGTAGGCATAGACTGCGGTGATACGGAAAAGAAATGGAAGGCTGCTGTTGCCGAGCATGAAATTCCTTGGCTGCATGTACGCAATGCGGGACAGGAAGATTTGACCGTAGTGTACGCCGTTAAAGGATTTCCTACAAAAATTGTGATAGATCCTCAGGGTAAAATAGCCCGGGTTGTGGTAGGTGAAGATCCTGCTTTCTATACGTATCTGGATTCATTGTTCAAACTCTAAATATAGCAAAATGAAGAATGTGTATTTCCTTTCCGATGCCCATCTGGCTCACGTGCGATAGCGCATAGTCGTACGCAGGAACGTCGGCTGGTTAGCTTTCTCGACAGTATCAAGAACCGGGCGGCTGCTGTTTATCTGCTGGGCGATATGTTTGACTTCTGGTACGAATTCAAGCTTGTTGTTCCGAAAGGATATACCGTTTTCTGGGAAAAATATCCGAGTTGACCGATATGGGAGTAGAGGTGCATTTCTTTATCGGTAATCATGATATCTGGTGTGGTGACTATCTGGAAAAGGAGTGTGGCGTTACGATTCATCGTGAACCGCTGACTTGCGAGATTTATGGCAAGGAATTTTTCCTGGCTCATGGCGACGGTCTGGGTGATGGTGACCGTAAGTTTAAACTACTTCGTACAATGTTTCATAGTAAAACGTTGCAACGTATGTTTTCAATGCTGCATCCTCGCTGGAGTATTGAGTTTGGTCTGGAGTGGGCAAAACATAGTCGCCTGAAACGAAAAGATGGAAAAGAACCGGAATATATGGGTGAAGATAAAGAACCTTTGGTGTTATTTACCAAGAGTATCTGAAGACACATCCGGATATTAATTACTTTATCTACGGACATCGTCATATCGTACTCGATCTGATGCTGAGCCGTTCATCACGAATGATGATTCTGGGTGACTGGATTAATGAATTTTCGTATGCAGTATTCGATGGCGAGTCAATGTTCTTGGAACAGTATATCGAGGGAGAAACTTCTGTACGATAAGAGTGTATTTATACATAACAAAAGCCTGCCAGACATTGTCCAGCAGGCTTCTATTTTTATATAGGGTAAGGTTGCTTTATCGAGCTATCTCTCCACTTTCATGTTTAGCCAGCAAGCCTTCTACTTCAGATACTTTTACGATGTTATAGTCGCCGGCAATTGTATTTTTCAGAACAGAAGCTGCGGTTGAGAAGTCTACACGTTTCTGTTCATCCTCGTAAGCATGTTGTGCATACAGCATAGCACCGCAGAATGCATCACCCACACCAACGCAGTCGATAACATTGTCGATATCGAATACTCGTGTATATTTCATGCTGCCATTAGAGTAAAGCACTCCGGCAAAGGTATGATGTTCCGAGCTCATCACGTTACGCAGGGCAATATATATGTATTTGCAATTTGGAATTTGCTGGCTGATTGCCTTACAAAACTCTTCGTAAGCTTTTACATCGTATGTTTCGCCACTTTTTGTTGCCTTAAATCCTGGGGCAGGAATTCCAGTCAGCAAAGCATATTCTCCTTCACTACCAAACATGATATCACTGCTTACCATCAGTGGACGAAGCACTTCTTGTGCACTCTTACCATAATTCCAAAGGTTCTTTCGGTAGTTTATGTCGTATGAAATGGTCAGTCCCATTTCCTTGGCAACGGTAATAGCTTCTTTGCATACCTCTGCAAGTCCCGGAGTCAGTGCTGCATCTATGCCCGACCAGTGGAAAATTGCAGCGTCGGCAAATGCTGCATGCCAGTCTATCATTCCAGGTTTCAGTTCGGAGAAAGCAGAACCCTCACGGTCGTAAATGACTTTTGAGTTACGCATGGCAGCGGCTTTTTCCATGTAATAAGTTCCCAGACGGTGTCCGCCGATTAGGATATGTCGTGTTCCGATATTGTGTGAACGCAGTTCGGCCAGACATGTTTCTCCTAGAGCGTTATCTGGAAGGCGGGTAATATATTCTACATCTCCTCCAAAGTTGGCGATGGAGATGGCTACATTGGCTTCGCTACCGCCGTAGTTGACCAGGAACTCACGGCTTTGTTGCATACGTAAGTTATCCGGGGTAGTAAGGCGAAGCATGATTTCACCAAAGGTTACGATTTTCTTTTTCATAATAGAGGCGTGTTTCTTGTTGTTTTGATGGCATAAAAGAAGACATTCCATATAAGTCTTTCTTTTTTGCTCGCTGCAAAGATAAGAAAACTTATGAGGAATATCCTCTTTTTTAAGCTATTTAAGGTATGCTGTTCCTTATTTGTTCATGCTGTTCAGTATGTCCATAGTGTCTGTTGCAATCATCAGCTCTTCGTCTGTCGGGATAACTACAACTTTTACCTTAGAATCGTCGGTAGAATGATCGCTTCTTTGCTGCGAACTTTGTTCTTTTCCGGATCGATCTTGACGCCAGGTAGCCCAGTGTCTTACAAACGCCGGCACGAGCTGTAGCCTGATTTTCACCAACACCACCAGTAAACAAGATTACATCTACACCGTCCATTGCAGCTGCGTATGCACCGATGTATTTAGTGATGCGGTAGAAATACATGTTTTCTGTAAGGATGGCACGTTCTTCTCCTCTGGCTACTGCATCTTCCAGTTCACGCATATCACTTGATTTTTCGAACATTCCCAATACACCGCTCTTCTTGTTCAGCAGAGTAGACATTTCATCAGGTGTAAGGCCTTCTTTTTTCATGATATAAGTGATAGCACCACCGTCGATATCACCGCAACGTGTACCCATCATCAGGCCTTCCAGCGGAGTCAGTCCCATAGTAGTATCGATACATTTACCGTCTTTTACCGCAGCGATAGAACCACCGTTTCCGATGTGGCAAGTGATGATCTTAGAACCTTCTTGTGGAATACCCAGATATTCGCATACACGTTTTGATACATAGCGATGAGATGTTCCGTGGAAACCATAACGGCGGATACCATATTTTTCGAAATATTTGTAAGGTATCGGATACAGATATGCATAGTCGGGCATAGTCTGGTGGAAAGCAGTATCGAATACAGCTACCTGTGGTACTTCAGGCAACAGTTTCTGTACAGCATAGATACCTTTCAGGTTTGCTGGATTGTGCAACGGGCCCAGGTCGCAGCATTCTTCTACAGCTGCAATAACAGCGTCGTCAATCAATACAGAACCGCTGAATTTTGTTCCTCCGTGCAATACACGATGACCTACTGCTTTGATTTCGTGCAAGTTATTTACTGCACCGTATTCTGCGTTAGTCAGTGTGTCGAAAATAAACTGTACACCAGTAGTATGTTCAGGTACGTCCTTTTCAAGGATTTTCTTTTCTCCGTTAGGCAAAGTCAACTTCAGGAAAGAACCTGGCAGACCGATTTTTTCGATACCTCCTTGTGCGAGGACTTCTTTGGTAGTCATTTCGAACAATTTGTACTTGATTGATGAACTACCGCAGTTGAGTACTAATACTTTCATATATGAATTTTATTGTTTTATTAATGTGAAATAAAAACAGTTGTCATTCAGAACGAGATTGCATTGAATGACTCTGAATGACAATGCTGTATAAATTAAGTTCCTAATTATTGAGCTTTTGCTGCAATAGCCTGGTTGGCTGTGATAGCGATCATCTTGTAAACGTCGTCGATAGAGCATCCGCGTGACAAATCGTTTACAGGGCGTGCGATACCTTGCAGGATAGGTCCTACAGCAGTAGCGTGTCCTAAACGTTCAACCAGTTTATAAGAAATGTTACCTACTTCCAGACATGGAACAACCAATACGTTAGCTTTTCCTGCGATTTCAGAACCTGGAGCTTTGCTTGCACCTACTCTTGGAACCAAGGCAGCATCTGCTTGCAGTTCACCGTCGATCTTCAATGCTGGATCCATTTCTTTAGCAATCTTCAATGCTTCTACTACTTTGTCTACAACTTCATGTTTAGCAGAACCTTTAGTTGAGAAGCTCAGCATAGCTACACGTGGATCAAGTCCGGCAACTGCTTTAGCTGTCTGTGCTGTACAGATTGCGATTTGAGCCAATTGGTTTGCATCTGGAACAGGAGTTACGGCTACGTCACCCATTACCAATACACCATTGTCACCACATTCTGGAGCATGAGTCAAAAGCAGCATGGCACCAGATACGCAAGTAATGCCCGGAGCTGTTTTGATAATTTGCAATGCAGGGCGCAGAACGTCGCCGGTTGTATTGCGTGCACCAGCCAACTGACCGTCAGCATCGCCCGCTTTGATAATCAAACAGCCCAAGTATAATGGATTGAGAACCAGTTTACGGGCTTCTTCGATAGTCATTCCTTTTTTCTTGCGAAGTTCGCATAACAATTGTGCGTATTCTTCTTGTTTCGGATGGTTTTCCGGATCGATGATTGTTGCTTTATGGATATTTCCTAAGCCCCATTCTTTTGCCAGACCCATGATTTCATCGGGATTTCCCAACAGAATCAGCTCAGCTACACCATCTGTCAATATCTGATTGGCAGCTTTTAAAGTACGTTCTTCAGTTCCTTCCGGAAGCACAATGCGCTGTTTGTTTGCTTTAGCGCGTTCAACGATTTGACTAATTAAATCCATGACTTAATGAATATATTTATTATATGTGATTCTTTTATCGTGCGCGATAACAAGAAGTATATATCGCACTGCAAAAATACGCATTTTTGTAATATCTAGTTTGCAAAAGCGAGTTTTTTTTCTCCTAAAGTATGCAAAAAACTTTATGTTTAATAGCAGAAGAAATAAAAAAAGGCCACTTTCGATACAGCGTTTTCTCCTATTGTATAACTTTACGTCCGTTTTCAAGATAATATTAATAGGTATGATTCGTCAATGTTCTATCCTTTTTGGATGTTTGGCGTTAGGTGAACTGATAGTTTATCTGACGGGAATTAAGCTGCCGTCGAGTATTATTGGCATGCTTTTACTTACGTTATTTTTACAGTTAGGTTGGATAAAACTGCACTGGGTGCAGGGATTGTCCGATTTCTTAGTAGCTAATCTGGGCTTTTTCTTCGTTCCTTCGGGGGTGGCGCTGATGTTATATTTTGACATTATTGCTGCCGAGTTCTGGCCTATTGTCATTGCTACTTTAGTAAGTACGGTATTAGTGTTAGTTGTTACAGGTTGGGTTCATCAATTGGTTCGTAAGTATGGAATATTTAGAAAGTAAATTCTTTTTGCTCGCCATTACGTTTGGATTCTTTTTTCTTTCCAAACAGTTGCAGAAAAAAACAGGTTTGATTATTCTTAATCCGATATTGATAGCGATAGCCTTGCTGATTTGTTTTCTGAAACTGACAAATGTTTCGTATGAAAAATATTATGAAGCAGGTTCCTTGATTGAGTTCTGGTTGAAGCCGGCAGTTGTAGCACTGGGAGTTCCCTTGTATCTACAAATTACGCATGATAAAAAAACAATTAATGCCGATAATTGTTTCTCAATTAGCAGGCTGTCTTGTCGGACTAGTATCGGTTACTATTATAGCAAAACTGCTGGGAGCTTCTCCAGAGGTTATCATGTCGTTAGCTCCAAAGTCGGTGACGACTCCGATTGCGATGGAAGTTTCGGGTGCAGTAGGCGGAATACCTTCTCTTACTGCAGCGGTAGTGATTGTTGTAGGACTATTTGGTGCTATTTGTGGTTTTAAGGTACTTCAGGTAGGACATGTTGGAAGTCCTATAGCGCAAGGGCTTTCGATGGGAACAGCTTCGCATGCGGTAGGAACATCGCGTGCTATGGAGGTCAGTGGAAAGTATGGAGCTTATGCCAGTCTGGGATTGACTCTGAACGGTATTTTGACTGCTTTGCTTACTCCTACTATCCTTCATCTGCTGGGACTCTATTAAATTATAAAATCCAATGCGAGCATGTTTCGTGGAAGCGTGCCGATGTTTTTTAATATCGGTGCGTTTCTTTTTAAGCATGATTACGCCTGAAAAATAAAAGAAATATAATATGATACCATTTAGACCCATAGAACTGGAAGATAAGGAAACTGTGCAGCGCTATACTTTAACAAGCAAGCGCCGTAACTGCGATTTGTCGTTTTCTAATCTGTATAGCTGGAGGTTTTTGTACCAGACGGAAATAGCTGAAATGGACGGCTTTCTGTTGTTCCGTTTTTATGCAGATAATGAACTGGCATATATGATGCCGGTGGGTGAAGGCGATGTACATCGAATTGTTGACGTGCTGATAGAGGATGCGCGCAGCAAAGGGGTTCCTTTCCGTTTGTTGGGTGTATGTAGCTATATGCGTGCAGAACTGGAAGCTGCTTTTCCGGGGCGTTTTACGTTTACAGCCGATCGTGATTATTTCGATTATGTATATCTTCGTTCTGATCTGGCAACGCTTCGTGGAAAAAGTACCAGCCTAAACGGAATCATATCAATCGGTTTAAAGCAGCTTATCCTAATTATGAATATAAGGAGTTGACAGCCGAACTCGTCCCTGAGTGTCTGCGTCTGGAAAGCATGTGGTGTAAAGCAAACGACTGTGCGGAGAATGAAGCTCTGATGGCAGAACGTCGTTCGATGACTGATGCGTTGAAGCATATTAACGAACTGGATTTGCGAGGAGGAGTATTGCATGTTAACGGAGAGATTGTAGCATTTACTTTCGGAGCTCCTATAAACAATGAAACTTTCGATACTTGTGTAGAGAAAGCAAATACAGATATAGAAGGAGCCTATGCTATGATTAACAATGAGTTTGCTAATCGTATTCCGGAACAGTACATTTATATCAACCGTGAGGAAGACCTGGGGCTGGAAGGACTGCGTAAGGCTAAATTATCTTATTATCCTGAAACTCTTCTTGAAAAATATATCGTGGAATTACAATGAGCGTAAAAGAACAAGTCAGGCAACTTTGGGAAACTTGCTTCAATGATGATGAAGCATTTGTAGACCTTTATTTTCGTTTACGTTATATCGATCAGATTAATAAAGCGATAATAGAAGATGGTAAGGTGATTTCTGCGCTTCAGATGATACCTTATCCGATGACATTTTGTGGTCGGACGGTAGCTACTTCATATATATCGGGCGCTTGTACTCATCCTGATTATCGGGCAAGAGGGGCTATGCGTCGCCTGCTTGAGGAAACACATCGTTCCATGTTCGATGAGGGAATCATGTTCTCAACACTAATTCCTGCCGAAGATTGGTTGAAAGGATATTATGCTCGTTCAGGCTATGCGACTTGTTTCCGTTATGGTGTGCTGAAAAAAGTTATCAACAGTTATGAACAACCTGTTAATAACTCTGTATCATATCTGAAAATGAGTAAGATAGATCTGTTGAAAAAACCTGAAAAACAATTTATCCATACTTTAATGAACAAATGAACAGGCGGTCGTGCTGCATACAGCACACCTTTGATGATTTCCATGTTGTGCTGTCTGATCTGGTTTTGAGCAAAGGTGATGTATGGA
>ENA-OQAN01000278-OQAN01000278.1-human-gut-metagenome-genome-assembly--contig:-NODE-278-length-28344-cov-2.130843_pt1 | contig 28344 bp, 54 predicted proteins | sample MGYA00242735_ERZ504527 | MGnify/ENA primary metagenome ERZ504527 (study PRJEB26092, sample SAMD00036230) | human gut metagenome | host: Homo sapiens | study: EMG produced TPA metagenomics assembly of... | reverse complement strand
TTATGAGCATTGACATTCTATCAAATTTTTTCGGTTACTTGTGTCTGTTAAATCTGCCTTTTCTTTCGAAGTGAATAAAAATAGGGTTTTCGTAAATATATACTTCTTTTGTAGTAGGAGTTTCAATGATTTTCGTATTGTATGCAAAACACTCTTTTGTTTTGCTCACGAATCTCACCTCATATCCTAATTTTTTGTAATGAATGTTCCGATTATTTTCGGAAGATGTTGTTTTATATATCAAGTATAGAGGTCAGCCAGTTCAGCACCTATGACGTTGTCCGGCACTGACTGGCTGACATAGTGGGGAAATTATTTCATTTCCACTTTTCTGATATTGGAAGCTTCTGCTTTGACAGAAAGACGTCCATTATAGAGACTAGCCCAAGTATGTAAGCCATCAAATGAGACTGGAATCTGCCCTTTTTGTTCAAGTTCTTCGTTGGTAACAATCGCTGTGTTAGCTTTAATGCCTACTTTGACTTTTTCAAACTTTAATTTTGGAAGAAGAACTGTATAGTAGAATCCTAATTTTTCTTTTGTAGAAAAGTCTATCCAGTCAGAAACTTCTACTAACTGAAATTCCTCTTGCAGTTTGTCTGGATTTAAAATAAAGTCATTTCCTCTAATCATCGTTTCACCTCCTTACGAATATCTGATTATCAGATATTAAGATAATTCTATGATAAAACAAGCGTAACAGAATGTCAATAGAAAATATCTGAATATCCGATAAAAAGATTGACAGAGAAAATTTGATGAAATATAATGTGCTTATAAAGGAGGCTCGCTATGAATAAAATAAAAGAATTGCGGAAAGAAAAGAATATAACCGTTGCGGAACTTGCAAAAGAATTAGGCATTTCACAAAGTATGCTTACAAACTATGAAAACGGAAATGGAACGCCGAGAGACGAATCTATATGGAAAAAATTATCACAGATATTCGGTGTGAGTAAAAGCCATGTTATGGGATTGACTACGGATATTGAAACAGCCAATAAGACAAAACAGTTGAAAGTGGTTGTGGATACATCTCAGCCGATCTCAATACAACCGAAGAATCAGACTGACTTGATGTATTGATAAAACTGGATTTGATAGACAGTGAAGACATGAAAGAAGTGTCAGAATTTCTTGATAAACTGTTAGCACAGGAAAAATACGAGGGACGGAGAGAATCAAACGTTAAATATGTCGTTGAGTAGAAAATGTTTCTCAGCCGTCCACTTGCCCAGTCGACCCGCCGCCCTGTTAGGAACCGTCGCACTGGGCATCCTTGCGGAACGTTAGTTTGCGAAAATACGAACAAGGAAATACTGCAATAAGAGGTATGCCAAGAAAATATAAAAATCTTGCATACTTTTTTTGATTGAACATTTTGTGAAATGGAATTATACTGTGTATAATGTGAAACAGACAAATCGGGATTTGAAAGGATGATGATATGATGGATAAATTAAAAAAGAACATGGTTTTCTACCTACTGTTGCTGATAGATTTTTATATCGTTCCTTGGTTTATAAAAAACACAGGAAGTGCAATGATTGTTATGTTAGTAATTATTCCTCTAATATGTTTAATAACCTCTGTTTTTTATGGGATTAGGAATGGTTTTAACTTCTGGTATATTTTGATTGTAGCAATAATGTTTGCGCCATCTATATTTATATTTTATAACTCAAGTGCATGGGTTTATGTAGTTGGATATGCTGTTATTGCATTATTGGGAAATTTAATAGCATTGCCATTAGGAAAAAGATAACTTCAAGTTTGTATGCGACAAACATTTGAACACTTTTTGAACACCGCAACCGTGATGAAGTCTTCAAAGCCCCTTTCTATCAGTATTTGAGATTAAGAAAAACGGTTCGATTCCGGTCTGCGGCATGAAAAAGGACTTCAAGTGATTGAAGTTCTTTTTATTTTGCAGTAATCGTGTTATCGCTTGCATCAGGAATAATAGAACTGTATAAACAGAAATAATAAAATAGAGAGCAGGATACGGAAATGAATTTGATCATTTCGCATCTTGCTCTCTATTTTTATATCTTTATATATTGAAACTATGGATTCAATATATTCTTCACAACATCCTTATCACTTAAATAAACCATATGTGACCCTTTCAGCTGTACATAATAATTCTTTTGATCAGAATCTTTTTTACCGATATAAAGCACAACATTTTTTGTTTTCTTCGTATCCGTATCCTTATAAGTGATATCGACTGTGATTCGAGAATCCTTATCCAGTCCATATTTTACAAGATCTGTCCGACTTGCATAATAATTCTGGCAGTCTCCAAAAGTAAATACACCCAAACCGCCAGAGATTCCATCAAGATTTTTCTTCTTGCTAGTATAAGTCTTTGTCTTACCGTTCTGAGTGACCAAAACTTTTTTAAGATTTCCAGTACTTAGCGTAGGGAAAGTATCTGTCTCGATCAGATTATCTAAAGAATAAGATAAACTAGATGTAATATCAGAAGATACGGTATAAATCTTTGATTTATCTCCATAAGTTACATAGTAATTTTCACCGGTTGCATTTCCAATATAATAAGTCATGGATTTTCCAGTTTTGTCTTTGACACTAACTGTATAAGTTGGCTTGTCAAGACCATAGTCGCTTAGAGCATCTGTATTTTTAAGTTCTCTGACAGTCTCAACTTTTTGAAATGTAGAAGCAAGACTTTCGAGAGAGGACTGAGTGATCGGATATTTTTTATTTTTTGAATAATACCATTTGCCACTCTGTTTTATGAAAGAAAGAGTCGTTCCGTTGTTATTATAAGAGATGGAAGTTAAACTCTTTAAATCAGAGATCATTGTCTGATCAGAATCTTCTTTGGAAGATTGCTGTTTCTGGTATAAATTCACTCCCGTATACAGGACAATTAGTCCTGTAAATACGAGAAGTAAAAATCTGTAATGTTTTTTTCTGTTTCATGAAAACCTCCTAACGGCGTCTGCGTCTAAACCATACAATGAATCCGCCAATGATCAGACCAACTGGAATTACAAAGACTACAAGGATACTGAATGGTCCAGGATGAGCAATTGTATTATAGTTGACTTCCAGACTCTTTGGAGAGATAGAAACATTATCGGCATTATTTAAACATGCGGTCACAGAGTTTGTAAATAATGTCAGGTTTTCTAAGGATGAGAAAGAACTTGTGATCTGCTCATCGATCAGCATATTACTTCCGTAAACAGTCAGGCGACTTTCTTTTGTAACTTTCTTTCCTTTGCTGTTTTTGACTTTGACAGATTCTGTGGAAGTTGCACCAAGGACATAAGTTCCCTGTGTTTGTTTCTTCTCAGTGACAGCATATCCGTTGCTGGATGTTGTCATAAATGCATCGGTAGAAATAGAATCTCTAACTGGAGTACTCTGTGTCATACCTTTCGAATTGATCATCATAATAGAGTTTGATGAAATTCCAGAAGCCATATCACCGCTTACAGAAAGATTTGGGATCAAGTAATAATAATTTCCTTGATATGAACGTTCTGTATCTGCAATATATCCGCTTTGAACAGTTAAACCGTAGTCTTTTAACAGACCATATAAGTTTTTCATACTCTTATTTGTCTGGGCAAGTAAAGTAACAACTTTTCCACCTTTCTTCAGGTAAGAAGATAATAGTTTTACTTCATCTTTTGTAAAATCGCTTGTAGCCCCATCGATGATCAGCAGATCACAATCATCAGGAATGGATGTTGTAGTCATTAAAAGCAGATCACTTGTGGAAATTCTTGATTTTGTAAGAAGACTTGTGACCTCGGAAGATAAGGATGATTCTCCATGGCCAGAAGTATAATAAGCTTTATATTCTTTGTCACTTGTTACATAATTTAAAGCACTTGTAAGCTGCCCATCACCATCAAATGATGAAGCAGAAGAGGAAGTACTGTAGTAAGAATCTGAGGAAACTAATATATCATCAAACGAAACAGTTGTTGTACGGTTGGTTTTCTTACAAGAGATGACGATATTGTTTTCTTCAGTTCCGTATTTTGTCAATGCAGAAGGATGGAGTATGGGATCGATCCATTTGACATGAAGCTTGCTTGATAAAGAAGCATATTTATTGATGAAGTTTTGATCCTTTTATCAGTGCTGTCCTTTTCTGCAAGAACATAAAAAGTGACGTCATCATCAACTTTTTTGATGATCTTTTCACTTTTTGATGAGATTTCATAAATATTGGTACTACTGATATCAAACTGTCGCTTATTTTCAGGGATCAGATTGACGATCATATTAAAAATGATAACGATCGCGATCACGATGGATGTCATAGCAAGAGTATAAGATCCACGTTTCGAATCATTGCTTTGAAATAATTTTTTGATTTTATCCACGATAACTTCCTCCTAACTCCAACGTCTTTTTTCAAATGTCTGTACTGTTAAGAACACCAGAAGAATGATCAATGACAGATAAGTCAGAAGTCCTCCGAGATCAAAAATGTAATTCTGAGAAAAATTATAAAAAAATATCAGTTAATACAAGGTGTCCTAATAAAGCAGAAAACAGACTTTCAAGCAATGTTTTCTTCACAAAATAAACAACGATACCAGCGATACATCCAATGCCAGTGACAATGCCAGCGATCATCTGATTTTTTGTGATATGGTAGATCAGAAGACCGATCAGAGCAAATATAATGATCCAGATGACCAGATTACTGATCGCACTGGAAGGAAAATACTGCAGCAGATTGTCCAACAGATAAAAGAAAAACAATGCTGCACAAGTAGTGATCGCTGCGATCACAGGACTTTCTGTCAAAGATGATAAAAACATTCCGATTGCAATAAATACACATCCAAGCAGGAAAAAGGCCAGAATGGATGAATAATCAACAAGAAAATGGGCAGTTCCTTGAAGTTTGATGATCAGTGGGAAAATACAGTAGATCACACATGGAATTGCAAATACAGTCACCATTGCAAGATATTTTCCTAATACGATCTCAACAAGTGAAACAGGAGAAGTTAATAATAACTTGGTCAGTTTTATTCTTTCGGTCTTCAGCAAAAGATTTCATAGATAAAACAGGCACAGAAATCAATAACATGAAAATAACGCCCGCCAGAGAGTAGGCAAAAAATGGATAACCACTATAAAGGTTATAAACCATAAAATATACACCTCCAATGATCGTTAAGAATGCTGCAAATACGCATCCGATCATAGAGTTAAAATAGGAACGGACTTCCCTTTTATAGATAGCAAGCATTATTTGTCACCTCCATTACATCTCCGGTTAATTCCAGGAAAATATCTTCAAGAGTAGCCTTGTTTACAAACATCTGTGTCACAGGCATTTTTTTCTGTGCAAATTTAAGAGAAAGATCAGCACAGATTTCCTGAGAATCTTTGTTTGTATTGATCTGGATATGGCAGCTCTCTTTACTTACATCAAGCCAGTTGACATCATCAATATCAGAAAAATCAGAAAGAACCTGTTTTACGGAAGTTTCATCCGCCAGGATCGTAAGCTCAATGGTTTCTTTTCCGTGTGTTAATTCTTCTAATTCATCAGGCTTCCCTCAGCGATCAATTTTCCTTTTGAAATGATTAGGATATCGTCACAGATTTCCTGAACTTCAGCAAGAATATGAGAACTTAAGATCACCGTATGGTCCTTAGCAAGTGTACGGATCAGTCACGGATTTCGATAATCTGCTTTGGATCGAGACCAACGGTCGGTTCATCCAAGATGATAATATCCGGGAAATCAAGAATTGCAGCGGCAAGACCTGTTCTCTGGCGATAACCTTTGGAAAGGTTTTTGATCAATCGGTCTTTCATATCAACAAGTTTGATCAATTCCATAACTTTTTATAACCTGTGCATTGCGGTCAGCTTTCGGAATTTTTTTTTAATTCAGCAGCAAAATACAGATATTCAGATACTGTCATATCAAGATATAAAGGTGGGATCTCTGGAAGATATCCGATACATTTTTTTTGCTTTCTCAGGTTCTTCCAGAATATTGTGACCATTGATGATAACCTCTCCACTCGACGCACCGATATATCCAGTCATAATATTCATAGTTGTAGATTTACCGGCTCCATTTGGACCCAAAAATCCATAGATTCGCCCTTTTTCAATGGTAAATGACAGATCATCTACGGCGAGATGTGTGCCATATTTTTTGGTAAGATGTTTTACTTCTATCAAAATATTGTCCTCCTTTTTGCGATAACTCTCATCATTATATGAAGAAAAACAAATCAAACTGTGATAAAAGTCTGAACAGTTTGTGTTAAAAATGTGGTAATTTTGTGAAGTGTTTTATGGAGTATATAGTATACAGAATAATATGAAAATGTTTCATAAAAGATGCATAGAATGGCAAGGATAGGCTTGCATAATCACGTATAGTTTCGTATAATATAAAAGTAAATTTACAAGAAAACTTGACAGAAGACAGTTGAAGAATGTATACTTTGAGAATCAAACTAATTAGAGTGTGAAGGAGAATCATTATGTTAGAGAAGATGAAAGAGATCATTGCAGATCAGTTAGGTGTAAGCGAAGATGAAGTTACTTTAGAAGCATCTTTTAAAGAAGATCTGGATGCTGATTCATTAGATTTATTTGAATTAGTTATGGCATTAGAAGAAGAATATGATGTTGAGATTCCATCTGATGATCTTGCAGAATTAAACACAGTTGGTGATGTTATCAACTACTTAAAAGACAAAGGTGTAGAAGACTAAAGAAATTGTAAGATTGGCTTATAACATTCCTGTTATAAGTCAATTTTTTGAAGAAAATATTTTGAACATCAAACTAATTATAGATTATTTTATAGATCAACGAGGTAAAGATAATGGGTAAGATCGTATTTATGTTTCCGGGACAGGGAGCGCAATATGTTGGAATGGGAAAGGATTTTTATGATTCTTTTGCATGCAGCAAGGAGATTTTCGACAAGGCGAATGAAGTTCTGGATATTGATGTAAAGAAACTTTGTTTTGAAGAGAATGAAGATATCAATATTACAGAGTATACACAGGCAGCGATGGTAACTGCAAGTGTTGCAATCTTAAAGAAGATCGAAGAAATGGGATTAAATCCTGATCTGACAGCGGGATTAAGTCTTGGAGAATACTGTGCACTTGTAGCATCTGATGTGATGAGCTTTGAAGATGCAGTGAAAGTCGTAAGGCAGAGAGGAATTCTTATGCAGGATACTGTTCCAGCAGGAGAGGGTGCGATGTCAGCGGTTCTTGGAATGAAGAAAGAAGCGATCGAAGCAGTTTTACCAGACGTTGAAGGAATCGTTACGATCGCAAACTATAACTGTCCTGGACAGATCGTTATTTCAGGAGAATCAAAAGCGGTTGCAGAAGCTGGAGAAGCGTTGAAAGAAGCAGGAGCTAAGAGAGTTCTGCCACTGAAGGTCAGTGGACCATTTCATTCTCCAATGTTAAAACCAGCTGGAGAGAAATTGCTTGATGTATTAGCAGATGTTGAAGTGGATGATCCAACAGTTCCATACGTATCCAATACAACAGCAGAATTTATCACAAGTAAAGATGAAGTTAAGGAATTGCTTGGAAGACAGGTTTATTCTTCTGTATGCTGGGAACAATCTATTGAGAAGATGATCGCTGATGGTGCAGATACATTTGTAGAGATCGGACCAGGAAGAACATTATGTGGATTTATGCGCAAGATCGATCGTAATGTCAAAGCGATCAATATTGCGAAAGTAGAAGATTTAGAGAAATTAAAGGAGATCATGTAATCATGTTAAGTGGAAAAGTTGCAATCGTAACAGGTGCAAGCCGCGGGATCGGAAGAGAAACGGCACTGACTCTTGCAGGATATGGAGCAACTGTGATCGTAAATTACTGTGGTTCCAAAGATAAAGCGGAGGCAGTTGTAGAAGAGATCACAGCAGCTGGGGGAACAGCAAAAGCATATCAGGGAGATGTATCCGATTTTGATGTGGCGAAAGAGATGATCACTTCTGTAAAGAAAGAATTTGGGTCTATTGATATTCTGGTGAATAACGCCGGAATCACAAAAGATAACCTGATCATGAAGATGAGTGAAGAAGAATTTGATAAAGTCATTGAAGTAAACTTAAAAGGTGCATTTAACTGCATGAAACATGTTTCAAGAATCATGTTAAAACAGAGATCCGGACATATCATTAATATGTCTTCTGTATCTGGAGTTATGGGTAATGCAGGACAGGTCAATTACTGTGCATCAAAAGCAGGAATCATTGGTATGACAAAATCTCTGGCAAGAGAATTAGGTTCCAGAGGAATCACGGTCAATGCGATCGCTCCAGGATTTATTGAGACAGAGATGACGGATGTACTGTCAGAAGATGTGAAAGAGAATTTATTAGGAAGTATTCCATTAAAGAGAATGGGACAGACAAAAGATATTGCAGAGACAGTTGCTTTCTTAGCATCTGACAAGGCAGCATATATTACAGGTCAGACGATCAGTGTTGACGGTGGAATGGGAATGTAAAGGAGATTTTATATGAAGAGCATGAAACGTGTCGTTGTAACTGGTATGGGTGCGATCACACCGATCGGAAACAGCGTGGAAGAATTTTGGAATGGAATCAAAGAGCAGAAGATCGGATTTGCACCGATTACATATTTTGATGCAACAGAATACAAAGCTCATCTGGCTGCAGAAGTCAAAGGTTTCAATGCCAAAGATTATATGTCACCAAAAGCAGCAAGACGTATGGAATTATTTTCACAGTATGCTGTAGCTGCAACAAAAGAAGCAATCGAAGATGCGGGACTTGATCTTGAGAAAGAAGATACAACAAGAATTGGTGTATCTGTTGGATGTGGAGTTGGAAGCCTTCAGATGATCGAAACAACAACAAGAACATTAGATAAAAAGGGTCCGAACAGAGTGAAACCATTAGCAGTTCCAATGATGATCTCTAACATGGCTGCAGGAAATGTTTCTATTGCATTTGGCCTTCGCGGAAAGAGTATCAACGTTGTTACAGCATGTGCGACAGGAACACAGTCTATTGGTGAAGCATATAGATCCATTCAGGTTGGAGAAGCTGATGTAATGGTAGCCGGTGGAACAGAAGCTGCAGTATCAGAAGTTGCAGTTGGTGGATTGCAGCGTTAACAGCTTTAAGTGGATCTGATGATCCGAAGAGAGCATCCATTCCATTTGACAAAGAGAGAGATGGATTTGTCATTGGAGAAGGATCAGGAATCGTTGTTTTAGAAAGCCTTGAACATGCACAGGCAAGAGGAGCAGATATTTTAGCAGAAGTTGTCGGATATGGTGCAACAAGTGATGCATTCCATATCACATCCCCATGTGAAGATGGAGAAGGTGCAGCAAGAGCTATGGTATTTGCAATGGATGAAGCAGGAATCACACCAGATAAAGTTGATTATATCAATGCACATGGAACAAGTACTCATGCGAATGACTTATTTGAGACAAAAGCAATCAAGAAAGCATTAGGAGAACATGCATATGATGTGAAGATCAGCTCTACAAAATCTATGATCGGTCATGGACTTGGAGCAGCTGGTGCGATTGAATTTATCACATGTGTTAAATCAATTGAAGAAGATTACATTCACCCAACTGTAGGATTAAAGGTTCCAGATGAAGAATGTGATCTTGATTATACATTAGAACCAGTAACAGACCGCAAGGTAAATTACGTTATGAGCAATTCTCTTGGATTTGGAGGACATAACGCAACACTTCTTGTGAAGAAATTTGAGGATTAATTTAGAAGGAGACTGACATGGAAGTTAAAGAAATGAAAGAATTGATCGCTGCAGTATCTTCTGCAAATGTCGATGAATTTGAATATAATAACGAAGAATTTTCAATCAGAATCGCTAAGAAAAAGGCAAAGATCGCAACAGTTGATGCATCTGTTGCAGGGGTACCAGTACAGAGTGCCGCGATCATGCCAGAACAGAATGAAGAACAGACAGAAGAGATTCTCTATGGAGATGAGATCAAAGCCCCACTTGTTGGTACATTTTATGTAGCACCATCAGAAGGAGCTGAGCCATTTGTATCTGTCGGTGACAAAGTCAAAAAAGGACAGGTAATCGGAATCGTTGAAGCAATGAAACTGATGAATGAAGTGGAAAGTGAATATGATGGAACAGTTGCAGCTATTTTAGTTGAGAATGGTGAGATGGTTGAATATGGACAGCCATTAATGGTCATCCAGTAAGAAAGGCAGAATATTTATTATGGTAATGGATATTAAAGATATTATGAATACGATTCCTCACAGAAGTCCATTTTTATTAGTGGACCGTATTGAGGAGATGGAAGAAGGAAAACGTATCGTCGGTAAAAAAATGTGTGACATATAATGAACCATTTTTTGCAGGACATTTTCCACAGGAACCAGTGATGCCTGGGGTACTGATCATTGAAGCATTAGCACAGACTGGAGCTGTATGTGCACTTTCTGCAGATGAGTACAAAGGAAAGATTGCATTCTTAGGTGGAGTCAACAAAGCAAAATTCAGAGGAAAGGTTGTTCCAGGAGATGTGCTGACATTAGAAGTTGAGATGATCAAAGTCAAAGGACCAGTCGGTGTTGCACAGGGAACAGCAACTGTAGATGGTAAGAAAGTGGCATCTGCAGAGATTACATTTATGATTGGATAAGAGAGGGTTTCTTAAATGTTTAAGAAGATTTTAATTGCAAACAGAGGAGAGATCGCAGTGCGTATCATCGTGCGTGCCGTGAGATGGATATCATGTCCGTAGCAATCTGTTCTGAAGCAGATAAAGATGCACTCCATGCCCAGCTGGCAGACCAGACGATCTGTATCGGACCAGCACCTGCCAAAGACAGTTATCTTGACATGGAACGTGTACTTGGGGCTGCAATGGCAGTCGGAGCGGATGCAATTCATCCGGGATTCGGATTTTTGTCTGAGAATAGCAAATTTGTAAGAATGTGTGAAAAATGCAATATCACATTTATCGGACCATCCGCAGAAATCATTGACCGCATGGGTAACAAATCCGCAGCAAGAAAGACAATGATGGATGCTGGAGTTCCAGTAGTTCCTGGTACAAAAGATGCCGTTTATGAGGCAGAAGCAGGGCAGAAGATCGCAGATGACATGGGATACCCAGTTATGATCAAAGCTTCCGCAGGAGGTGGTGGAAAGGGAATGCGTGTCTGCTATGACTCTGAAGACTTCGTACATACTTTTGAGACAGCGAAGTTAGAGGCAGAGAATGCATTTGGCGACGGAACGATGTATATTGAAAAATATATCGAAGATCCACGCCATATCGAATTCCAGATTCTTGCTGATAAATACGGAAATACGATTCATCTTGGAGAAAGAGACTGTTCTATTCAGAGAAGACATCAGAAACTGAATCGAAGAATCACCATCCCTGCCGATCAAGTGACGAACAGCGAAAGAAGATGGGTGAGATCGCAGTCAAAGCAGCAAAAGCAGCAGAATACTACAGTGCAGGAACGATTGAATTCTTACGTGACAAACATGGAGATTTCTATTTTATTGAGATGAACACAAGAATTCAGGTAGAGCATCCAGTGACTGAATGGGTTACAGGAATCGATCTGATCCGTGAACAGATCCGTATCGCCGCAGGAAAACATCTGACTTATACACAGGAAGATGTACATGTTCATGGACATGCGATCGAAGTGAGAATCAATGCGGAAGACACAGAACATGACTTCCGTCCAAGTCCAGGAACTGTAACAAATGTACATTTTCCAGGAGGAAAAGGAGTGAGAATTGATTCTGCATTATTCGCAGGATATCAGATTCCACCATACTATGATTCTATGATCGCAAAACTGATCGTATATGATAAAAATCGTAAGTTGGCACTTCGCAAACTCCGTAATGCATTGGGAGAACTTGTATTAGAAGGCGTGAAGACAAACATTGACTATCAGTATGAGATCATCAATGATGAAGATTTTATCGAAGGCAATGTTGATACAGGATTTATTGAACGTTTTCAGAAGAAACATCAGTCTGAAAATGAAGCTGAATAAAGAAAGTTAAGGTGAGTATCATGTCATTAAAAGATATGTTTAAGAAAAGGACATTATCACCTCAGGAGATCAAACAGGCAGAGCGTGTACGAAAAGCAAAGGACACGCTCCTTGAATTTCAGGCACCAGAAGGATTATTCCAGAAGTGTAACTGTTGCGGAAAGCCTGTATACAATGAGGATTTGATCGAAAATGATTATGTATGTCCAGTCTGTGGCAATTACTTTAGAATCCGTCCAAAGACAAGAATTGCCATGGTATTAGATAAAGACACTTTTGAAGAATGGGATGCAAAGATGGATACAAGCGATCCACTGAACTTCCCAGGATATAAGAATAAATTGGAACGCCAGCGCTCCGTAACGAATCTTGATGAAGCGGTCATCACAGGAAAAGGAAAGATTCTTGGAAAAGATGTTGTGATCGCAGTCATGGGAGCAGATTTCATGATGGGAAGCATGGGAGAAGTTGTTGGTGAGAAGATCACACGAGCAGTTGAACGTGCAACACAGATGAGATTACCGATCATCATTTTCACATGCTCTGGTGGAGCTAGAATGCAGGAAGGAATCGTATCACTGATGCAGATGGCAAAAACATCCGCAGCATTGAAACGCCATGATGAAGCAGGATTATTATATATCACAGTATTAACAGATCCTACAACTGGAGGTGTTACAGCAAGTTTTGCAATGCTTGGAGATGTTATCTTAGCAGAACCAGGAGCATTGATCGGATTTGCGGGACCGAGAGTTATTGAACAGACGATCGGGCAGAAGTTACCAGAAGGATTTCAGAGAGCAGAATTTTTGTTAGAACATGGATTTGTAGATAAGATCGTAGAGCGCAAAAAAATTAAGAAAAGTGCTGGTAACGATCATAAGGAGTTGTGAATATGAGCAGTAATTATACACCATGGGAGAGAGTGCAGATTTCAAGATCCGCAGAACGCCCAACAAGTCTTGATTATATTTCTACGATTTTTGAACGATATATGTCCTTACACGGAGACCGTTATTTTGGAGATGACAAAGCGATCGTTGGTGGATTAGCCTCTATTGGAGGAAGACCAGTGACAGTCATCGGACAGCAAAAAGGACGCTCAACCAAAGAAAATATCAAACGAAATTTTGGAATGCCATCACCAGAAGGATACAGAAAATCCCTAAGATTGATGAAACAGGCAGAGAAATTTCACCGTCCGATCATTCTCTTTGTAGACACACCAGGAGCATTCTGTGGATTAGAGGCAGAAGAAGGCGGAGTCGGAGAGGCAATCGCAAGAAACTTATTCGAGATGTCAAACATCAAAGTACCGATCTTTCTATCATGATCGGAGAAGGAGGAAGTGGTGGAGCCTTGGCTATGGCTGTTGGAAATGAAGTGTGGAGTATGGAAAATTCTACATATTCTGTACTGTCTCCAGAAGGATTTGCAGCGATTCTTTGGAAAGATGGGAACAGGCTTCCGAAGCTGCTAAAGTTATGAAGATCACAGCGAACGATCTAAAAGAATTAGGTGTGATTGAGCAGGTGATCGAAGAGCCAGAGCCTGCAAGTATTGACAATATTTTAGATATTTCTGAACAAATGAAAGAAATGATCCTTGGATTTATTGAGAAATATGATAAGATGACACCAGAAGAACTGGTGGAACAGAGATATCAGAGATTTCGAAAATTCTGATTTGTAGTGGTTGCATGTATGAGTCAGAAAGAAGATAAGAAGAAATATTTATAAGAAAAAAAGGGTGACACTCTGCATTTTTGAAGGCGATTTGTAAAAAACGCATTCAAAAAGTGCTCATGTTGTCACCCTTTTCTCTACTTATATTCCTAAGTATATTCTTAACAGTCCAAGTATCAGCAAGTGGACAGGATAAAATAAATAATTGATCAGCTTATTCTGTTTTCCACGTTCTCCGTTATACGTAAGTACCAATCCAAATCCAAGAAGTGCCCATGGTTCTTTATACATGGATAAGAAATTAAATGGAATTGCAATAAGTTCCCTTCCATGGAAAATATAATAAAAATATCCAATTAAAATCGCATGATAATCATAGTCAAGGCTGAGAATGGCAGCAATCAGGCACATGACCGCCAGGATCACAAATGACAAGAGAAACCATAATATCTTAGGAAACTTCTCCATTTTCTTTTTCAACACGTCGATCATCCAAATTGTAACAAGTACAAGTGCTAACGTAAACATAATGTTATTCCAGTTTGGTTCAAAAAATTGCTTTGTTGTAAACAGATCAAAAGGAACTTCTGAAATTACCCCGAATACTAATAAAGTTGCAAGGTATTTAGCTCTGCTTCTTGTTTTAAAAAAACCTTCTACAAGTAAAAATGCAAAGATTGGGAATGCAATTCTACCGATAATGTCAAATATGTCACTAACTGTATTCAATCGGCCACCATTTAAATTTGGATAGATCAATGCCTTATTTGTGTGGTCGATCAGCATTGATAAAAATGCAATGTATTTTAATTGTGCTCCTGATAATACTTTAATTTTATTTTTTATGGCTCTTACCTCCGTTTCTATATATTGATAATGATTACCGTTATCGAATAAATGATAATATATGAAATTAAAAAAGTCAATAACAGTTTATATTATACATATTGGAATTGCAAAACGAGTTTTTTCCATATATAATAAGGAAAGAACTCGTTTTCATTTATGCAAAAAAACATAAAAAACAAGATTATCTTGTGCCCAAAACGGTAATACTCATACAGAAAACACTACATTTTGTATTTTATCAAAAACATGCAAAAAAAATCGAAAAACCCCTTGCATTAATTTGAAACATCATATATAATAGCAAATGTTGTGACCTTGATAGCGTTGAAGCGTGAGGTTGCTGTAGAGGCAAAAGCCTTTGCAGGTTTTCCGTGGAGCGAATGTCAAGTTGTTAAAACTGGCGACAAGTCACTGTACGAATATACAATCTATTGAACACCGGTGTAGTCCGGAATAGAGACGCAGTGTGTAGATTTCACGATACACACGGAGGAGTGTACAGTCACCACTTGTCGTGCTACAAAAACATTTATAGTACGAAAAGGAGGCGGCTTTTTTTATGGCAGCAAGTCAGGTAATGAGAATTACATTAAAAGCATACGATCATCAGTTAATCGATGCAAGCGCAAAAAGCATTATTGAAACAGTTAAGAAGACAGGATCTAAGGTGAGTGGACCAGTTCCAATGCCAACTAAGAAAGAGATTATCACAATTCTTAGAGCGACTCACAAATATAAAGATTCCAGAGAGCAGTTCGAACAGAGAACTCACAAAAGACTGATTGATATCATCACACCATCACAGAAAACAGTTGATGCATTATCTAAATTAGAAGTACCAGCTGGTGTGTACATTGATATCAAGATGAAAACAAATAGGTAATCCCTACAGGGTTATGAGTAAATGAGGTATCCCCTTAAGCTTGTAGCGTCTAGGATGATTACAACGTTAAGCGTTATAATCCGCTGTAGATTAAATAGGAGGAACAATCAAAATGAAAAAAGCGATTTTAACAACAAAAGTTGGAATGACTCAGATTTTCAACGAAGATGGAGTTTTAACTCCAGTTACTGTATTACAGGCAGGACCTTGTGTTGTTACTCAGGTAAAGACAGAAGAGAATGACGGATACAGCGCAGTTCAGGTTGGTTTTGTTGACAAGAAAGAAAAAGGAATCAACAAACCACAGAAAGGACACTTCGATAAAGCAGGAGTTGCACCAAAAAGATTCGTAAGAGAATTCAGATTTGAGAATGCTGAAGAATACACAGTAGGTCAGGAAATCAAAGCTGACATCTTCACAGCAGGAGACAAAATCGATGCAACTGCTACATCAAAAGGTAAAGGATATGCTGGTGGTATCAAACGTCACGGTTTGAAATCAGGTCCATCTGCCCATGGTTCTAAATATCATCGTCATGCAGGTTCTAATGGTATGGCTTCTGATCCTAGCAAAGTATTCAAAGGAAAGAAAATGCCAGGACAAATGGGAGCAGAAAGAGTTACTATTCAGAATCTTGAAATCGTAAAAGTTGACGCTGATCAGAACATTATTTTAGTTAAAGGTGCCGTACCAGGACCTAAAAAATCTTTAGTAATGTTAAAAGAATCAGTAAAGGCGTAGGTCTTTAGAAGAAAGGAGGACTATATAAGATGGCAACAGTATCTGTATTAAATATGGAAGGCAAAGAAGTTGAGAAATTAGAATTAAATGACAACATCTTTGGCGTTGAAATAAATGAACATTTAGTACATCTGGCAGTAGTAAGCCAGTTAGCAAATAACCGTCAGGGAACACAGAAAGCAAAAACACGTTCTGAAGTTCGCGGTGGTGGAAGAAAACCTTGGAGACAGAAAGGAACAGGTCATGCAAGACAGGGATCTATCCGAGCTCCACAGTGGAAAGGCGGAGGAGTTGTATTTGCTCCAACACCAAGAGAGTACACAAAGAAATTAAACAAAAAAGAAAGACGTATTGCTTTAAAATCTGCATTAACATCTAGAGTACAGGCAGACAAATTCGTAGTGATCGACGAATTCAAATTCGACGAGATCAAAACTAAGAACGTAAAAGCAATGCTTGACAGCGTTGGTGCTAAGAAAGCATTAGTGGTTATGGGATCTAAAAATGATAACTTAGTATTATCTGCAAGAAACCTTCCAGGAGTTAAAACTGCTTTAACAAGCACAATCAATGTATATGACATTTTAAAATATGACACTGTAGTTGTTTCTAAGGAAGCAGTTGCAAATATCGAGGAGGTATATGCATAATGGCAGATATTAAATATTATGACGTTATCTTAAAGCCAGTTGTAACAGAAAAAAGTATGAACGCAATGGCTGAAAAGAAATATACTTTTTTAGTTCATCCATCTGCTACTAAGAATCAGATCAAAGAAGCAGTGGAAAAAATGTTCGAAGGAACAAAAGTAGCAAAAGTCAACACAATGAACAATGATGGAAAAACAAAGAGACGTGGAATGACTTTTGGAAAAACTGCAAAGACAAAGAAAGCTATTGTACAGCTTACTGAAGAAAGTGCAGATATCGAAATCTTCGAAGGACTATAGGCATTAACCACTTAGTTCGACTAAGATAAGGACTTGAAACTATACGCAACAAAAGCGTGATATTAAATCAGATTTGAAAAGGAGACTGACATGGGAATTAAATCATATAACCCATATACACCTTCTAGAAGACATATGACTGGACTTGATTTTGATGTTATCACAAAATCTACACCAGAAAAATCTCTGGTAGTTTCTTTAAAGAAGAACGCTGGTCGTAACAATCAGGGTAAAATTACTGTAAGACACCGCGGAGGTGGATCTAGAAGAAAATACAGACTTATTGACTTTAAGAGAAATGATAAAGATGGTATTCCAGCAACAGTTGCTGCAATCGAATACGATCCAAATAGAACAGCTAACATCGCTCTGTTAGTTTATGCAGACGGTGAAAAAAGATATATTATCGCTCCAAACAAATTAGCAGTTGGAACAACTGTTATGAATGGACCAGAAGCTGAAATTAAAGTAGGAAACTGCCTTCCATTGGCAAACATTCCGGTAGGTACAGAAATCCATAACATCGAGATGCATCCTGGAAAAGGTGGACAGTTAGTTCGTTCCGCAGGAAACTCAGCACAGTTAATGGCAAAAGAAGGAAAATATGCAACACTTCGTTTACCATCTGGTGAGATGAGAATGGTGCCTGTAGTATGCCGTGCTACTATTGGTCAGGTTGGAAACATCGAACATGATCTTGTGAACATTGGTAAAGCTGGACGTAAACGTAACATGGGAATCCGTCCTACAGTCCGTGGTTCTGTTATGAACCCTAATGACCATCCACACGGTGGTGGTGAAGGTAAGACTGGAATCGGTAGACCAGGACCATGCACACCATGGGGTAAACCAGCACTTGGATTGAAGACACGTAAGAAAAACAAACAATCTAACAAGATGATCGTAAGAAGAAGAGATGGTAAAACTGTTAAATAGTACAAGGAGGTAACTTATGGCTCGTTCACTTAAAAAAGGACCATTTGCAGATAAGAGTTTACTGAACAAAGTAGACGCTATGAACGAAGCAGGAGACAAGAGTGTTATCAAAACATGGTCTCGTCGTTCTACAATCTTCCCATCATTCGTAGGACACACAATCGCTGTTCATGATGGAAGAAAACATGTACCGGTATACGTTACAGAAGATATGGTTGGACACAAACTTGGAGAGTTTGTAGCAACAAGAACTTTCCGTGGACATAAGAAAACGGAAAAGAAAACCGGAATGAAATAATTAATTTTGGAAGGAGGTTCCATATAAATGGCAAAGAAATATAGCAGATCTCAGTACAAAAAAGAGAGAAATGCAAATAAAGATACTAGACCAAAAGCTACATTAAGAAACGCTAGAGTTTCTACAACAAAAGCAGCTTTTGTATTAGATGCGATCAGAGGAAAAGACGTAGAAACAGCACTTGGAATTTTACTTTACAATCCAAGATATGCTTCAACATTAATTGAAAAATTATTAAAATCTGCAATCGCTAATGCAGAAAACAATAACGGAATGGACCCAGAAAACCTTTACATTGCAGAATGTTATGCAAATAAAGGACCTACAATGAAGAGAATTCATCCTAGAGCACAGGTAGAGCTACAGAATCGAACATAGAATGAGCCACATCACATTAGTGCTTGATGAAAGATAGATAGAAGGAGGCAAACATGGGACAGAAAGTTAATCCTCATGGTCTGAGAGTCGGAATTATTAAAGATTGGGATTCTAGATGGTATGCAGAAGACGCTTTTGCAGATAACCTTGTAGAAGACGATAAAATCAGAAAATATGTAAAGAAAAGATTATACAATGCTGGAATTTCTAAGATCGAGATCGAAAGAGCTTCCGACAGAGTAAAATTAATCGTATATACAGCAAAACCTGGAGTAGTAATCGGTAAAGGTGGATCTTCCATCGAAGAACTGAAAAAAGATCTTCAGAAAATGACAGACAAAAAATTACTGATCGATGTTAAAGAAGTAAAAAGACCAGACAAAGATGCTCAGTTAGTTGCAGAGAATATTGCACAGCAGCTTGAAAATCGTATTTCTTTCAGACGTGCAATGAAATCTTGCATGCAGCGTACAATGAGATCTGGAGCTCTTGGAATCAAAACATCCGTTTCTGGACGTTTAGGTGGAGCAGATATGGCACGTACAGAATTCTACAGCGAGGGAACAATTCCTCTACAGACACTTCGTGCTAACATTGATTACGGATTTGCAGAAGCAGATACAACATATGGTAAAGTCGGAGTAAAAACATGGATTTACCATGGTGAAGTACTTCCATCAAAAAAGGAAGGGGGAAATAAATAATGTTAATGCCAAAAAGAGTAAAACGTCGTAAACAGTTCCGTGGAAGCATGCGCGGAAAAGCATTACGCGGTAATAAGATCACTTACGGTGAGTACGGTATTGTAGCTACAGAGCAGCATGGATCACAGCAAACCAGATCGAAGCAGCCCGTGTTGCTATGACTCGTTACATCAAACGTGGTGGTAAAGTTGGATCAAAATTTTCCCTGACAAACCAGTAACAGCTCAGCCAGCTGAAACTCGAATGGGTAAAGGTAAAGGTAACTTAGAATATTGGGTAGCAGTTGTAAAACCAGGACGTGTAATGTTCGAAATTTCTGGTGTAAGCGAAGAAATTGCAAAAGAAGCATTACGTCTTGCAGTACACAAATTACCAATCAAGTGTAAGATTGTTTCTCGTGAAGCTTTAGAAGGCGGTGACAACAGTGAAAACTAAAGATTTTGTAAAAGAATTAAATAATAAGTCAGTAGACGAATTAAATAATGAGCTAGTAGCTGCGAAAAAGGAATTATTCAACTTAAGATTCCAGAATGCAACAAACCAACTTGAGAATACAAGCAGAATTAAAGAAGTTAGAAGAAATATTGCACGTATTCAGGGTGCAATTACAGCAAAAGCAAACGCTTAGTAATCATTTCGAAAGGAGGAATTTGTTGTGGAAAGAAATTTAAGAAAAACCCGTGTAGGAAAGTCGTTAGTGATAAAATGGATAAAACAATCGTAGTTGCAATCGAAGACAACGTAAAACATCCTTTATATAAAAAGATCGTTAAAAGAACTTACAAATTAAAAGCTCATGACGAAAATAACGAATGTAACATTGGAGATAGAGTAAAGGTTATGGAGACAAGACTCTTTCAAAAGATAAGAGATGGAGACTTGTTGAAATTATCGAAAAAGCAAAATAATTTTGCTTGGTTGGAAAGGAGAATAAAGGCATGATTCAGCAGGAGTCAAGACTTAGAGTAGCCGACAACACAGGAGCAAAAGAAATCCTTTGCATTCGTGTGTTAGGAGGATCTACAAGAAGATATGCTAACATCGGTGATGTTATTGTTGCTACAGTCAAAGATGCAACACCAGGCGGCGTTGTAAAAAAAGGTGACGTAGTCAGAGCAGTTGTTGTTCGTACAAAGAAAGGTGCCCGTCGTAAAGATGGTTCTTATATCAAATTTGACGAAAATGCTGCTGTAATTATTAAAGATGATATGAATCCAAGAGGAACTCGTATCTTCGGACCAGTGGCAAGAGAGCTTAGAGACAAGAAATTCATGAAGATTGTTTCATTAGCACCAGAAGTATTATAAGGAGGAAACACTGTGTCAGCAATTAAAATTAAAAAAGGCGATCTAGTTAAAGTTATCGCTGGTAAAGATAAAGACAAAGAAGGAAAAGTAATTGCTGTTGATCATAAAAAAGGTACTGTAACAGTTGAAGGTGCCAACATGATCACAAAGCATACTAAACCTAGTCCTGCAAACCAGCAGGGTGGTATCGTAAGCCAGGAAGGCCCAATGGATGTTTCCAATGTAATGTTAGTGCACAATGGAAAAACAACAAAAAATTGGATATAAAAGTAGTTGACGGTAAAAAAAGTTCGTGTTGCACGTGCAACAGGCGAAGTCATTGACTAATTAAGAGAGGAGGTTTACGCAAGTGAGTAGATTACATGAACAGTATAGCAATCAGATCAAAGATGCTATGATGAAGAAATTCGAATACAGCAATATTATGCAGGTACCAAAACTCGAGAAGATCGTAATCAACATGGGTGTTGGTGAAGCAAAAGAAAATAAAAAAGTTTTAGAATCTGCAGTAGCTGATCTTGAAAAGATCGCTGGACAGAAAGCAGTCGTAACAAGAGCAAAGAAATCTGTTGCGAACTTCAAATTAAGAGAAGGTATGCCTATCGGATGCAAAGTTACATTACGTGGTGAAAGAATGTATGAATTCGCTGATCGTTTAATTAACTTAGCATTACCTCGAGTACGTGACTTCAGAGGAGTTAACCAGAACTCTTTCGATGGAAGAGGTAACTATGCATTAGGTATTAAAGAACAGTTAATTTTCCCAGAAATCGAATACGATAAAGTAGACAAAGTAAGAGGAATGGACATCATCTTCGTTACAACAGCGAACACTGATGAAGAAGCTCGTGAATTATTAACTTTATTTGGTATGCCGTTTAAGAAATAGTTAGGAGGGTTCCCATGGCTAAGAAGTCAATGGTTGCAAAACAGAAAAGAAAAGCAAAATTCTCAACAAGAGAATATAGCCGTTGCAGAATCTGCGGACGTCCACATGCATATTTAAGAAAATATGGTATCTGCAGAGTTTGCTTCCGTGAATTAGCATATAAAGGACAGATTCCAGGTGTCAAGAAGGCAAGCTGGTAAGATTAAGGAAGGAGGAACACGAAAATGACAATGAGCGATCCGATTGCAGATATGCTTACAAGAATCCGTAATGCAAATACTGCGAAACATGATACAGTAGAAATTCCTGCTTCTAAGATGAAGACAGCGATTGCAGAAATCTTATTAAAAGAAGGTTTTATCAAAGCATATGACATCAAAGAAGAAGGTTCTTTCAGCACAATCGTAATCACATTAAAATATGGTGCTGATAAAAAATGAAAAAAATCATTACAGGACTTAAGAGAATCTCTAAACCAGGACTTAGAGTATACGCAGGAGCTGAAGAGCTTCCTAAAGTATTAGGAGGACTTGGTATTGCGATCATCTCTACAAACAAAGGACTGTTAACAGATAAAGAAGCAAGAAAACAGAACGTGGGTGGAGAAGTGTTAGCTTTTGTATGGTAAGATTTACTGTACATTAACCAGCATTCACTATTCTGAAAACAGAAGGGACACACCCTTGTCCCTTCCGACAATTTAAGGAGGTAACCTATGTCTCGTATAGGTAGATTACCAATCGATATCCCTGCAGGAGTAGAGGTAAAGATTGAAGAAGGAAACAAAGTGACTGTAAAAGGTCCTAAAGGAACATTAGAAAAATGTTTACCAGTAGAAATGACAATCAAACAGGAAGATAATCAGGTTGTCGTAACAAGACAAATGACTTAAAGAAAATGAAATCTTTACATGGTCTTACAAGATCTTTGATCGCAAACATGATCACAGGTGTATCTGAAGGATACGAAAAGAAGCTTGAAATCAACGGTGTTGGTTACAGAGCACAGAAAAAAGGAAAAGAAATCACTTTCAACCTTGGTTTCTCTCATCCGGTAGTTATGACTGATCCAGAAGGAATCGAAACAGAGATGGACGGACAGAACATTATTATCGTTAAAGGTATCGACAAAGAAAAAGTTGGACAGTACGCAGCTGAAATCAGAGAACTTAGAAAACCAGAACCTTACAAAGGTAAAGGTATTAAGTATGCTGATGAAGTTATCAGACGTAAAGTTGGAAAAACTGGGGCTAAATAAAGGAGTGATATAGGATGATTAGAAAAGAATCAAGAAGCAAGATTCGTGCGAAAAACACTACAAGCTTCGTAATCGAATCAATGGAACAAGCGAAAGACCTCGCTTAAGTGTATTTAGAAGTAATGATCATATGTACGCTCAGATTATTGACGACACTGTTGGAAATACATTAGTATCTGCTTCAACAACTCAGAAAGACGTAAAGGCAGAACTGGAAAAAACAAATGATGTTGCCGCAGCTAGCTACTTAGGTAAAGTAATCGCTGAAAGAGCTTTAGCAAAAGGTATCACAGAAGTTGTCTTTGACAGAGGCGGATTTATTTATCATGGTAAAATTGAAGCATTAGCAGATGCAGCTCGTGAAGCTGGTCTGAAATTCTAATAGGAGGAAGTCAAATGAAGCATACACTTATTGACCCTAGTCAGTTAGAGCTGGAAGAAAGAGTTGTATCCATCAAACGTGTTACTAAAGTAGTAAAAGGTGGACGTAACATGAGATTTGCAGCACTGGTTGTAGTAGGGGATAAAAATGGTCATGTTGGTGCTGGATTAGGAAAAGCAGCTGAAATTCCAGAAGCAATCCGCAAAGGAAAAGAAGCAGCTATGAAGAGCCTTGTTGAAGTACCAATCGATGAAAAAGGAACAACACCACACGACTTTACAGGAAACTTCGGTGGAGCATCTGTATTATTAAAAACATCTCCAGAAGGTACTGGTATCATCGCTGGTGGACCTTCCCGTATCGTTCTGGAACTTGCAGGATATAAAAACATCCGTTCAAAATCTTTAGGTTCTAACAACAAACAGAACGTTGTATTAGCAACAATCGAAGGATTAAAGAACTTAAAAACTCCAGAGCAGGTAGCAAAACTACGTGGAAAATCAGTAGAAGAGCTCTTAGGATAGGAGGAATTTTGAAATGGCAGATAAATTAAAAATCACATTAGTAAAATCTACAATTGGTGCAATTCCAAAGCACAAAAAAACTGTTGAAGCATTAGGTCTTAAAAAACTTCACAAAACAGTTGAGCTGCCTGATAACGCAGCAACACGTGGAATGATTCACCAGGTGAAACATTTAGTTAAAGTAGAAGAAATCTAATAATATTCGGCAAGGAGGTGTAACGGAATGGAATTATCAAACTTACGCCCTGCAGAAGGATCTAAACATAGCGACGCTTTCAGAAGAGGTCGTGGACATGGTTCAGGAAATGGAAAAACTGCAGGTAAAGGACATAAAGGACAGAAAGCTCGTTCAGGTGGTGGAGTAAGACCTGGATTCGAAGGTGGACAGATGCCTTTATACAGACGTATTCCTAAGAGAGGTTTCAAATGCAGAAACTCTAAGGAAATCGTTGGTATCAACCTTTCAGCTTTAGAAAGATTTGAAGACGGAGCAGAAGTATCTGTAGAAGCTTTAATCGAAGCAGGAATCGTTAAAAATCCTAGAGATGGAGTTAAAATCTTAGGAAACGGTGAATTAACAAAGAAATTAAATGTAAAAGCAAATGCATTTAGTGCTAGTGCTAAAGAGAAGATCGAAGCACTTGGAGGAAAAGCTGAGGTGATCTAGTATGTCAAACGCTGTTGTCAGCGCTTTTAAAAACAAGCAATTAAGAAAGAAGCTATTATTTACGACACTAATTCTTATTGTTGTACGTTTTGGATCACAACTGCCAATTCCGGAAATCGATAGTGCACAGATCAGTGCCTATTTAAAGAGTACATTAGGCGATTCGTTCAGCCTATTGAACTCTTTTACCGGAGGCTCCTTCATGCAGATGTCAGTATTTGCATTAAGTGTAACTCCGTATATCACATCTTCCATCATCATGCAGCTGATGACGATCGTTATTCCAGCTCTTGAAGAGATGCAGAAAGATGGAGAAGACGGAAGAAAAAGAATGGCAAAGATTACAAGATATGTAACGGTTGTACTTGCGATCATCGAAGGCGCAGGACTTGCGATCGGATTTGCCAATCAAGGTGCATTAGGTACCGATTATACAACGTTTACCATTGTTACAATGATCATTGCTTTAACCGCAGGTGCAGTTCTGGTTATGTGGCTTGGAGAACGTATTACAGAGAGTGGAATTGGAAATGGTATTTCCATTATCCTGCTCGTAAACATTGTATCCGGAATGCCGGGAGATTTTACTTCTCTTTATAATCAGTTTATGAAGGGAAAACAGATCGGACCAGCTCTGATCGCAGGATGTGTGATCGTAGGAGTTGTTCTGGCAGTTGTCGTATTCGTTATCGTTTTATCAGATGCGGAAAGACATATCCCAGTACAGTATTCTAAGAAGATGCAGGGAAGAAAACTTGTTGGTGGACAGCAGAGTAAGATTCCGCTGAAAGTTAACACAGCAGGTGTAATCCCAATTATCTTTGCATCATCCATTATGCAGTTCCCAATCATGCTGCAGAATGTCTTAAAATACGAGAATAACGGATTCATTGGAAAAGCATTAACAAGTTTGAACTCATCTACCTGGTTTGATGCATCCCATCCAAAAAGATCGATCGGTTTATTGATCTATATTGTTTTAGTAGTACTGTTTGCTTATTTCTATACATCGATTACATTTAATCCATTAGAGATTTCAAACAATATGAAGAAACAGGGTGGATTTATTCCAGGAATCCGACCGGGAAAACCTACAGTAGATTATTTGAATAAAATATTAAAATATATTATATTTATAGGTGCTGCAGGACTAACGATCGTGGCAGTTGTTCCATTCTTCTTTAATGGAGTATTTGGAGCAAGCGTTTCATTTGGAGGAACATCTATCATCATCGTAGTAGGTGTTATCCTTGAGACGATCAAGCAGATCCAGTCACAGTTGTTAGTACAGAACTATTCTGGTTTTTTGAGTGAGTAACTATAAGAAAAGCTGTAGTGACAACTACAGCTTTTTGTGCTTATATGGAATGTTTTTATATAAGCACAAAAGCCCAATGGCATTAAAAACGATGGTATGGAAACAAATTGTATGGTAACTAAAAATAAAAGAGAGACAAAAGGAGGATTTGTCATGAAAATTATTATGTTAGGAGCTCCAGGTGCTGGAAAAGGTACTCAGGCAAAACAGATTGCACAGGCGTACGATATTCCACACATCTCAACAGGTGATATTTTCAGAGCAAATATTAAAGAAGGAACAGAGCTTGGAAAGAAAGCACAGGAATACATGGACAAAGGACTGTTAGTTCCAGACGAACTTGTATGCGATCTTGTTGTTGACCGTATCCATAAAGATGATTGTGAAAAAGGGTATATTTTAGATGGATTCCCAAGAACGATTCCACAAGCAAATGCATTAGATGAAGCACTTGCAAAAGACGGTGAGAAGATTGAATTTGCAATTGATATCGAAGTTCCAGATGAAAATATCATCAACAGAATGTCAGGAAGAAGATCCTGCAAAGACTGTGGAGCAATCTTCCATGTTCAGTATAATCCTCCAAAGAAAGAAAACTGCTGCGACGTATGTGGTGGAGAATTAATTCTTCGCGATGACGATAAAGCAGAAACTGTAAAAAAAACGTCTGGATGTTTATCATGAACAGACAGCTCCACTGATCGCACACTATAAAGAAGCAGGAAGCTTACACGAGATCGATGGAACACAGGATATCAAAGTTGTTTTTGAAGAAATTAAATCTATTTTAGGATAAGAGGCAGACCATGGCAGTTACGATCAAATCAAAAAAAGAAATCGAACTTATGCGAGAAGCCGGTAAGATGTTAGAAGAGGTTCACAACAAGTTAGCTGATTTTGTAAAACCAGGAATTTCTACATTAGAGATTGACCAGTTTGGAGAGAAAGCGATCAGAGATCTTGGATGTGTACCAAACTTCTTAAACTATAATGGATATCCGGCATCCATCTGTGTATCTGTCAATGACGAAGTCGTACATGGTATTCCAAGCAAAGACCGGATTTTACAGGATGGAGACATTGTAAGTCTGGATGCAGGACTGATCCATGAAGGATATCATTCCGATGCAGCAAGAACACATGCGGTTGAAATATTTCCGAAGAAGCAAAGAGACTGATCGAAGTAACAAAGCAAAGTTTCTTTGAAGGAATCAAACTTGCAGTTCCAGGAAATCATTTGTTTGACATATCTGAAGCAATTCAGAAATATGTAGAAAGTAATGGTTATTCTGTAGTCAGAGATTTAGTGGGACATGGAATTGGAACACATCTTCATGAAGATCCACAGATTCCGAACTTCAAACAGAGAAGAAAAGGAATGAAATTAAGACCAGGAATGACGCTTGCCATTGAACCAATGGTAAATGAAGGTAGTTATGATGTTGTCTGGCTGGACGATGACTGGACAGTTGTTACTGAAGACGGAAGTCTGGCTGCACATTATGAAAACACGATCGTCATCACAGAAGATGGTTGTGAAATATTGACTTTGTCTGAATAGGAGGAATAAAATGGCAAAATCAGAAGCAATTGAAGTTGAAGGAGTAGTGTTAGAAAAGTTACCAAACGCTATGTTCAAGGTAGAAATCGAAGGTGGACACGTAATTTTAGCTCACATCAGTGGAAAGCTTAGAATGAATTACATCAAGATTTTACCAGGTGACAAAGTAACACTGGCATTATCACCATATGATTTATCAAAAGGAAGAATTATTTGGAGAGACAAATAAATTATTTGGAAAGATAAATAAATTTAGAAAAAGTCTTGAAATATTCAGAATATGATGATATATCATACCCGAACGTTTTTTTGAAAGGAGAATATTTCAAGTGAAGGTTAGAGCATTCTGTAAAAACCAATTTGCGAAAAATTGCAAAGGTTATCAAGAGAAAAGGATCTGTCAGAGTAATCTGTGAGAATCCAAAACACAAACAGAGACAGGGATAATTACGACGTTCGATAAGAATATCGCAATAATCCTTGGTTTGTTGTGTATTCACCTATTTACTGCAAGAACAGTTTAGAGGTGTATTTTGTGATGTGTAGAGATACACTCGCATAATTTAGGCGGCTGCAGTATGAGTACAGGTACGCTCATACTGATTATTTATAGATAGAAAGATAATTTGAGGAAGAGACATATATATCATTTCACCGTACTGCGGATATATGGATTGCCCTTAATAGACAAGTAATTATTTATTTTGGAGGAAAGAAAAACATGGCTCGTATTTCAGGTGTTGATTTACCAAGAGAAAAGCGTGTAGAGATTGGTCTTACTTATATTTATGGAATCGGTCTTTCAAGCGCAAAACGTATTTTGGCAGAGGCAAATGTTGATCCTGATACTCGTGTACGCGACTTAACTGATGATGAAGTTAAAAGAAATCAGTGCAGTTATCAACGATACACAGGTTGTAGAAGGTGATTTAATGAAGAAGAAAT
>ENA-OQAN01000277-OQAN01000277.1-human-gut-metagenome-genome-assembly--contig:-NODE-277-length-28466-cov-4.623946_pt1 | contig 28466 bp, 37 predicted proteins | sample MGYA00242735_ERZ504527 | MGnify/ENA primary metagenome ERZ504527 (study PRJEB26092, sample SAMD00036230) | human gut metagenome | host: Homo sapiens | study: EMG produced TPA metagenomics assembly of... | reverse complement strand
AGCAGCTCTATGACAGCTCCGCTGCTTTCCAGAGCTTGAAGCCTGTCTATGACGGCTTGCAGAAAATCAAGTTTGAGAAGCCCAGAGCCAAGTACAAGGCAGAGCATGAAGCGGAACTGAAACAGTTATACGCCGCCAGACGCAAGCTGACCGGAGAGTTCCCGGACGGCAAGGTGGATATGAAAAAGCTGACCGAAGAGTATGACGAGCTGGAACAGGCGCACAACACCACCTACGGCGAGTTTAAGACCGTCAGAGACGATTTACACCGCCTTTGGAAGGTCAAGTCATGCGTAGATACTGCCGCCCGATTTAACGAGCGCACAGAGGAACAAAAGCTCCAAAATCGACCCCAAACACGACACAAAAAGGAGGATATGACACGATGAAAAAATACGACTGGAAGAACGAGTACAACCCCATCCGCAGAACGGCAAAACGCCTTTTGAGCGGAGAACCTTTGACCGATGGCAGACCGCTTTCCGACCTGATCGAGCTGGACGAACACACCCGGAAATGCCTTGCCTTTGAAGCCACCCTCACCGACCGCCAGATTGATATGTTGCAGGAGCTGGGCTATCTGCCTGTTATCATGAGACAGAACGGCGAGGAATGTGCGAACTGCCCCTACACGCTGGACGAGCGTGAGCATGGCATTTGCAGACGATGCACTGTTTTCAAGAAGTAAGGAGGACGCTCATGCAGTACACCCAAGCGCAGATTGACCGGGCAAATGCCGCCAGTCTGGAAGATTTTCTCCGTACACAGGGAGAGACGCTTATCAAAAGCGGACGGGAATACCGCTGGAAAGAACATGACAGCCTGACCGTCCGGGGAAACAAATGGTTTCGCCACAGCCAGAGCAAGGGCGGCTATCCCATTGATTTTGTCATGGAGTTTTACGGCAAGTCCTTTCCCGAAGCAGTCCAGCTCTTAACCGGCGAAAGCGCCGAGGGACAGAGCGAAGCCAGCACAGCACCGCCCACAGCGTTTCACTTGCCCTTGCACAACAGAACAGCCGACAGAGCAATTCAATATCTTTGCGAAAGCCGAGGTCTCAACAAAACGCTTGTTGAGGCTTTTCTTCTTTCCGGGGATATTTACGAGGACGCAAAGCGGCACAATGTTGTGTTTGTCGGCAGAGACCGAAGCGGTACGCCGAGATACGCCCATGTGCGAGGAACGGCAGACCCATTCAGACAGGACATTGCCGGGTCTGACAAATCCTATCCGTTCCACTATGAGGGAAACGGCAACCAGCTCTTTGTCTTTGAAGCACCGATTGACCTTTTGTCCTTTATCTGCCTTTATCCGCAGGACTGGCAGACAAGGAGCTACCTTGCCCTGGGCGGCGTTTCAGGCAAAGCCCTTGACCGTTTTCTTTCTGAACGCAAGGACACCCGAAAAGTGTTCCTCTGCCTTGACAGCGACACCGCAGGAAGTGAAGCCTGCACCCGACTGGCACAGGACATTCCCGGTGAGATCGCGTCATTCGCCTTGTCCCGGCAAGGAAAGACTGGAACGATGTTCTCCGTCAGCAAGGGACATTCCCAGCCGCAAATTCATAGCCGAGACAATCACGCTGCGAGAGCTGCCCACCGCCCAGCCTGTTCCCATGCTCCGCATGGCAGATGTGGAGCTTACGAGCGTGGATTGGCTATGGTTTCCCTATATCCCCTTTGGAAAGCTGACGATTATACAGGGCAACCCCGGCGAGGGTAAGACCTACTTTGCCATGCGTCTTGCGGCGGCTTGCACCAACCGAAAGCCTTTACCTGGTATGGAGACCCTTGAGCCTTTCAACATCATCTATCAGACCGCCGAGGACGGTTTGGGCGATACCGTTAAGCCCCGGCTGATGGAAGCTGACGCAGACCTTGAACGAGTGCTTGTCATTGACGATAGGGACACACCGCTGACCCTTGCCGATGAGCGCATAGCAAGGGCAATCCGGGAAAACAACGCAAGGCTGGTTATCATTGACCCGGTACAGGCGTTTCTGGGCGCAGATGTGGACATGAACAGAGCAAACGAGGTGCGCCCGATATTCCGCAGTTTGGGAGACATTGCACAGGCTACCGGGTGCGCTATCGTGCTGATTGGACACCTGAACAAAGCCGCAGGAACGCAAAGCACCTACCGGGGATTGGGTCTATCGACATTACGGCGGCAGTCCGCAGTCTGCTGTTTATTGGTAAGCTGAAGGACAGTCCCACAACGAGGGTGCTTATCCATGAGAAAAGCTCCCTTGCGCCGCCCGGTCAGTCTCTTGCCTTTTCTCTGGGAGACGAGAAAGGTTTTGAATGGATAGGGGCTTATGACATTACCGCTGACGAGCTTCTTGCCGGGACGGACACCGCTAAGACCGAGAGCAAGACCGCACAGGCGCAAATGCTCATTCTGGAACTGCTTGCGGACGGAAAGCGTATGCCGAGCGCAGAGTTGGAAAAGGCAGTCAATGAGCGTGGGATTTCTTCACGCACCATGAGAACGGCAAAGAGCCGTATCGGGGACAGACTTGTGACCGAGAAAGACAGCACAGCATGGGTCTGCTATCTCCGAAACTGACAACAGGAACACGGCAAGCGTGGCAAAGACGGCAAGGTTTTTATAGATACCTTAATGTTGCCGCCTTGCCTTGTTCCATCATACCGACACCGCCCGATGATGAACAGTCACCGGGCATTTTTCATTTACAGGAGGATTTTGAATGAACAATACCGCAACTAACACCGCCACTTGCCCGACTGTCAGAAAGCAGATCGGCAAGACAACCTATATCGTCCGTGTCCATTTCAGCCAGACCGCAAAAGAGACGATGGAGGACAAAATCAAGCGTCTGCTCCGTGAGGAAGTCCGCAAAATGTGACTTCTTTGTGAATTTGATGAAAAAGTCCTTGACTTTTCGTCTCTGGTAAAACACCGAAATCGTTCCTACCGCAAGAACAAATATCAGATACAGCAGATAGTTGAACGCATGAACACTGATATAGAGTCCCATCATCGCATACAACACCGCTGTCAGGATATCGAGTCCGACAATCCATTTTTTCTTTCCGCCTTTATCAATCAAAGGTGCTGCTAAAACAGAAAGAACAACGTCCGGCAAAACGCCGCAGATCAGTACCAATGCTGATAAGAATGTAGATCCGGTCTCATCAAATACCAAAAGGCTGATCGGCAGGTTCATGGCTTCGCCGCCCACGGCAGTTAAAATGGTTGCGATAGTGATACTGGTAAAATCTTTTGTCCAGAGTGTTTTTTGCTTGTGTGACATGTTTTCCCTCATTTCATGTTTTGTAGTATAGCGTAAAGATTATGATGTCCGGAGCAAATAGTGGATTCCAGACATCATATATCGATTGCTACAGTTATTATATATTCCACTTTAAACTAGATAAAGCGAATTGATTTGGGAAAATCGGCACAAAAAAAAGCACGCTAAAACGTACTTTTTCTGGTCTTTGCGGAAATTTGTTCACTAAACTCCAGTGCCTTTTTATATTTTCGCTGCCTCGTATAGGCTTCTAAAATCACATTTTTATACTGATAGAGGAAACCAAACGACTTTTCTTTTATGAGTGCCCTGATCAGTCGTTCGATCAGATCTAAATATGCCGGATCCGCCGTAAAGTCTTGCTTTTGTTCCATGCAAAGTTCCTCATACATCAGACGCTCTGCCATCTTACCCTTCATATCTTTCCGGGAAAGTAACTGTTTCATTATTGCAAGATAATGATCCGCCTCCCTGGTATTTCCAAGGAGAAGATGTAACCATGCCTTTTTATGACAGAGCAGGAAATCTTCTGACCGGACACGGTTTAAACAGTCGAGTGCTTCCTCATATCTTCCAACTGCAAGATAGGTCGCCCCCATATTATAATATAATCCCTGCTCGTATTCTTTCCACCATCCGGTATTCTGTAATAGTCTTCTGGTGCGCTCATAATAGACGGTCATCATCTCATCCATATCGACACATGCATATGCGCTTCCATTCATAAAATAATAATCCGCCAGTGCATATACATTTCCCTCTTCTAATGCCGCCGTCACAAAACGGTTCTCCATCCGGTGAATCGCGTCGTATTCTGCCTGTTCATAATAACCGGAAATCAGACAGCTCATGCCAAGCGTGTTCTGCAGTCCGTGCTGTACTTTCTGATACCACTCCATTTTCTCTGCCGGATCTTTTGTGAGTCTTGAACAGACCAGACTGTAATAGGCATACTGTTTTTCATCCATGCAGTCTTCTAACCGCACTAAAGTGCTGACATTTTCATTCAAAAAAATTCTGTATGTCATTTCCATCCGCTTCTTTTTTCATCAAACTTTCGATAAAGCTCTCATCTACTTCTTTCCATGTGCTCTCACTGTAATAAATTGCGGACACCAGTCTGATATCGATTGTAAGCGGTGACATCAAAAGCCAGTCCCATTTTCCGGCAAGTTTTTTCCATACCGTTTCATTTTCCAGCCCATATTGCAGATTGTAAAAAAATTCATCTATCTGTTTCCTGCTCTCAGTAAGAAACGCAGAATCTGTCTCATAATTGATTCCAAGTCTTGCAAAAAGCTGCTTTAAAATTGCCATATCCGGCTCCGCCGATCCACGCTCGATTTTACTTAAATACGAAACCACACAGATGCCATAGCAGACTTCTTTCTGCCCCTTTCCCTGTCTGATCCGCTCCGCGCGCAAAATCATCCCTGCCGGATTTTTTTCTTTTCTATTCATGCTTATTTTCCAAATTTTTGTCTCTGTGAACTATCTATCGTCTTTATAAAGCCCATTGGATTTTTCTGTTATAAAATTGCCTCTTAAATCGGCGCAAGCAGGTACTCACACAAAATCTGATATAATTTTTGCGGTTCAACCGGTTTTGCAATATGTGCATTCATGCCCGCTTCCTTGCATTTTCTCACATCTTCCAGCGTATCGTCTGCACTCAATGCTATGATCGGAATGATCTGCGCATCCGGCTTTGCAACCTTCCTTATCGCTCTCGCCGCAACAAAACCGTTCATGTTTGGCATCTGGATATCCATCAGTATCGCATCAAAATGATAGGGTTCTTCCGCTTTAAACTGCTCTAATGCCGCTTTTCCATCCTGCGCACTGATCACATTTACCGCCACATGCTCTAAGATACGCCTGCTGATCTCAACATCAAGTGGATGATCCTCCACAAGCAGAACCCTCTTTCCCCGCAGGATGTTCTGTATCTCCTCCGCGGAACGGTGTGCCACTTCGATCTCCGGCTGTATCTCCGCAATCTCAATCTCAAGATGGACTTTTATCTCCGTACCTTTCTGCGGCTCGCTTTTTACCGTGATCGTTCCGCCCATCAGATCAACGATGCTTCTCACGATCGCAAGTCCGAGTCCCGCTCCGTTTCCCCGTTCCCCCTGATTCACGCTCTCCTGCGTAAATGGCTGGAAGAGAATCTGCTGAAACTCTTCGCTCATTCCCATTCCGTTGTCGGACACCACATAGTCGGCACAAAATTGATTGTTGTGCGTGGCATAATTACAGATGCGGAATGTGACCTCCCCGCCCTCCGGTGTAAACTTCACCGCGTTGGAGAGCAGATTAAAAAATATCTGGAAAAACCGCACTGGATCAACCATCATATTAATGTTGATCTCCTCATGCGGCATATGAAATCGGATCCATTTGCGCTCACACATCGGCTCCATCATATTTTCCACTTCATTTAAAAATTCCGTAAACGAATACGGCTTGGGATGAAGATGGAACTTTCCGTTTTCGATCTTAGACATATCCACCAGATCATTCAAAAGTCCCATCAGAAATTCACTCGCGCCGCGTATCCGGTTTAAGCACTCTTCCATCCGCTCCGGATGTTCCGTCTCTTCAAGTCCTAACGCCGTTGCCCCCACGATCACGTTCATCGGTGTCTTGATCTCGTGACTGATGCGCGACAAAAACTCTGTTTTTACTTCTGCAACTTCCTCTTTCGCTGCATCCCTCTGCACCTGCATGCGCCGCAGACGCACCGTGTCAAACAAAAACAATCCCACAAGTGCCGCGATCAGTACTGCGATCAACATTGTCTGTTCCATAACAAAACCCCCAGTGGTTTCTACTCTTCATAAATGACTGCCTGTTTTCCGGCAATCTTATAAGGATAATTTTACCATAGGGGTTTGGTGGGGTGCAACTGGATTAGGTGGAGAAATCACTTTAACTTTCTGTTGCAGATACACTTGTCAAATGTTTGAAATATGATTTATTTTCATTCTTTTCCAAGCACTCCCAGCACTTTGTGCAGCAGCCGGTACAACTCATCAGCATCTTCTTTCTCCAGACACACGCAGCAGCCCATTTTTTTTGGCACCAGAACGGCATCCTCTTTCAGCTTTTCGCCGAGTTCTGTGATCGTCACATTTAACACACGCTCATCCTCACTGTCCCTTGCGCGTACAAGATAGCCTTTCTGCTCAAGCTTTTTCAGGACAGGCGTGAGTGTGCCGGAATCCAGATATAAAAGTGCTCCCATATCTTTCACGCTGATCTGTCTGTGTTCCCAGAGCACCATCATCGCGATATACTGCGTGTATGTCAGGTCAAGCTCATCTAAAAAAGGCTTGTACTTGCGCACGATCTCTTTGGAACAGGCGTAAAGTGGAAAACACAACTGGTTTTCCAGTTTTAATGCATCATATTTATCTGGCATGATAATCCTCATTTCTACCGGTACACCATTCTGCAATCCAGATTATTCCCAGACGATGTACCAGTTCACAGTCAGCTCTTTCTAATTCAGATGTTCCTCGATAAAGCTGCGCATTGCGTCTTTCGGCTGGAATCCAACCGTTCTTGCCACTTCCACGCCATCTTTTAACACGATGACTGCCGGGATGCTGACAATGCGGTACTCCTGTGCAAGTCCCATGTTTTCATCGGAATCTGCGTTGTAAAACTCTGCCTTGCCGGAGAGTTCCTCGGATAATTCTTCCATCACCGGTGCTAACATCTGGCACGGTCCGCACCATACTGCGGAAAAATCAACAACTGCTACTCCTTTTTTTTGCCTCATTTAAATCGTTATTTGTAATTTTCTTTACCATAATATTTTCCTTTCCTGCGCAGTTCTTTGCGCATGACACACTGTTTTTTGTGATATATTTGCTGTAAAATACGTTCCGGTTTTAGTCCCACACATTTCTGTTCATGCGGGCTGCCTCTTTACTGCTTCCCGGCTTCGCGTTTTTTCGCATCCAGATAAGCCACTGCGGATAATGCCGCAACATTGCCCTGTCCGGCTGCTTTGATATACTGATACGGTGTTCCCGTAATATCTCCACAGGCGAAAAGTCCCGGAATATTTGTCTCCATCGACAGATTGACCTTTACATGATTTCCGTCTAATTCCAGACCCGGCACAAGCTGTTTCGGGGATACGGCATCCCGCAGTACAAAAATGCCATCCACAAGGTACTCCCCCTGCTCTGTGCGAAGTCCCCCGGCTTTCTTTTCACCAAAGATCTCCTTCGGACGTTCTTTGATCACCGTTACCTGCTCTGATACGCCAGGTACATCCTGATACATTGGAAAATAAAGTATCTCTGCTGCCACTTCCGCAAGAAAATCGGCTTCGTGTTCCGCATCTTTTCCGTAACCGATGACGGCAACCTTCTTTCCTTTATAAAAGCATGCATCACAGGTCGCACAGTAGCTGACACCCCGTCCTAACATCTCTTCCTCGCCCGGAAGTGTCTTGCCGGAGACAACGCCGCACGCTAAGATCACACTCTTTGCCTCAAGCACTTCCCCGCCTGCCTGGATTGCAAAATAGTCGCCCATCGCATAGACTGTGCCGATCCGGCTGTCCGTAATATTGATCTCCATCATGGCAAGCTGCTTTTCAAACGCCTTCGCCATATCCGCTCCGGTCACCGCCGGGAGTCCCGGATAGTTCATGATCTGATGCGCCTTGCTGACCTTGTCGCTCATCTGCTTTTTCCCGATCAGCAAAATATTTTTATTTCTTACCTTTGCCGTCAATGCAGCAGAAACGCCGCCAGGTCCGGTTCCGATAATCGCTATGTCTGCTCTCTCCATTTTTCTCTCCATCTCAAAATCATTGTTTTAAATTTAATTGTGTGCAATCTTTACGCTTTTTATCTTACAGGAAGATACCATCACTTGTCAAGTAAAAAAAGAACCGTGAGATTATTTTCTCACAGTTCTCTTTTCCTATACGTTATTTTATTTTGCTGTAAACTTGTATACTTTCGACCTTGTTACCCATGTATCACGCTCCGTCGGATAATATTTCGAATCCATCAGACAGTATTTGGAGCCTTTTTTCAGTTTCAGATTTTTTTATACGCTCACACTTCTCCCTCTTTCAATATCTTTTTAATGTTGAGGAAAAATAATGTCGCTGCAACTGTCACCGAAATAAAATCCGAAACCGGCTCTGCTAAAAAAACGGCAAATACTTTATCTACAAAGAAATGCGGCAGGATATAAATCAGCGGAATCAGCAGGATAATCTTTCGCAGGCATGCAATAAACAATGAGATTTTTGCCTGTCCGAGTGCCATGAATACCTGCTGCACCGCAAGCTGGATTCCGAATACTCCGGTCGCTGCCATATAGATGCGCAGTGCCCATTTTGTCATTTCAAATAATTCCTGTGAACTGCTGTTGAACAGATGCACAAAAAATCCAGGTGCGATTTCCACCGCCAGACAGAAGATCATCGTGTATGTAAAACTGCAGATCATAAGCAGACGATATGCCTTTTTCACACGATCCATCTTTTTTGCTCCATAATTAAAACTCATGATCGGCTGCGCTCCCTGTGCAATTCCCTGCACCGGCATAAACTGAAGCTGCATAATACTGCTTAAGATCGTCATGGCTCCGACCGCCACATCACCGCCGTAGCGTGATAAAGATGCGTTAAATGCAATATTGATTGCGCTCTCCGTCGCATTCATGATAAAAGGCGATACACCAAGTGCACATACCGGCAAAAGTACGGAGCTTTCGGCTTAAAAATACTTTGTCTTTATTTTCAGCTTTGTCTGTTTTCCCGTCAGAAAAAGGATGACCCATACCGCTGAAATTGCCTGTGAGATCACCGTTGCAAGCGCGGCTCCCTGCACACCCATGCCAAATATGAAAATAAAGACCGGATCTAAAATGATATTGCAGACTGCCCCGATCAGAACCGTTTTCATACCGACTTTGGAAAATCCCTGTGTATTGATAAAGGAATTTAATCCCATCGTAAGCATGACAAACAAAGTCCCTTTTCCGTAAATGTTCAGATAAGAAAGTGCATACGGCAGCGTATTGTCACTTGCACCAAACAGCATCAGAAGCGGCTCCGCTGCAAACTGCAGTACCACAACTAAAATCAATGCGATCACGATCAATGCCATGGTACAGTTGCCAAGTATCTCCTCCGCCTCATCATTTTTGCCTTTTCCCATGAAAATAGCAACACGCGGCGCCCCGCCATACCCGATCAGACCGGAAAATGCCGTGACAATCATCAGAATCGGGAAGCAGAGTCCAAGACCGGTCAGTGCCACGCCCCCGTTTTCCGGGATATGACCGATATAAATACGATCCACCAGATTGTAAAGAAGATTGACGAGCTGTGCGATCACAGATGGTACCGCCAAGGTCAGCAAAAGTCTGCCGACGCTTCCCTCGCCGAGATTAATTTCATTTTTTGACTGTTTCATTTATATCCTCTTTTCCTGAACTTATTTTTAACCATGTAGCTATAAAAAACTGCTTCCAGTTTCTCTGTTTATAAATCATGTGTTGCAGCAAATTTTTCCAGAATCTTTTTCTGCTTATAATGATAATAAATGATCATCCCCACCGCGCTGACCAGCCATGTAATTGGGTAACATGCCACGATCTGTGAGAGTGTGCCATCCGGTACGATCCAGGTGACCCATACGACACGCAGCACACAGATACCGATCATCGTCATTGCCGTCGTCACGATCACATGCCCCTGCGCGCGCAGTGCGCCGGAATATACTTCGATAAACACAAACAGAAAATAGGTCGGCGATATGATCTGCATCATGCTAAGACCAATTTCCACTACATTCGCATCTGTGGTAAATATGCCAAATAAAAATCTTCCCGCCGACATTAAGATCACACTCAGAAGAATCGCAGTTACAAGTGCCATGCCAAGACATTCCCTTGTTCCTTTGCGGACGCGGTCCATTTTTCCGGCACCAAAATTCTGACCAACGAACGTGGTCGCAGCGATTCCAAACGCACTGTTGATCATCCAGAAAAGGCTGTCTATTTTGCCAAATGCAGCCCATGCCGCCATTGTGTCAACGCCAAATCCGTTTAACGCAGCCTGCACGATCACGTTTGAAATACTGTACATGCTCGACTCGATACCGGTCGCAGTCCGATGGCGAGCATATTTTTCAGCACACTTTTATGGATCCTGATTTCGCGTGGAATTAACTTTAAGCCGGCAGTATGATACATTAATGCCACACTGACGAGCACAGCGCTGATCCCCTGCGCGATCAGTGTTGCCACTGCCACGCCAAGGACTCCCATTTTAAATCCAAGCACCAGCACCAGATCCAGAATAATATTGACGATGCAGCAGACGATCAGAAAATAAAGCGGACGTTTCGAATCGCCGATTGCCCGTAAGATTGCCGCTCCCATATTGTAAACAAAAATAAATAAGAGTCCCGCAAAATAAATCCGCACATAAAGTGTCGAGTCAGGCAGCAGATTTTCCGGCGTATTCATCCATTTTAAAACCATACGTGTCATAACAACACCGATCACTCCGGCAATGATACCGCCTGTGATTGCAAATGCATATGCCGTGTGCAGTGCCTTATGCAGCTGTTCCTCATTTTTTGCCCCAAAATGCTGGGAGATCATAACTGTTGCGCCGGCAGATAATCCGGTAAAAAATCCGACCACCAGATTGATGATCTGACCGGACGAACCGCTGACGCAGGATAGTGCCTCTTTTCCGACAAACCGCCCGACGATCACCGCGTCCACCGTATTATAAAGCTGCTGGAAAAATGTTCCCACCAGTATCGGGAAAAAGAATAATAAAAGCTGTTTCCAGATGACTCCCTCTGTGATTTTATTTTCCATTGTATCTTTTGCTGACATAAAAATCTCCATTCTTGCGCAGCTTTCTGCGCATCTCAAGTTTGTGCGCAAGCACAAATCTTGCGTGTGAAAAATCTTATTTTTCACACTATTGCCTCACTTCTTGATTGTTCTTTACAAATGAATTTATTTTTTTCCGCAGATCAGATCATAACTCTCTGCGATCATCCGTCTGATTTCCTCATCCGGTATGCTTCCATCCAGAATAACGGTATTCCAGTGTTCCTTGTTCTGATGATATCCCGGAATCACCGCTGCATATGCCTCCCGCCAGAAATCGCGCCACTGCGGATCAACTTTTATATTTATGCGCATCTGTCCTTCGTACTCATAAGTCCAGAGAAATGCCTTTTTGTTCTTTTTATACCGCACCAGAATCCAGTTTGGATCGTGGAACGGTGTGTCCTGATAGACATCTTTAAATGTCATGCCAAAAGATAATGCTTCCTGTCTGGTTGTCATGGACTTTCTTCCTTTCTTTTATCTTCGGATTTTACGGATAATTGTACTCAAAATACGTTCTAAAAAATGTCCTGCCATAGGTAGTCCAATAAATCCGCTTTTTAATAATAGTAATCCGGCTCCCATAGAAAACAGAAAAGATGCCGCTATCTCTATTACTATTTTCCGGTCAAATTTTAATTTGCAGATCAGACATTGTATACAGATGCTGATACACCAGGCAAACGCTGTAACCGGTATGGACAAATACAAATCTAATATAATTCCATAATTCCAGTCTGTTGTATTTTAAGATGAAACTAATGGTATCACAGATGCAGCTATTACACTATAGCGTTCCAAAAATTTTACTTTTGACTTTTCCACACATATCTGTATCAGAAAATTAAGCCCAAACCATACTCCTGACAGCAAAATTCCTGAAACTAAAGTTAAAATTATATAAATTATCTTTATTACTGCAGCTCCCTCACTTCTCTCATAACCATCAGCTCCCGCTCCACCCACGGAATATGTTCCACATCAGCTACCCTGTTTTCCTCTCCTGTGCTATATACAATGACGAAACCTTAAGTCCTGTCTGTTGCAGTACATATGCCTTTATCTGCTCATAAGCTGCTTGTCTCCGCTCCGCTTCGATCCGTGCCAGACAAAGGTCCCCCGGACCTTTAGCGCCCCTTAAATTCAGATAAATCCATATCCTCCAGGGAGAAGTCCACCTTCACTTTTCTTGTATCGACCATTCACTTGGAAAGCAAGACAACTGTCTCAACATGTGTCGATAGGGTATTTTAGATGCACTTTCCAGAGTTTTCACTGTACTCTGGGAGTGAAAAGTGTTGCACTCCTCTCTGATGAGGCTGCAAAAAATTGACATGATGCACTCTCTCCTGCCCCCCACATAGAAAAAGATTGCATTGTATTTTAGATGTAAGCCAGATTAGCTTACGATTGCCTCTGCTCTTTCTCTATGGTCCACTACTCATCCCTTGATGATAACTTCTAAGATATTGTACCATAGATTGTTTATTTGGGAAATTACTTCCCGATAAAAATGGGCAGAAGAAAACCTCCAAATCTGTTGGGGACTTGGAGGCTTGATTCCGACCATTTACTGTTCATTTTGGATTTTTTCAATTAATCTCAAATTCTCCGGTTTAACAGTTCCTATAAAATTCTTCATTCTTGTGTCAAATGAGAGAACATATGACGATGCATCTATTAAAACACACGCATTCTTGGTTTTATCTATATGATCTAGGCATCCAACACAAAGCATATCAAAAATATCATTCTTGTCTAACTTTTTTCCTCTTTCAAACCATGATGTAAACATTACATCCCGAAGATATCTTCTCTGTGTAGCAGAATATTTTCCTTTTTTAAACATCTCTGACACTTTTACTTTCGCTATATCTAGGAAATGTTGGTCTGTTGCCAAGGTATCTACTATACACGGCATTGTTCCCGTATTTCCATCCAAACCACTTTCAATACTTTTTTGATATGTCTGCTGTACAATACTTATAATATCCTCCTTGTCCTGTTTGCAAGCAACACATCCTTGAATAATAATATTAGTAAGCACACATGCTTCATTCAATTCTTGGATATAAAAATCCTTGAGTACTTTTTTCTCTTTGTTTTCATCATACCCTGACTGCAGTTCTACTTTAATTCTTTCCTCTAATAAATTTTGATATTCCTTATATGCAACTCTTCCAATATACCCCAATATAGCATCTTTGTTTTTTTGTGACAGTCCATCTGTCATCTCTAATTTGTAATGAGCATATAAATCTTTTGTAATTTCAAAAAATAAAAGTGTGAATTTACTCTCAATTTGAATTTTGCTCTTTAATAATCTATCCGCATAATTTTTGAGAGCTGCTTGATCCATATATGCAACACTGGTAATTTCATCTTCACTCACAACATAGTCTGGAATATTATTAAAAAGTGGCAACCCCTTCGCATACCTAAACTCAAGTAAATTTTGTAACACTTTTGGATTATTTCTAAAGTGTGTCATTATCTCAATATATACCGAAGTCGGAAGACTCTTTTCTCTCTGTTGTTCTAAATATTTTTTTAAACGTTCTTCGTCAACAGGTTCTGATGTCATTCCTAATTTGCTTCTTCCATAATATGAATAAAAGGCATTTGCATCCAAAAAAATCATTTTTTCATCCTCTACTTGAATCATTTTTTACCAATAAACTAGTTTGTAATTTTTGTAACTTTTCATACATTATATCACATTTATTCTTTTCGCAAAAATTTTACACAGGACATATAAAGAGAAACCTCCAAATCTATTATAGACTCGGAGGCTTGGTTCCAACCATTTTATTCGCAGTAAACTGTTTTCCTGCTACTGTAAAAGAACTATGCAAGTGCAGGTTCCTTCCCTGCAATAATCGCTTTCACTTCTTCTATATCCTTATCTGTGGCTGAGGCTATCTGCTCTGCTGTAAAACCATTCTTATACATTTTCATAATGAGTCCTGCCTCTCCAATTGCAATACCATCTTCTTTTATTCCCTGACTCAAGTTACACATAACGCTCACATCCTTCCTGAAGTTCTCCTCAATAGGAATATCGTATTCATTTCCAATTATGTTTAGTTTTTCATCTATTGTAAGTTCCTTAGATAACAATGCTCCCAGCAGACGGTGCAGTTCATACGTCTCATCATGTTCCGGCAGATTCTTTGCCAGTCCAAGCATGATGATATTCAGCAGGTCAAGATTTCCCTTCCATTCATAGGAACCAATCAAATCTTCCTTTGTGAGATGCACATGGCTCATGCTGCTCTCTTCCATGTTCATACATACCCAGATCGAATATACACGCTTAATGTCATTGTAGCTGGAGTTCTCAAAATCACGTTCTTTTTTGTGATGAGATCAGTCTGCTTACATAAAAGATTGCCCTGTTTAAGATTTCGTATCCCTTCGGCTCGTCTTTCTGTGCTTCCACATTTATGATGATCTGTGACAATCCATCTTTCATGCGCACATAGAAAACGATATCAAATCTTACCAGACCTTCATTAATTTCTTCATTTTCTGTGTTGAAACCGACCAGCCTCTCACCATTTTTTTCGCTGGCTGCATTTGTGAGTCCAGGCTCTACCGGTACCGTACTGATATGTGGTGTCCCTTCGATGCAGTCAACCACATCCTTGGGATTCATGCCCTTAAACTCATCAACTGTTTTTACCAGTATATGTGCCAGTATGCTCTTCTGTCCTAACAGACGCTTTGCACTCGTATCATACTGTGCATCCTTGTCTGTTGCTTTCACTGCATTTTTCAATTCTGTATTCACTGGCCTTCCTCCTTTTTGTAACAGATATATCATCCCCAAAAAGGCATCTGACCACACCTATATTATAACTTACCCGTTTCTTTTATACAATCATTTTTCACATTGTCTGCACCGGTGCATGTTGTTCCTGCTCCTCATGCTCCAAAGCATCCTGCTCTGGTACAGGCTCTACACTTTTTGCTGCTTCCTGCCCTTTTCCCATATACCGGATTTTAATGCTGCTGTAATCAACCCTGCCGGTTCCAGCACTTTTTTTCTCTAACATGTTTAACATCGCCTCGGTGTCAAATTTTCCCTCAAAATAAAATTCCTCACCCACCTTTATCGGTACATCCATTTCTTCCGGTGAACTGCCAAGGATCGTCCTACAGCGTCCGGCTACTTTTCCACACATTTCCATAAATCTTTCATGGATATCCGGCTGTTCATTACAGGTCTGCAAAATCCTTTGTGCCACCTTTCTCCATGTAGGTGTCTCTATCCATTCTCCCGGTGCGAACTGGACTGCCAGCGGTCTTTTCCCTTTCAGTTCTGCCGGGGACACTGTGATAAGGCTGCTTTCCCGGATCGTATCTTTCACACTTGTATGCACCTCGCCACTCCGGTACATCTGGAGCAGTGCATCACATTTGGTGTTTACAAGCTGTAACATTTCCTCCCTCAGTTCTTCTATCAGTTGCTCATAATTCATACGCTTTTCTCCTCCTCTCCTGTCACACTATAATGTACCCATAACAGTGGACACATGAATTAGTGTAGTACCCGTTTTACGGACACCAACACAAGACGTGCTCCTGTTCTTAATCACCGTTTCCATGTGAACCCTTTTTCTTGGACACACCCTTCCAGATGTGATATTCTAATCACAGAAATGGAGGATTTTCATGAGCAGAAAACTATTCACAGAGGAACAACAACAATTACTTCGCCAAAACCCTTACATTTTCACATAATCGTCCGTGGGTGCTTTGAAATGAATGTTCAGAGAAGTGCGTTCCGGCACGATGTCCTGATTGCTGTAGCTGTCCTTTTCACGCTCATTGTGTTCCTGTACCTTAGCCACATCTGCCGGAGTTTCCAAGTCCTGATTTCTGGCTACGGTACGGTCTATTCCATCATTTCTTGCCATAGATTTTTTGTCCTTTCTTTGAGGTATGCAGACAGCTGGAGCTGCGGAGAGGCACTTTTTCAAAGTGTAATAACCCACTATTACACTTTCATCCATACTGGCTGCAAAGTGCCGTGGGCTCTCCGAGGGCTCCTCCGGAGGGGGATGCGGTCACTGCGGTGACCTCTGCTGACCATGGCGAAAATGTCTGCACCTTTTCCCATGGTCAGCCCGTCTGCATGAAGCTGTTCTGCGGAACATTTCTTGCAGACGGCGGCAGCGAAAACCGTATCTTTCACTGCCTGTCAATAGGCAGCACTGCGGTGCGCCTATGGGGACGGGAGATGCGGGGGGCTGTTGCCGGGGCATCACTTCTCCCGTCTTTTCTGCCATACGATGTCGTAGCCAAGCACAGCGGCAAGCTCCAATACTTCCTCGTATCGGATGCTTTCCCGCTGCAATTTTGCGGACAGGTTGGAAACGCTGTCGCTCCATCCGTACTCGTCCGAGAGCAGGTCAACAACTTCCTGCATGGTCAGCCCGGCACGGATGATCTGTGCCTTTATTTCGTTGCGTACATTCATATTGAAAAATCCTCCATAATTCTGTTTGTGGTTCGGTGCAATCTCTGCACTCCAAAGCGGAGCAAATACACCGAACAGCGAAAAATCAGCTTTCTCCAAAATCAATTTATTTTTACGAGTGCGATACTCTGTCCATATAGGCATATATCCCACTTTGCTGTTCCATGTGGTTTGTTCTGGAACAGCGAAAATACCCATTGTTCCGTGAACAGGGTACACGGTGCAGAGAAGCACGATTTGGTGAAATGGTTTCGTCCTGCGGTCAAAAACTTTGCTGTTTCCATTACCATTGATTTTCAATGCCCGAAAACAGGTCTGTTCTAAAAGCCGCTGTTTCCTATAACGGGAGAAAACAGGGGTAAATGCTGCGTACATACGTACAGAGCAGAAATGGCGAAAATCATTCCCGCCAGTCCTCCGGTACGTACGTACACGGCGAAACATCGTAAAATCCATTTATATGAGGTCGTGCCACAGCTTCTACGCCCATAAATCCCCACACCCGCCGTCCGGCAGAGTTGGTGATGTTGTTGCAATGCTCCAGATTGAATCTCCCGGCATTGGCAATCATGGCGTCGCTGAAGCTGCGGGCTTTCAGCGGTGCAAGGGAATTTTCTTCGCACCACATCCGGTAGATTCATAGAAATCCTTGGAGCTGATGGACGCATCCGCTTTGCGCCGGATGTATCCCTCCGATTCCATGAAATCAAAGATATTATTATTGTCACGCTTGACCGCTTCCCGGTTTTCCCGGATACGATCACTCTCTGTGAATTTGAAGTTGTTGGCAACAAGCCGCTGCAATCCTTCAAATGCCCACAGGAAAATGCCCTCGGCTTCGGCTTTCATCTTCTCTGCAAGGTCAGGATCGTCAGCTCTGTCCACTGGCTTTTCCTTGGTGGTCAGCACAAGCTGTCTGCGATAAAATCCGTCACTGCGATCATAAAGAGCTTGCAGATCGCCGTTGCTGAATGCCAGCAACCGGGCAAACATCCAGCCCTGATAACTCTGCTTTCCCTTGCGTTCCAGATCCATCTTGCCCTGTGCAGTCACAATGGATTTTACATAGTTGGTCTGACGCAGAGCTTCCATCCGCATATCATCATCCACGCACAGCAGGATGTGTTCCAGATCAGCACGGGCGAAGCGGTTTTCGGAAATTTTTCCGATGCTGCCGTCTTTCATATTCGTGCCGAATATAGCGGACAGCACCGCACCGATTTGGGATTTGCCCTCGCCGCCGTTGCCTTAATCACCATCATGCGCTGCCCCTTGTTGGAAGGAATCAGGCAGTAGCCGATGAATTCCTGCAAGGTAGGAATGTCCTCCGCATGGAGCAGACCATCCAGAAAGTTCAGCCAGATCACCGGTGCAGGAGCATCGGGCTTGTAGGCAATCGGCAGACGGCTTCTTACGATAGCCGGTTTGCCCTCGGTGAAAGTTCCGTTCAGCATGAGCGTGCCGTTGGCAACATGGATGCGATCCTGTTCCGGCGGGAAGTCAGGCTCTTGTGCTTCCAGTTTCAGCACTTCCAGAATGTTGGTGATCTTCCTGGGGATATTGTTTACGGCACAGAATTTCAGCTTGTCGTAAATCTCCCCACGCAGAGGAAGATCGTCCGTCACTCGACCATCGGGCGTGAAAAAAGCTCCGTTTGCGAAGATGATCCTGCGCTCTTGCAGAAATTCTTCACAAAAACAGAGCTTCGTTGATGTTCTGCCCGTCAAACCAGACAGGCAAATTCATATCAGGCGTTTTCCGGTTCTTCGCCATGGTGTGCTACCTCCTTTTTCTTTCGTGCGGTATACTCTTGCAGAAAAGCAATTTTGCCGTCCTGCATCAGCTCGTCAACCAGTGCCACCCGTTCTTCCAGATCACCCACCGTCAGCACATCTGCCATATATTCGATATGGCAATGCATCTGGCAGGCTTCCACAAAACGGTCATCCAGAGCATCTTCCGGCGTCTTGGGAGCATAGCGCACTTTCCAATCCTCCAGCAGATACAGATAATCCGTCAGCACCCGGAAACACAGCATTTCATCCTCCCGGAACTGACGGATATAGGGACGCTTTGGCTTGGCCATAGCTGCGGCAGTGGGCGGTTTCGGGTCAAGTCCGAAGTCCGAAGCCAGCTTTTGCGCTGCTTCATAGCTGCTCATATTGAACAGCCTTGCCACAAGGTCGATCACATCTCCCTTTGCTCCACAGCCGAAGCAGAAGAAATAGTCCTCATTCAGCTTCAAGCTCGGATGCCTGTCATTGTGGAACGGGCAGCAAGCCATGCCGTTGTGGCTCACTTTCAGCCCGTAGTGTTCGGCGGCTTGCTTGACGCTGATTGCCGCCTTGATGGTTTCATAGATTGTCATAGAAAACCCTCCGTTCATAATATTCTGGAAAGCACGAAGCACCCGCCGTGATTGGCAGGTGCTTCGCTCCTTCTATTATGGTTATGACGGATTTTTCAAAAAACAGGCTAATGACAGGACAATCCTGTTTCAAAAAACAGGACAACTTATCTGAGGACGTAGATTTCTTCACATTTACATGATATAATTAGAAAAATGAAAAAACAGGACAGGAGGGCAAGCATGAATCAAGAATTGATGACATTGGATTTCTGGCAGGATACGGTCATATATGAGAGCAAAACATTTCCTGTCGGTACGCTTGCCTGTGATGCACTGAATGTTCCTGTGAATACCATTGCAAAAATAAACGAGCAATGTGAGAAAATCAATCTGCTGCTTGGAATATTAAACGCCGGACAGGATGCTTCTGCACTCTGTCCTATTGCAAAGGAAGCTGCTCTGACGATGCTCGATATTCTCAGTCAAACACCGCCGTTCTCCTATATGAATATCTCAAAGCACAGAGAACGGATTGAAAAAGTCTTTACTGTGGACAATGCGCTGAAATATGTGGAGTTTGCCATAAAAGCCGCAACCAATTCTTTGCAATTTGAAGAAATCCAGAACTTTACCGATGCGATGATGCTCCAACGCTATACCGCAGTTTTCGGGCATCTGGCATACTCCCTTGGGGAATACCAAACGGCCATGCTTGATTTTGCAGAAAAAACAGACGGCAACGAAGCAGACCGCACCGCAGAGGGTTTTGCAAAAATGTTCGGCAGCTATTTCCCGCCGGAGTTCTCTATCACGGAGGCAATGCCTGGATGTCTACTTTGAACAATTCCGTTCAGTATATATCGGTCATCCGTCCCGGCGAAAAAGTTGCGAAGCTGGTCAAGCGGATGCACTATGTATCCTTTGTAGGGATGTTCCGGTCTGATCTTTTTGAGGCTTATGTGTTGGTCATGCCCCGAAAAAATGCAAAATCTGCGGCAAGTGGTTCCTCACCACCAACGCAAGGCACACCAAATACTGCGGCGGCTATGCACCGGGGGACAAGCTGCACCGCACTTGCCGACAGATCGGCAACTTGAAAGGCAGAGAACAGAGGGAGCTTGCGGACGATCATCCGGTGAAACAGATTTATGAGAAACGGCTGAACACCATAAACCGCTATGTGAAGCGTGGTACTCTGGACGCTGATCTTGCAGAGGTTATGAAAAAGCTGGCAAAGGATAAAATGCTTCGAGCGCTGAGCAATGTCGCCTATGCCAAAGGTGATTACGAAAAAGAGATGGGACAGGCTGCTTTGAAGAAAGAAGCAAAATTACGGACGAAATGAGGAATATGTAATGGCACAGAAATATGATTTAACTGATATTGGGAATGCGCTTAGCCGGGTTATGGACAATCCTATGACCAAAATAATCCGTTCTGGCTCTATTGGTGTGTTGGGCGTAGTAAACCCAGTTGCGGGAATTGTAGGCGGAATAGGAAATGATCTTCTATCTGAATACAATACCTTCAAACTCGGCCATCTACTGAACGGTCTTGCATCTGGCTTTAATCTCGAAAGAAGATTGAACGAGCTTTACAACTATGTAAACTCCAGCCCGGAAAAGGCTATTATCGTAGCCAATCTGTTCAAACAAACCGTAAATGCAGAATGCCCAAAGGTTTGCGTTATTTATGGTCTAATTCTTGCAAACCATTTAGAAACACTTACAGAATTCACGCACGAAGAATTGATTGTCTGTAAAGCTTTGGAAAACGCTACGGATTATGATCTGAAGAATTTCAAAGAAATAATGGAGAACTATCTTAAGCCAACATCAAATGGAAGAAGAATTGTATTTCCAAAAGACTTTGCAGATATTGCTGCTTTCACCACCACATGCGATTGGTGTGTATATAATAGAATCTTTGTTTCTCGCACAGCAGAGTGGGGTGAAATGGAAGAAGGCATTTTGGATATGAGCACGTACTATTACGAGGCAAATCCTGCATCTGTTCTTCTGGATAATATAAATGCTGCAAGACAAACTTGGAATTATGGTTAATTATTCCCGCTGATTACTTAGAAGGGAGGTGCGCTATGCTAAATGATTTTTCGTGGAACATGACCGGATACATACCGAAGCACCAAGTTAATCCACACGGTAACGGCATCATCCCTATGTGGCAGAGCGCATCTTCCAACTGGAACCGGAACCGCCAGCGGTGGACAGTCTGAATGAATATATCCTGTCTGCTTTGCGGGAAAAGAATTTGCTATATTTTTCGTTCTTTCTGCACCACTACGAAACGCAGCTCAACAAGCGCATCAAAGGCTTTCTCAGTGTGGACGGCGGCAATCTGTACGACACAGACCGATTTATCGATATAAAGATCTCCTGCCGGGAGCAAATGCTCCAAAAGCTGATGGACTATGATCCTGCCAAGGGTGCGGAGTATGCTACATACATCTATCCGTTCATCTGGGATTCTATGCTCCGTTTCCGCATGGGCGAAGAAAAATGGTCGGTATCCTCTCTGACCAATTACAAAATGGTGCGATCAATGGCGTGGCTGTACCATAACACCAAAGATGCGGTCAACCAGTTTTCCAAGAAGTATAACTGCGACCTTGCTCTTGCGGAAGAATATCTGAAAGTTGTCCGTGGAATCCGCAACCAGCAGCCGTTCTATATAACGGACGAGGACGGCGAGGAAACAGGCGAGGATATAGCCCTTGACGATAGCTGGAACTATACCGACATCCTCTGGAACGGCATACAAGCAGAAAAGGTACAGCGGGCATTTGAGAAGCTGAATTACCGGGAACAGACCTTGCTCGAAAAACGGTTAGCAATCTGTATGACCTGCGGGCGAGTTGGCTCATGGAAGAACCGCCCCACTTTTGAAGAATTGGCGATTATGTTTGAGGGCAGCACAGCCAGCGGTGCAGAGCGAGCCTACCGGAAAGCGGTGGACAAACTGACAGAACTGCTGGTTGCCGAAGGTGCGCTCCATGCTGTCCGGCTGAAACGGAAAACCAAAACCAAGCGCAAAAAGAAAATCGCCGCCGCAATCTACGAATATCAAGCAGACTGCGACGGCGAATGGGGCGAAATTTCAGTTGATTTTGAGAACGGCACAGCAGAGATTATCCGACTTGCTGATTGGGATACAATTAAAACGAACTGGTTTGCCAAGGAGGCGATCCGGTATATTTTATCATTGTCGCCTGATGCTCTTACAAAATATATGCTCGTCCCCCTTGAGCCGCCACTTATATCTTGAATCCTTACAACCACTGTAAGTGGTATTTGCTGTGTTCCCATGCTATCATTTTATTACAAATGATAGGAGGTATTCACATGAAACCCATTTTGAATATTGAAAATTTAACAAAAATCTATGGCAATGTGCCAAGTCAAACAAAGGCACTGAATGGGATCACCTTCCAGGTGATGCCGGGAGAGTTTCTCGGCATTATGGGAAGCAGCGGTTCCGGTAAATCCACACTGCTCAATTGTATTGCGACTGTGATTCAACCCACAGGTGGAAGCATTCAGGTGGAAGGCGATACTCTGCAATCCCTCAAGGGAAAGGCTCTTGCAGAGTACCGTGGCAAAAAAGTTGGTTATCTATTCCAGAACTTTGAATTGCTGGACAACCTGACTGGCAGGGAAAACATCCTGCTCCCGACTTCCTTGCATGGGGTATCCGAAGCAGAAAGCAGCCAGCGGCTGAAGCAGTTGGCTGACTATCTGGAAATCACTGATGTTCTGGATAAGTTTCCGTCCAAGATGTCCGGCGGCCAGCGTCAGCGTGTTGCGGCAGCAAGGGCTCTGATCTTACATCCCCAAATGATCCTTGCCGATGAACCGACGGGTGCGCTGGATTCTAAGAACGCAAGAAGTCTTATGGAGAAGCTGTCCGGCCTGAATCGTGACGAACAAGCTACGATCCTGATGGTAACCCATGATTCCAATGCCGCCAGCTTTTGCAAGCGCATTCTGTTCATCCAGGACGGCGTGATCTTTCATGAGCTTCGGCGTGGAGACGAAAGCCAGCAGGAGTTCTACGGGCGCATCCTGAAGGTGATGGCGCAACTGGGAGGGGGCAGCGCAAATGTTCTCTAATCTCATTCTTCGGAACAGCCACCGCAGCCGAAAGGAAAACGGTCTGTTTTTCAGCTCCCTGGTGATTTCTATTGTTGCCTTTTACATGATTCTTTCCATCTCACTCAAGATGTGATGCTCTTTTTGCAGAAAATGGAGAGTGACGCAGTTGACAAACTCCTGCTTCTGATTCCTGCGTTTTATGGGATGACCCTCGGTATTCTGTTCTTTTTGATCTATTTTGCCTGCAAGTATCAGTTCGAGCGCAGACGGCATGAGTTTGGTGTTTATCTAATGTTGGGGATGCGTAGAAGTAAACTGTTTGGTATGCTTCTGGCGGAAGATTTCCTGACCAGTATTCTTGCCATGCTCATAGGCTTACCTGTGGCTGTGGTGCTTTCAGAAATTGTCAGTCTTGTCACCGCCAAGCTGGTAGGCATGGGGATCATCGGTCATCAGTTTTCTTTATCCTGGTCTGCAATTGAATGGACGCTGGCAGGATTTCTGGCAATTAAGCTGACGGCACTTCTGATTTTGAGTGGACGAATCAGCCGCCAGGAGATCGGTACTTTGCTATCCCAGCCAACGAACCGCCCCAAAAAGCAAATGCCATCTGTTATCTATGGACTGGCTGCTATATGCGGAAGTGTGATGTTGGCAGTGGCTTACTACATGGCGATTCAGGGAATTGCATGGACAAAGGTAAGTATGATGGGACTGACTTTGCTGTTGGGCATAGTTGGTACGATGCTGCTTTTCTATGGGATGCGTGCGCTGATTGCTTTGATTGTTAAGAAAGGAAAAGGAAATAAGCAGCTTCATGTATTTACCTTCCGGCAGATTCAGGAGAATGTTATTCATCAGTCAACCTCCATGGCCATCAGCTCCCTGCTGATTCTGGCGGCGCTGTGTTGTTTTGGTGCGGGCGTAGGAATTGCAGGAACGAATAGCCTGTCTTCTGGCCATGTAATCGACTATACTTTTGAAGATCATACTGCAGAAGATTCATCGCAGGTTCTTCCGAATATAAAGGCAGCCCTGAAAGAAAACGGTTTGGAAAATCAATTTTCAGAGCTTTTTGAAATGAGGGTTGGGCGTATTCGCACCACAGAAGATTATGATAATGCCTACAGCATGGACGCTGTTATGGACTCTCTTCGGAGCCTGCCCCAGTCGGAAGACCGGGATGTCCTTCTGAACAATCTTGGTTATGCCACATACCCATATTTGATTTGTTTATCGGATATAATCGTTTGTTGGAATTGTCCGGCAAACCGGCTCTCCAATTAGGCGAAAAGGAGGCCGCTGTCTATATTGATACAGAGTTTACTACGGTAAGTCGTACCACAATGCTGAACCAAGTATTGGCCGGACAGCCCAAGGTGGAACTGGATGGTAGTCCGATTCATCTTACAGGAGAGGTTCAGTCTGTGAATTTGGTCACGGACCGTTCTATAACCTTGTCCTTTGCATTGATTCTTCCGGATGAAGCATTCCTATATTATAGCCAGGGAATGTATGATACCTATGTCAATGCGGTGCTCAGTGAGCAGGCTCTGGATGGAAATAGCCTTATGACTGCATATTTGGATTTGAACGAGAAGCTGGACGAAACTGGCATTGAATATGAAAGCTATCTTCAGAATATAGGTCGTCAGCTTTTCTACACCATAGCATCCAGTTATATTACCCTCTATCTTGCGATTGTTTTCCTGGTAGTTGCCAACACCATCGTGGGTGTTCAGTTCCTGATGAGTCAGCAGAAAACCGGGCGCAGATACCAGACCCTGATCCGCCTGGGAGCTACTTACGAAACCCTTTGCCAGTCTGCTGGAAAGCAAATTACCTGGTTTATGGGACTTCCTGTATTGGTTGCGGCTGTCAGCAGTCTGTTTGGAGTCAGGGCGTTATTTACAGGGATACTCTCGTCCCGAACCCGTGGGACAGTGTCTGAAATGCTGCTTGTATCTGCTGCTATGATTTTACTACTTTGCGTGATAGAATATATTTATATGAGAGTGGTCAAGCGCTCCAGTGATCGGTATTTGCTGACACTGATGCAGCCGCAGAGAGAAGAATAATTTGGAAGGAGGTGCTGTCATGAAAAGAATTGCTGTTGTGGAAGATGAAGTCTATATGCGGGAAGAACTCTGCGATATGCTCCAAAAGGACGGCTATCTTGTGGAGGCAATTACCGAGTTTGAAGATGCCGCTCGGCTCTTGGCAGCCCTCCGCCCTGACCTTGTGATCTTAGACCTGAACTTGCCGGAGATCAGTGGCTTTCAAATCTGCCAGGAGCTAAAGAATAAAACTGCTATCCCCGTCCTGGTGCTGACTTCCAGAGATCAGGTAAAGGATGAACTGCAAGCGTTCCAGTTGGGTGCCGATGAATATTTGACGAAGCCGTGCAGAAAAGATCGACTTCTTGCCAGGGTATCCAATATTCTCAAAAGGTATGAAGGCCGTACCAATCTCATAGAGGGACCAGATTTCCTGTTAGACCAGCAGACCTACACGCTTTATATTCATAATACCTCTGTGGTGCTTCCAAAAAATCAGGGAAAACTGTTGGTCGCTCTTTTGTCCGGCGGCGATGCTCTGGTCACGACGGAGCAGCTTTGCATGGCACTATGGGGAACCACGGAATACATAGATGAAAATGCCTTGCAGGTTAACCTAACCCGGCTGAAAAAAACGATGTCCGCCCTTGAAATGAAGCAGCGAATCGTTGCAGTTCGAGGAATGGGCTACCGTTTGGAAGCGGAGGTGTCTCTATGAAGCAGCTTTGGCACATGATAGAACGGTACTACCCCTGGCTTCTGTTGCTGCTGGGCGTGGATTGCTTTTGCGCTGTCATTCTTTGGATTTCTGACATTCAGGTATTTCAAACCTTGATCGGGTTAGTAGTTCTGACGAGCATCCTTTTGTTTTCAGCGATTCTGTTTGTACTAAACAAGAGGGAGAACACCCACATGGAACTGTTCCGAGATTTCCTCAGTGATCCTACCATCTGCAATGAAGAACGGCTGCTCAGTGCCATTAGTCAGAAAGAAGGAGAATCTGTCCGATTTTTGGCTTCGGTTTTACGGGAATACAAAAACGAGAGTAACAATATGGCGGATGCCTACGGGACTATGAAGAATACGTGGAGGGCTGGCACATGAAGCGAAAACGCCCCTATCGTTGCTGACCATGCTCTTGGATAACCGGAACGATGAAATCTCTCCTTCCCTGCAAGCAAAGCTGGATTATGTCCGCAGTCAGCTTCAGGAGGATGTCACGCAGATGCTGTACTATGCCCGGTTGAAGAGCAGTACAAAGGATTACCGATTTGAGGATGTCAATTTGAATGACTGCTTGGGTGAAGTTCTGGAGGACTATGCCCCACTTCTTGAAGAGAAGCATTTTGTCATTCTCAACAAACTGCAATCTGAAACAGTCTATACAGACCGTAGAGGACTTCAGTTTATGTTGGGACAAATCGTTAGCAATGCCATCAAATATAGCAGCGATAGTCCCATGCTTACAATTTCCGTGATACATTCGGAGACTGCAGATATCCTTTCTGTTGAAGATAACGGCATTGGCGTAAAAAAATATAATCTGCCGTACATTTTTCAAAAGGGCTTTACCGGGGATTCTACTGACAGCAGAAAGAAGGCTACCGGTATGGGACTTTACCTGGTTAAGAAGATGGCCGACGATCTAAATCTTCATCTGGAAGCAGCTTCCCAGTGGGGAAAGAGCTTCAAGATTGTCATCTTCTTCCTAAATTGAGATCCAACGGAGGGAAATAATATAAACAGAAAAACGCCCGCAGGATTTTCTCCTGCGGGCAGCGTGTTGTCAGCTATCCCAAGGCTTGTATTCTGTTACAGTTTTCAAATAGGTTTCGGGATCGCCGTTCAAGATAAGGTCTGCATACTCCAAAGGAGCGTTGTAGATCAAATAATCCAGCTCTGACCGCTGATACATATTGTCAGCAATCTCGTTCTCAACGACGATAGTGTCAATCGCAATCATACTGCCGTCGCTGAATTTCACTTCCACACAGCAATTATCCATATTGTAGGCACAAGATATTAAGGTTTTCATGGTATGTCTCCATAATTCGTAATATAAAGCGAAAATCCCGTCTGACTTCCTGTTAGAAATCAGACGGGATTTGTCCGTATGCACCCGGAAACCGTCAGCTAACAGTTGATAAGTAAATTAGTTCCTTATCACTGTTAAGCCAACGGTTTCGGAGATTTCAAAAGTCGGTGAGTATGAAAATAAGGATCCAAAACCATATCTGGCAGAGGTAGCCTGGCTGGAGCAAACGGATGAGTATGATCGGGATCTAGGGGTTGTTCCGATGGAATATGAAGTAACATTTAACGGGAAAACACTTTCTTCAGAGACGGTTACGAATGATGAAGGTAGTTTTATTTGTATTCTGAATTTTAATTTGATGTTCGAAACGGGAATAGAGAAGAATGCGATCACACCCATGTGCTATCGCACGGCTGAGAGTTCTACGGTAAAAGAAGGAACCTACTATATCACAATCCGTCCATTTTCAGCAGATGAACAGATCGAACAGAACGTAATTCTGATTGTAAACAAAGATCCGGATACATCCGGTTCGACGGTTACTTCAAAGGAAACAACCACTACGATAAATGGATTACCATCGGCCGTGTCCATGCAGGATGAACTGAATCTTACCGTGCAGACGGTCTATACAGATAGCAGCTTACAGGGACACGTGCATCTGCTGGTTTTTCGGTATACATTAACCAGACCCCTTATGAAGTATCCGGCATCACGCTTCAAAACGGAGAGGCAGCCATAAAGATTCCGGTTTCAGAGACAAACGGATTTCATATGGGAGAAAATGCAATTACAGTTTCTTATGCAGGTGCAGGAGCAGCCAATGAAAACTACAGGCACTTCCTTCCCAGGCAAACGAAACCGTGACGGTAAATCCAATTGCCGTAAAGATGCAGTATGATACCATCCAGCAGACAGCTGCGTACACAGGCTGAAACAGAGCTGCCTTGTTTCCACGGTAAATGTAGTCCGAACGGACAACGGACAGACGGTAGATTCGCAGGTAAAGCCTGAAGTTTTCTATCGGAGGATGGGAAAAATGTTGTTCCGGTGCAGCCGGGTAGTTATGATGTCTGGTTTAAAGTGGATGGAAACCAGTACGATGTGATAGTGGAAAAAGTCGGAACCTTTACCATTACAGCGGCGAAACCATCGATCGTCTTACGGCAGAGACAGAAAACGGTAATTCCGTACTCTGTATGCAAAGGTAGATGGAGTCCGAAATGGCAGTATTCCGCTTGGTTCGATTTCTTT
>ENA-OQAN01000276-OQAN01000276.1-human-gut-metagenome-genome-assembly--contig:-NODE-276-length-28487-cov-1.729372_pt1 | contig 28487 bp, 32 predicted proteins | sample MGYA00242735_ERZ504527 | MGnify/ENA primary metagenome ERZ504527 (study PRJEB26092, sample SAMD00036230) | human gut metagenome | host: Homo sapiens | study: EMG produced TPA metagenomics assembly of... | reverse complement strand
GAACAGCCTACTCACCTCCCCGTGATTTGTAGTATACCGAGTTCCCTACAAAAAGAATTATAAAGAAAAAAAAGCCGGGTAGAAACTGTTTTCATAACGTTTTTGTGCCTGAGCAAAGCGAAAGGAATGGATATAAATATGAAAAAAATACGTTTTGGGCTGATTGGATCAGGATGGCGCGCAGAGTTCTATATTAGAATTGCAAAAATGCTTCCGGAACAATTCGAGTTGACAGGAGTGCTGATTCGAGACAAAGAAAAGGGAAATATATTTTCCAGAAAACACAATGTTCCTGTAGTATCATCACTGGAAGAATTGGAATTAGAGAAACCAGATTATATCGTGCTTGCAATTAAAAGAGGAATTGTATCAGAATATTTACGAAAACTGTTTGAAAAAGGAATTCCTGTGTTATGTGAAACACCGCCAGGTGAAGATATTGCAGCACTGAATTGCCTATGGGAGACTTACAAAAAATATAATGCCAAAATACAAATTGCAGAACAATATTTTGCACAACCATTGTATGCGGCGTGGCAACAGGTATTACAGGAGGGAAAGATTGGAGAAGTACAGAATATAAATATTTCGGCGCTTCATGGATACCATGGGGCAAGTATTATAAGGAGATTTTTGAATTCTGGATTTGAAAATGCAGTAATTTATGGAAAACGGTACTGGTTTAATGTAACAGAGACATACGGACGGAAGGGAATGGATTTTAATGGAGAGATTTTCAAATGTTCCAGAGATCGCTTGACAATGGAATTCGATAATGGGAAGGTGGCTTATTTTGACTTTTCAGATCCGGCACAATACCATTCGTTTATTCGGACGAGACAGATTACAATTCAGGGAACTCGGGGAGAAATAGATGATCTGACAATTCGTTACTTGACGGAAAAGAATATTCCGGTTACAGAGCAATTGAACCGAATTGATCTCGGTGTCTATAATAATCAGGAATGGTCACATTATGGTATTATGCTAGGGGAAGAATTCCTCTATAGAAATCCATTTGGAAATGCAAGGCTGAACGATGATGAGATTGCGGTTGCTACTTGTATGATGAAAATGCAGATTATCTGGAAATGGGATAGAATTTTATAGTTTAAAAGAAGCGCTTCAAGATATGTATATTTGCCTGATTATGGACGACGCACTTGCGAATCCAAACAAAGAAATAAAAATGGAAAAACAGATTTGGACAAAGAGGTGATGAAATGAAGAATGAAGTAATGTTAATTACTTATGGAGACAGCTTGGGAAAAAATTTTAAGGAACTGGAACAGATTTTAGATGAGCATTATCAAGGGGCAATAGGGAGTGTCCACATTCTTCCTTTTTTTCCGTCTTCCGCAGATCGAGGATTTGCACCAATGTGTTATGATAAGGTGGATAAAAAGTTTGGAGATTTTTCAGATTTGGAAAGAATAGGAAAAAATATGACCTTATGTATGACTTTATGGTAAATCATATCTCTGCGCATTCCAAATACTATTTAGATTTTCAAGAGAAAAAAGAAAATTCTCAATACAAAGACCTGTTTATAAGGTATAAAGAATTTTGGAAAGATGGAGAACCAAGTCAGGAGCAGATAGAGAAAATTTACAAAAGAAAACCTAAGGCACCATATGTCAATCTTACCTTTTTTGATGGAACAACAGAAAAATATGGTGTACATTTGGAGAAGAGCAGATTGATTTAGATATTCGAAAACCATTGACGCAAAAGTTCATTGAAGATACAATTCGATTTATGTGTAAACATGGAGCACGCGTAATACGCTTGGACGCATTTGCATATGCAGCAAAAAAAGAGAACACAAGTTGTTTCTTTGTAGAACCCCAGATGTGGGAGTTACTTTCTAAAATAGAAGAAATTGCAAAAGAATACGAGGTGGAGATCCTTCCTGAAATTCATGAACATTATTCTATTCAGATGAAAATCGCTGAGAAAGGATTTTGGGTATATGATTTTGCCCTTCCTATGCTTGTGCTTCATGCTTTATATACACATAGGGGAGACCGATTGAAACATTGGCTGGATATTTGTCCGCGAAAACAAATGACAACGTTAGATACCCACGATGGAATTGGTGTTGTTGATGTAGTTGATTTACTGACATCAGAAGAAATTGAAGAAACAAAAGAGCTTCTTTATGAGAAAGGAGCAAATGTTAAGAAAAAATATAGCAGTGCAGAATATAATAACCTTGATATTTATCAGATTAATTGCAGTTTTTATTCTGCGCTTGGAAACAATGACGATGCGTATCTGCTAGCCAGAGCGATTCAGTTCTTTGCACCCGGAATCCCGCAAATCTATTACGTTGGGATGCTTGCAGGGAGAATGATCTAGAATTGCTTGAAAAAACAAAAGAAGGACGAAATATTAACAGACATTATTATTCAATAGCAGAAGTGAAAGAAAATCTGAGACGACCAGTTGTGAAAAAGCTAAGGGATTTAATGCGATTTCGAAATAGGAGTAAGGCATTTGACGGAGAATGTTTTTGTGAAGTAAATGGGGAACATCTTAGAATAATTAGAAAAGGAGTGGAGCAGGAGGCAGTATTAGAGGCAAATTTACTTACATATCAGTATAATATAATTGAAAAAGAAGTTTAATATACACAGCGAAACCCCGTTAACCTTTCGGCTAACGGGGTTCGTTGTTTTATAGTTATCTAAAGGAATGAGAGTAAAGTGTACATCTTCAAATCTGAAGATGATTACTTTATGAGGGGGGAGATAGTTGTTCTATCAACTATCTGACTTTAGTATAAAAGAAAAATGTGTCCAAAATATGATTAGATTCTAAAAGAAAAAGAAATTTTATTAAGCACTTCTTAAGGTTGGAGAAAACACAGTTTCTTTTCTATAAGCGTACACAGCGAAAACCCGCTAACCACAAGGGCTAACGGGCTTCGTTGTTTTATAGTTATCTAAAGGAATGAGAGTAAAGTGTACATCTTCAGAAATCTGAAGATGATTACTTTATGAGGGGAGATAGTTGTTCTATCAACTATCTGACTCTAAGTATAAAAGAAAAATGTGTCCAAAATATGATTAGATTCTAAAAGAAAAAATAATTTTATTAAAGAGATATAAAAATAGAAACAGATTAAGGATGCTGAAAAGGATTTGGAGTATGTACTGTCAGAAACCTTGTAACTGCATTCGAATCATTTTTCCAGTTGTGGGAAATGTTCGAATGGATATGTGCGGAGTCACCCGGATACAGGTTGTAGATATCACTGCCAATCTGTAAAGTAAGAATGCCTCCAAAATGTAAGATGAATTCCTCACCACCATGTGTATAAAGTTCTAGTTCATCCTCTTTTTGAAGTGACCGGCATCAGACTCTACCAGGCGAGGAAGAAGATCAAAATCCGTAATGTTGTTGGTGAGTGAGTACTCTACAATCTCCGGATTAACAATAGTGGACTTCTGTTCATAGCGTCTCACAATATGAAGATCGTTTGCGGTATCAGACATATTAAAAAAACTAGATAATTCCACATCTAATACTTTTGAAATTTTGTCCAGCGAATCAATGGCAACGCTTGTCATTCCGCGTTCGAGCTGAGAAAGAAATCCAATAGAAAGACCAGAGTTTTCACTTAGATATTTTAATGTATATTTTTTTTCGGTTCTCAATGCTTTAATTCTTAATCCTATAATTGTATTTGTATCCATATATTACCTCTGCTATTTTTTTTAATCATATAATTTTTAGTCATTTTTTGTCAATAAAATGGCGAAAGTGTCAAAAGAACGATAAAAATTTAACAAAATGAGAGTGACAAAATAATAACAATGTGTTATAATGAAAAAAATCAAACAAAATTTCATGTACATGAAAATGGAGGGAAATATGAAAACACCAAATATTATTAATATTCAGAAGTTTTCTGTTCATGACGGAGATGGGATCCGAACAACAATTTTTTTTAAAGGCTGTTACCTGAACTGTTGGTGGTGCCATAATCCGGAAGTCAGAATTTCGCCCCTCAGGCTATGATTAATCAGGAGAAGTGCAGCGGCTGTACAGCGTGCGAACAGGTCTGTCCGGAACATGCGGTTTGCATAAAAGAATGTAAGCAGTATACGGACAGAGAAAAGTGTCAGGCGTGTGGGAAATGTGTGGACTTCTGCGTGAAGAATGCGCGGGAGATCGTCGGAAAAGAGTATACGATACAAGAAGTAGTGAAAGAAGTGGATAAAGACTATATGTCTACGAAGAGTCTTTTGGGGGTGTAACGCTTTCGGGAGGAGAAGTGATGGTTCAGGATATGGAATATATAGTAGCATTGCTTAAAAAGCTAAAGCGAAAAGGGTATCATGTGACAATTGATACGTGCGGTTATGCACCACAGGAAAATTTTGAAAAAGTTTTTCCATATGTGGATACATTTTTGTATGATATTAAGCTCATGGACGATGAAAAACACAAAAAATATATGGGTCAGAGCAATGAAATGATTTTCACGAATCTGAAATATTTGAGTGAACAAGGAGCCCGAATTTATATTCGGATTCCGGTAATCGGGGGAGTGAATGATTCGGATAAAGATATAGAGGCAATCATAGAGTATCTGAAAGGAAATATAGCGGTTGCACAGGTGAATCTGCTTCCATACCATGATATTGCGACCAGCAAATATGAACGACTTGGTCTTGAATATAGGGGGGCGGAATTTACGGTTCCAGATAATGAGCGGATGGAAGAATTAAAATATAAATTTATACAAAATGGATTTTCAAATACAAAGATAGGAGGCTAATGAAATGGAAAGAGGTATGAACGAAAGAATTAGGAAACTAAGAAAGCAAAGCTTGGAAACCGAACCACATATTTATATGGAGAGGGCAAAGCTCGAGACAGAGGCGTACATGATGTATGAAGGAAGTGTATCTGTTCCGGAGCTGCGTGCGTTGGCGTTTAAGCATTTTATGGAACACAAAGCGTTATGTATCAATGACGGTGAATTGATTGTGGGAGAAAAAGGGGATGGTCCACAGGCAGCACCTTCATTCCCGGAGCTTTGCTGTCACACAGTTGAAGACATGAAGGTTATGGATGCAAGAGATTTGATTTATTTTCGTGTTTCAGAAGAGGACTTAAAGGTTCAGGAAGAAACGATTATTCCGTTTTGGGAGAAACGTTCGATTCGTCATAAAATTCTGGAAAACATGAGTGAGGAATGGAAAGACGCCTATGCCGCAGGTATTTTTACGGAATTTATGGAACAACGTGGTCCGGGACATACGGTTGGCTCTGAGAAGATTTACAAAAAAGGTTTTCAAGATTATAAAAACGATATTATTGAGGCAAGAAATCGTCTTGACTTTTTAAACGACAAAGAAGCATTTGATAAGAAAGCACAGTTAAATGCGATGGAAATCTGTTGTGATGCGATTATGATTTTAGGTGAAAGATATGCAGCCTATGCAAGAGAACTTGCAGAAAAGGAGACAGATGAGATCCGTAAGCAGGAATTGCTGCAGATCGCGGCAAACTGCGATGTCGTACCGGCGCATGCACCGAAGACGTTTTGGCAGGCGATTCAGATGTACTGGTTTGTTCATCTTGGGGTGACAACAGAGCTCAACCCTTGGGATGCGTACAGTCCGGGAAGACTTGATCAGCACTTGAACCCATTTTATCAGAAGGATACAGAAGATGGTATTCTGGATGATGAGAAAGCGCTTGAGCTGCTTGAATGTCTGTGGGTGAAATTCAATAATCAGCCGGCGCCGCCAAAAGTTGGAATCACTTTAAAAGAGAGTGGTACTTACACTGATTTTGCAAACTTGAATACGGGTGGCATCACACTGATGGGGAAAATGGTGTCAACGAAGTAAGCTATCTGATCTTAGACTGCATGGATGAGATGAAATTGCTCCAGCCAAGTTCGAATGTTCAGATCAGTAAGAAAACGCCGACAAAATTTTTGAAACGTGCGTGTGAGATTTCGAGAAAAGGATGGGGACAGCCTGCATTCTATAATACAGAGGCGATTATTCAGGAATTATTAAACGCCGGAAAATCGATTGAAGATGCAAGACGCGGAGGTACAAGCGGCTGTGTGGAGACAGGTGCATTTGGAAATGAGGCATATATCCTGACGGGATATTTCAATCTGCCGAAAATTTTGGAACTCACCTTATACAATGGTTACGATATTGTAAGTAAAAAGCAGATTGGTATTCCGCTTGGATATGCGAAAGATTTTAAGTCATATGATGAACTATATGAGGCATATAAAAAACAGGTAGAGCATCTTATCGACATTAAAATAGAGGGAAGCAATATTATTGAAAAAATCTATGCGGAATATATGCCGGCTCCATTTCTTTCTATTATTACCAACGACTGCATTTCAAGAGGAAAAGATTACAATGCGGGCGGTGCAAGATACAATACAAATTATATTCAGGGTGTTGGTATCGGAACGATTACAGACTCTCTTGCTGCAATCAAATACAATGTATTTGATGAAAAGAAATTTACAATGGAAGAATTAATAGAGGCACTTGAGCACAACTTCGAAGGATATGATATGATTGCCAATTTGGTACGCAATAAAACACCTAAGTATGGCAACGACGATGATTATGCAGATAACATCATGAAAGATGTGTTTAATTTCTACCAGAAAACAGTTACGGGAAGACCGAATATGAAGGGCGGTACATATCGTGTTAATATGTTGCCAACGACTTGCCATGTATATTTTGGTGAAGTAATGAATGCAAGTCCAAATGGACGTCTTGCACAGAAACCGGTATCAGAAGGAATTTCACCGGAAAAGGGCGCGGATGTGAACGGACCGACAGCAGTTATCAAATCATGCTCAAAAATGGATCATTTAAGAACCGGCGGAACACTTCTGAACCAGAAGTTTACACCTAGTGTTGTAAAAGGTGAGGAAGGACTTGATAACATGGCGAACTTAGTAAGAGCTTATTTTAACATGGACGGACATCATATTCAGTTCAATGTAATTGACAGAGAAACATTGATTCGGGCGCAGCAAAATCCAGATGAGTATAAAGATTTGATTGTGCGTGTTGCGGGATATAGTGATCATTTCCGCAACCTGAGCAAAGCGCTTCAAGATGAGATTATTGAGAGAACAGAGCAGTCATTTAATTAAAAAGCAAGGAGAATAAGATTATGAAATTAGGATTTATAGGCGCCGGAAATATGGCGAAAGCAATAATTGGCGGTATTTTAAAAAATAATATTTTTAAGCCGGAGGAAGTGATTGCATCTGACTTGCATGAGCCGGGGCTCAGACAGGCAAAAGAAAGTCTTGGAATTCATGTTACTACAGACAATAAAGAGGTTGCAAGAACAGCAGAAGTGCTCGTTCTGTCTGTGAAACCACAGTTTTATGATGCAGTAATTAAAGAAATCAAAGAGTTGATTACAGAAACTCAGATTATTGTTACTATTGCACCGGGTAAGACATTGGAATATCTGGCGGGTGCATTTGAAAAACCGGTAAAACTTGTACGCACGATGCCAAATACCCCTGCGCTGGTAGGAGAAGGAATCACAGGTGTTTGCCACAATAATTTAGTTACAAAAGAAGAGCTTGATTATATATGTAATATTTTGAGTGGATTTGGAATGGCTCAGGTATTAAGTGAAAACTTAATGGATGTGGTTGTATCTGTCAGTGGAAGTTCGCCGGCATACGTGTTTATGCTGATTGAGGCAATGGCAGATGGAGCAGTTGCGGATGGAATGCCGAGGCAGCAGGCTTATCAGTTGCAGCACAGGCAGTGTTGGGAAGCGCAAAGATGGTGCTTGAGACAGGAAAGCATCCGGGAGAGTTGAAAGATATGGTATGCTCACCAGCCGGTACAACAATTGAGGCAGTTCGAGTATTAGAAGCAAAAGGTTTTAGAAGCAGTGTAATAGAAGCAATGAAAGCTTGTGTAAAAAAGGCAAAAGGGCTATAAGATATAGGATCCGCACATCGGAATGATGTGCGGGTTTTTAAATTAAACGAATATTAAGAAATTTCCTATCTGCCTCTTAAAATTTGTTTGATAATCTTGTATACTACAAGGGAGGTGATGATTATGTTTAAAATATTAGTATGTGATGATGACAAAGAAATTGTAGAGGCAATTGAAATATATTTGACACAGGAAGGTTATGAGGTATTAAAAGCCTATGATGGAGAGGAAGCGATTCAGACATTGAAAAAAGAGCACGTCGATCTCCTGATTATGGATGTGATGATGCCAAGACTGGACGGAATCAGAGCAACCCTTAAGATCCGTGAAGAGAACAGTCTGCCAATTATTATTTTATCTGCAAAATCAGAGGATGCAGATAAGATTTTGGGGCTGAATATCGGAGCGGATGATTATGTTACAAAACCATTTAATCCGTTAGAGCTTGTTGCGAGAGCAAAATCGCAGCTTAGAAGATACACACAGCTTGGAAGTACAGTGCAGGATGAGAAGAAAGAAGTGTACGAAGTCGGCGGACTTTCGATTAACGATGAACTTAAAGAAGTGACGGTAGATGGTGAATCGGTAAGACTGACACCGATTGAGTACAATATTTTGTTGCTATTAGTAAAAAATCAAGGGAAAGTCTTTTCTATCGACCAGATTTATGAAAATATCTGGAACGAAGAGGCGATAGGAGCGGACAACACAGTTGCAGTTCATATTCGCCATATTCGTGAGAAAATCGAAATTAACCCGAAAGAACCAAGATATCTGAAAGTTGTGTGGGGGGTAGGATATAAGATAGAAAAGCTTTAGAAGGGAGTATTTATGAAACATTGGTACAAATCAGCACCGATGAAAGGAATTCTTCTGATTCTGGAGCATATTTTTGCAGTACTGGCAGTGCTTTGTGTTGTATTTATTTTGATTTATCCGGGACAGGAGTATGGGAAGAATCTCAATGATCTTTCAAAGGGTGAGTATAAGGAAACCAGAGGGTTTGAAGAGAATCTGCAGTCGGCGTCGCACACTATTTTGAATCAGATTGATCTTCAGAAGAATTTTGAGACAGACGGAAAATATGATGCGAATAAGCTTGTAGATATTATGGCATACATGGATTCCCAAAAGATTACAGGGGAAGATGAATCCGGAATCGCATATCGCTTAGGAGATTTGTCGGACTGGATTGACAATTGGGGAACGGAGGAAAGCTCAGGAGACAGTATTATCGTATGCAAAAAACCGGATGGTACATACGCATACTATACGGAAGAAGAGTTTGCAAAGCTGTTCAAAGAAGGGCTGAAGTTCTCAGACGATACTTCTGATGTTGATCAGATGGAAGAGTTGGAAGATGGATATGTAGAAGAGAATTATTATGATGAAGATGTGATGCAGGTATTGGATGCGGATGGAAAGGTAGTCTATACGGATTGCTGGAATATGACTGCTATTCCGGAGCGCTATATGACGGCAGATGGAAAGTCATTGCTGCAGATTGTAAATGAGAATCCAAAGTGGAATGGAAAGCTCAGTGAGATTTATCAAGCATTGAGTAACACGCTTTCTAATCTGGAAAGTGAACTGAGCGCATATGAGCAGTTCCAGGAATATTGGACAGAAGGAAACACAAACCTTACCTATATATTTGCAGATTTTAACAGTGGAAAATTATACACGAACCGACAGGTATATACGGACATTAACAACATGCAGGAATATGTAAAAAATCTCACCGAGAGTGGAAAGTATGTAGTTGTGACACCAAAACTTGCGGATTTCAAGACAAATCTGGATACGGAAGCGGACAATTGGTCTTCGAGAACAATGGCCGGTACAGACAACTATATGTATGTGGTTTCGGTTGATACGAAATATCCGATTCAGGACAGCTTTTATTTGCAAAATAAGCTGTTTGATAAATATGCGCCAATGATTAACACAATGCTTGCTGTCGCACTTGTTTCGATTGCGGGATTCTTTATTGGATTTGTATGGCTCACCATCATTGCAGGGCGCACTCGAAAAGATGAAGGTGTGCACCTTATGTGGTTTGACCGGGTTAAGACGGAGCTTGCGCTTGCGTTGATTGCTGGTGTGTGGGTGTTGGCACTCTCTTTTGTCTATGCGCTTATTGACACGTGGGGTGTGAAATACTGGAGCAATGGATATCGAACCTATGCGGCGACGATTTTGGAACGAGGATTTTTAGATGATGATTGGATCTTGCTAGGTTTTGCGATGCTTTTATGCTGTGCGGCATTTTTTATCGGCTATCTGAGTATTGTTCGAAGAATTAAGGCGAAAATGCTGTGGAAGAACAGTGTTCTGCGCTGGCTGATTCGTGGTCTGAAGAAGTTTTTTGCATATAGAAGCTGCACATTTAAAGTGACAGCAGGTGCACTGGCATTTATTGTGGTACACTGGATTGCGATCGGTACAATGGGAACCGGCGGCTGGATGTTTGTCATGTTCCTCGTTGAGGGAGTGACGCTGTATTATCTGATCCGAAAAGCGATTGCAAGACAGAGACTCAAAGATGGAATTCGTCACATTGCAGATGGAAATGTAGAGTATCAGATTCCGACGAAGGGCTTGAAAGATGATGAACTTGATATGGCATTGCACATCAACCATATCGGGGAAGGCTTGAGCAAAGCGGTAGAGAAAAGTATGAAAGATGAGCGTTTGAAGACGGATCTGATCACAAACGTATCTCATGACATTAAGACACCGCTTACATCAATCATTAATTATGTTGATTTGTTGAAACGTGAAAATATTCAAGATCCGAAGATTCAAGGATATTTGGATATTCTGGAGGCTAAGGCCCAGAGGCTGAAACATCTGACGGAGGATGTGGTAGAAGCGTCGAAGATTAGCAGTGGGAATATTACGATGGAATATATGAATATCAATTTTGTGGAAATGATTAATCAGACAACCGGTGAGTTTGCGGAGAAATTTGAAAAGCGAAATCTTCAGATTGTGCTGAATGTTCCGGAGAAGCCGGTTATGGTCCGCACCGATGGAAGACGGATGTGGCGTGTAATTGAGAATATTTATAACAATGCGGCAAAATACGCGCTGGAAGGTACGAGAGTTTATGCGGATTTGATTGAAAAAGAGCATACAGTGGAGTTTTCGTTGAAGAATATCTCTGAGCAGCCATTAAATATCTCGGCAGATGAGCTGACCGAGCGGTTTATCCGGGGAGATGTATCAAGAAGTACGGAAGGCAGTGGTCTTGGTCTTTCGATTGCAAAGAATCTGACAGAATTACAGGGCGGAAAATTTGAACTGTATCTGGATGGAGATTTATTCAAGGTTACGATCGTATTTCCGAAGGCGGTTGTCGGACAAAGTGTGACAAAATCTTAAAAGAGGTTACGGGTTAGTAACAAAATGAAAGACAGGGGATGAAAAAAATTCCTTGTCTTTCTTGCGTTTCGGGTGCAGAACTTGTAGAATAATGGGTGATAGTTGAAAAAAAGTAAAAAGAGGTCAGTTTTATGGAAAAAATAAAAGAACTGTTACAACAGAGTTTGAATATAGATTTTATTGCAGCAACGCTTAGCAATCCGCGAGAGAAAGACGGGCTAAAAAAAAGTGAAGGTAAGACCGATTTTGAAAAAGGGAGTGTTGCTGTTTCAGTGTGAGGAACACCAAAACAATCAGGTGTTTCATGAAAATTGTGATGCAGCTCAGGCGGTGTCTGTACTGTGCGGATATATGGAAAAGTTTCGCCAGATGCAGATGGAGACAAAAACAGTAAAATACACAGTGCTTGTGAGTAAAAAAGGGAAGGTGACGATTCAGAAAAAGCAGCAGACTGGCTGTGTAAAAGAAGTGGATCTTTCTCATAATAGAAGTAAGCGGTATATCTTAGAGGAAGGAACAACAGTTCCGTTTCTGCAGGATTTGGGAGTCATGACGGCAGAAGGAAAGATTGTCAGGACAAAATTCGACAAGTTTCGTCAGATTAACCGTTTTCTGGAATTTATAGAAGATATCCTGCCACAGCTTGACAGGGACAAGGAAGTGACAATTCTTGATTTCGGATGTGGAAATCTTATCTGACATTTGCAATGTATTATTATCTGCATGAATTAAAACAGATAGATGTTCGTATTATAGGATTGGACCTGAAAAAAGAGGTGATACGTCATTGTAATGAGCTGAGTGAAAAATATGGATATAAAAAGCTGAAGTTTTTGGAGGGGAATATTGCGGACTATACGGGCGTGAATGAAGTGGACATGGTCGTGACGCTGCATGCCTGTGACACTGCAACAGATTTTGCGCTTGCAAAAGCGGTCGGATGGAATGCAAAGGTAATCTTCTCCGTTCCGTGTTGTCAGCATGAATTGAACAGGCAGATCAAAAATGAGACTCTTGCACCGATCCTGAAATATGGTCTGATCAAGGAGCGATTGGCAGCACTTGTGACCGATGCGATGCGGGCGGAATATTTGGAAGGACAAGGCTATGATGCACAGATTTTAGAGTTTATCGATATGGAGCATACGCCAAAAAATATCCTGATTCGTGCGGTGAAGAGTGGGAATCAAAAAAAGAATGGGGAGAAATTGGAGGCCTGCGAGCAGTTTTTGAATATCGCGCCTACATTGAAAAAGCTATTAGAAGAAAAAGAGGTATAGTAAATGAAAGACAGAATCATTAAAATAGGGGTTTTGACGGCTGTTTTTATCGTTGCTGTGATCGTGTTCAGTTTTATCACGAATCAGGGCAATTCTGACATGACAGTCGAGATGAATGCGGCGACATTCCCGATGATTTCCTTTGTGACGGACGGAGATGAAATCAATCATCTTGTGGGATATAAGGATGAGATGAATATTCCGGCAATGCGCGATACGATCACACCAGTGAATGCAGATAACACAGTAGAGATTCGTATGAATTTGTATGAGATGGATCCGGAGTCGCTTACGTATGAGGTATATACATTAAACGGAGAGGACCGGCTTTTACAAAAGACGGAGAAGACACTTAAAGAAACAATGACCTTGAGTGTCGGAAATGTTCTGACCGAGGGGACAGAAGGTGTTTTGAAGATTACATTGAACATAGATAAAGACAATAAAATTCGCTATTATACAAGAATTGTGAAGTCAGATGAATACTATGTGAAGGAATGTATTGATTTTGCGAACACACTTCACACGAATATGTTGAATAAGTCAGACACAGACAGTATTACAGCTGTGATTGAACCAAATGAAGAGGGAGATAATACCACACTTCAACATGTGACGATCCATTCAGATCTGGATCATGTCACATGGGGAAAACTTTCACCTGAGATTTCCGGCGATATCCAGTGGGATATTAAAGAAACAAATTCTACTTACACGGCGATTCAGTGAAATATCAAGTTAAGTGTAAAGGAGACGACAATGATCAGGAGACATATAATGTAAGAGAATTCTTCCGTGTGCGCTATCTGAAAGGAAAGCTTTATCTTTTGGATTATGACAGGACGATGAATCAGATATTGGAGTCTTCTAACCAGATTTTATCGGGAAAAGGAATCAACCTTGGAATTGTTCCGAAAAATGTTCAATATGAGACAAATGAGGACGGAAGTATTGTGTCATTTATTCAGGAGAGAGAACTGTGGTGCTTTGATAAGAATGAAGATTCGTTGGCGCTTGTATTTAGTTTTGCAGATACGGAGAAAGAAGATGTGCGGAATCTGTATGACCAGCATGCGATCAAAATTATTTCCATGGATAAGGATGGAAATACGACATTTGCAGTCTATGGCTATATGAACCGTGGGGAACATGAAGGAGAAGTAGGTGCGGCGATTTACTACTTTAATCTGTCTCAAAATGTTGTGGAAGAGAAAGCGTTTATTCCAAGTAATAAATCTTTTGCAATTGCAGAAGAGGAGCTTGGGAAACTGGTATATTACAACAATGAACAGAACATGTTGTATGTGTTAGTGGACGGAACTATTTATAAAGTAAATTTGAAGACCGGTGAAAAAGAAGCGGTTGTAGAATCGTTAGCAGAAGGTCAGTACGTTGCGGGAGACGACGGACATCTGATTGCTTACCAGGATAATGGAGGACTCAATGATTCTACGGAAGTGACTATTTTGAATTTCATGACCGGAGAGACACAGAAGGTGACAGCGCAGAAGGTGAAAATATACGACCTCTTGGATTTATCTCAGAAGACTTTGTGTATGGAACCTTAAGAGCGTCAGATGCAGGGAAAACAGTGTCCGGTTCTGAGATACTTCCAATGTACAAGCTGGAAATCAAGGACTCTGATGACAAGATTGTAAAGACATATGAATTTGAAAATGTTTATATTTCAGATGTATTTGTGGAAAACAATATGATCACATTGAACCGTGTGACAAAAAGCGGAGATACTTATACTTCAATAGACAGAGATTATATTACAAATAATGAGGAGAAGGCGGAGAGCAATATTTCTTTACAGGAATACTCGACCAGTTTGAAAGAGCTGCAATACCGACTTGTATATGCAGATGGTATCGATGATAAGAAACCAAAGATTTTAAAACCGAAGCAGGTATTGTATGAGAATCCTACAACGGTTGCGTTTGACAGTGAGAGTGAAAAAGGAAAATTCTATGTATACGGTCTTGGACAGATGCTTGGCTTATATGACAAGGCCGGATATGCAGTTCAAAAGGCCGATGAGGTATCAGGCGTAGTGGTATCTTCAGATCAGGCGTACGTCTGGGAGAGAGGAAACCGCGATCTTCGGTATGAAGTGGAGATGGAAGGATTTACGGTTCAGGAAGGTGAGTCGACCTTTGTGGCATGTATTCGCCAAATTTTGGCGTTGGAGGGCAAGAACGTCAATGTGGCAGAGGAGATGAACGCAGGTAAATCGGCAATTGATATTCTAAGTGAATATTCCGGCGGAGAGGGAATGGATTTGACTGGATGCACAACAGAGGAGATGCTTTATATTATCGGAAGAGGAACTCCGGTCATCGCAATGACAGATAGTTCCAATGCAGTACTTTTGATCGGATATGACACATCAACAGTCACTTATATTGATCCGGCAGACGGAGCAGTCAGAACAAGTACAGCAGAAGAAATTGATTCTATGGTAGCTGGAAGTGGTCACACGTTTATCGGATATGTGAAATAAGAAAAAATTGGGGTATCGCTTAGGCGACATCCCAATTTTTTTTTGTACATGTATGTGTCGGATAACACATTTTTGTACCGATAAATGCTGAGTACAATTCCCAGAAGAATGTAAGTTACAACCATAGTAACGCCCCCATAGGAGAAAAATGGTAAAAAAGTGTAGGTAGGAAATACAAGTCCAAGTGTAACTAGCACATTCCAAAAAGCGGAGACAAAAAATACTATTCCACATCCGTATCCCATCATCATCCAAGCTGATTTTTCTGTGAGGAAGAAATCTGGAATATTTTTCTGATCAATAAGAGAATAAGAAGAACGGCAACAAGAGCCACTAATATTCCGTAATAAGCGGAAAGTGTGGATAGAATATAATCACTGTTTTGCCCTTCCTGCAGTAGTGATTTCTTATTGCTTGCGCCGATAAAAGCGCTGTTTGTTACGATACTGCGGAGTGTTTGCAGTGCATGGTTTTCCACCGTAGGATCAAACAATGCGTGAATACGTGCAATTTGATATAGCGCAAGCTTTCCGGTCTGCATCAGAATCGCAACACTGGCAATCGGGAATGAAATAGAGATTCCCCAAAATGCCGTCAAAAATTTCTTTTTATGGAATGTAAACCATCCTTTCCATACAGCAATGGTCAATAGGCTTGCCAGCATGAAAAATAGTGAAATGGTTACCCCGAGATTCGGCAGCTCCAGCGTTAAAAAAAGCGGAAGAGCCATCCAAATGAAAATTTTTGGAACAACGCGCCAGCCCTTTCCTCGATACTGATATAGGATTGCGCCGAAAAGCGGCACGTACAGAAAGAACAACGGTGACATTATAAGCACTTTGGATAAAATGCGCATATAAAGAGTTCCGTTGAGGCGCATCTCCACTATAAATATTTGGAAAGCGAAAAACAATAGGAAGATCGTGGCAATCCACTTGGAATATTTTCCGATCAGGCTGTAATCGATCCTATAGACTACAATCATCGCACTAAAACTGATTATTGCATTAAATATATGATGGCGGAAAAAATATGCGTTATTGTCTGGAATATATCTCGTGACGAGATACTGTATCAAAATGCTGAAAAGTGTCAGTATACCGATTGCCACAATTATGCGCCAAGCCATCTGCGGCGATGGAGCTGATCCATCTCCACACCTGTCTGAACAGGATCCCCCATATCATTTAGCGCCGCTTTTAAAGCATCGTCTTTGCTCATGTCCTCTGCTATATTGTCTGCCACCTGTTCTTCGATGTGCCCCCTGATTTCATGATAAATGGAAGCATGTGCTTTTTTACAGCGGATTTGTTCTAATAAAGTTTTCAAATATTCCTCCATATAGATTACACCTCCAATAACATGACTCGGCTACAGCACCGACATATTCGTTCCATTCTTCTTGTTTCTGAACCAATAATGCATGCCCCTCTTTGGTTATGTGATAATACTTCGTACTTTTCCAAGTACCTCTTTCTCGTAAGAAGCCACAATATTCTTTCCTTCCAGATTGTGAAGCAAAGGATATAAGGAACCGGCTTTCAGTTCGAAAACATTCTGTGAACGCTCACGTAATGTGGAAATCATCTCGTACCCATACATATCCTTTTCCGACAAAAGCTTGAGAAGGAGCATCGTAACACTCCCTGAAACTAATGTTTTATCAATTGACATTGAAATACCTCCTTTTTATGTGTAGGATAACTATATATAGTTTAACTATATAATATATCGGTAGACTATATATGTCAAGTGAAAAACATATAAAAATAGGAAAGAGAATATCATCACTCTTTCCTATTTTTTACTATGAGACTTGTTTTTTAAAAAGTATATATTGATATTTGTGTAAGGCAGTATATACAATCATTCCCAGTACACCGCATGAAATAATCTCGCCGATGCGACTGTGAGCATCATAAATGGGATTGGGAGTAGTACACCGTAAGCATAGCGAAGTACAAAAGGAACAACGACAATATTTGCCAAAATCGGAGGAAGTGGTGCAAGGAATTTTGATCTTTTACGTAACAAATAAGTAAATAACGCACCGATTAACGTTGCAAGGCTTCCGAAAATAATATCCGGAAGAAGCGCACCACCGAGGATGTTACCAATCAGACATCCGATGAATAGTCCCGGAATAGCTGCCGGAGTAAATACCGGTAAGATAGTCAATGCTTCAGCGATACGAACCTGCACCTCCCCAAAGCTGAATGGTGCAAATACGATTGTCAACACCACATAGATTGCAGCGATCATGGCTGCCTGTGCCATAAATAATACACTTTTTGTTTTTCATATTTCTGTTTTCTCCTTTAGTTTTTGTTTTACGAGTGGAAGGTCGCGAACACTCTTTATATTTTTGGCTTAAAATCAAGGTTGCTGAGGGATTGTTAATACTTCTTGGTACTGAAACGGTACTATTTTATTATAAAGTATTCAAGAGGTCCGCAATCTCTCGTTGTTTATTTGGGTATAAATGCCCATAAGTTCCGAGCGTAATCTTTATATCATCATGCCCGAGTCTTTCAGCGATAGCGAGCGGAGAAACACCCTTTTCAATCAACAAGGCAACGTGAGAATGTCTTATGTCATGTATGCGTATTCGCGGAACTCTGGCAATCTCTGAATATTTTTTCATTGGATAATATAGCGATTGCTTGGAAATTTCAAACAACCTAGTTTCGCCGTTACAATCATATATCATTGACATGTAATTTTCAAGTTCTTTCACAAGAAAATTAGGTAAGGTTATATCCCTTATTCCTTTGCGTGTTTTTGGTGGGGTTATAACGTCCTGACGCTCCATTCTCTGCAATGATTTGGTAATATGCATGATTTGTTCATCTAAGTCAATATCTCCGGCTGTGAGGGCGAATAACTCGCCTATACGAATACCGCAGTAGTAAAGCACTTGAAAAGCCATTCGTGTAGTAGGCTGCTCAATGTATGGTATGAACGCATTATACTGTTCATGCGTCCAAAAGTGCAGTGATTTGTTGCTTGCTTTTCCAATCTTCTCTATGCCGTCAAATGGATTGGAGCGTAGTCCACAGCGTTTTGCCCCATATTTATATATTGTGCGGAACATGGTATCAATTTTATTGATGTATACCTCTGAAAGTTCCGTGTTTAACAGTTCATTTTGCCACAGGATAATCATCTTCTCATTAATCTCTGAGAGCGGTATATCCTTAAATGTGGGCAAAATATGCTTAAGGGCAATATTATAGCTTCTAATCGTTGTCTTTCGTCTTCTAGGCGTATTTTCCTCTATGAAGTCATTAGAGACACTCCCGAAAGTAGTGTCTGAATCATACTGCAGGGAGCTGAGGAAACTGTATTCCCATTCCTTAGCATCTTTCTGACGTGCAAATCCTCTCTTTTTCTTCTGTTTCTTATTCCCCATGTAATCGGTATAGTAACATTTTACGAACCATGTGCCGGTCTTTTCGTCTTTGTAAGTTGGCATGTGTCTATCTCCTTTCATTTCAAGCCGGGCAGCGTGTGAAATGGTTGAAGATAATTGACATATTTTATAATTTTGACTATAATATACTTACTAAGACAGTCGAGAAGATAGCTCAAACCTATCCGCCTCGGCGAAAAATTAAAAAGTAACTATCAGAGATAGCCGCCTAATTCTTTACCAGAGAGCAGGGCGGCTATTTTCTGTCTTTGTCATTTCTGACTAATGTAATAATAGCGCATATCATAATTACAAACGTAAATAAATCCGAATATGTAACCATGTTATCATCCCCTTCCTAAGACTCGAAGCGGATGATATGGCCGCCCTCTCGGCTGCCTTAATAAGTATATTATTGTCAATGTACCGAACACAATTTTGCGTTGGGTGACTGTGTTTAGGTGTCGTGTTACGCTACACCCTTTGAAGTATCGGAAATTCAGATGACGGTTCAACCGGCGGCTCAATTTAGATCTGTCATATAACAGTGGAGTGTCCAATTTTGGACACACCGGTTTTTACAAGCGTACTTTTAGGTACGGTGGTTATGGGTGTTAAATTATTTACTGCCGTAGATTTTCCTACACTTGCAAAGGGGGCACCAAATACTGACACCTTTTATTCTTCTGAATTATTGGTGTTTTCAATGTCTGTTGGTTCGTGTGCTGCGTACACAGTGCCATTATCTTTAGTATAATCTTTTTGGTATTTGGGACTTTCTGAAAGTAGTTTAGTGTAGTCAATAGCCTTATCTTGCCCTTCATAATTCAATTTCCGAAAATATTTTAATAGTTCAATATCTCCCATTTCTCTATTGTAACCACGTTCTGCTATATCTTTTTGGAATTTTTCAACATACACATCTATTTCATCTATAAAGGTTTTACTTTTAGTTTTCGCTGTTTCTATTAAGCTATCTGTTGATATTTCCAAGATGTCAGAAACTTTTTTTATTACGTCGGCGCTTGGCTCTCTGTTATTATTTTCATAATTTGAGTATGTAGAATATGGAATATCCAAAAGTTTAGACATTTCTTTTTGCGAAATTCCTTTAGCTTTCCTAAGTTCTTTGATAGTGCTACCAATTTGTATAAAATCATTTATTCCCATGTTGTACCTCCTACTTATTCTAAAGTATAACACATTTATATTCAAAAGTGAATATTTATTATGAAAAAGCATTAATATATTCTAAAATGAATATTATACTATGCATATATTCAAAAATGAATATAGAAAGAGGTGATAAAAAGATGAAGATTAACAGACAAAAATACGAACTTGCGAGAGCGAGAGCGTGCAAAGGACAAAAGGACCTTGAAGCTGATGGAATCCCAAAAGGCACATTGTGCCGGATTATTGGCGGCGGAGATGCAAGACCAGAAACAGTCGGCAAGATTGCTCGGTCGCTTGGCGTTGATGTAACTGAAATTATTGAAACAGAATAAAATACGCCGGGCAGCGTGTGAAGTGATTGAAAGGAGTGAAATCATGACAGTGAATCAGATCAGAGACTACACAGCCTTAGTTAGACGAAAATCGGAATTGATTCTGCAAAGTGGCAGCAGTTGGAAAGCTGAATATTCAGCTGAGATGCAGAACATTGACGAGCAGATCAGGAAGATGCGAAAGGAGTTGATTAAATGAGTAAGCAGGTATACACAGCAAAAGATATTTCAGAGATTCTCGGAGTGTCTGAGAGCAAAAGCTATCAGTATATCCGGCAAATGAACAGTGAACTTGAGGAAAAAGGATTTCTTATAGCGCGTGGCCGTGTTCCGGTGGCGTATTTTCAAGAAAGGTTTTTCGGTACAAAAACGGTAGGTGAGTAGATGGCAAGCAGAAGAGAACTACTTGACAGCATATCTTGCGATATGAGACTTGATAAGTCATTCTTTATGAAAATCTATGGCTATGAATTGACTTGGCCGGGATTTGCCGAAGATGCTCTTACACGGCTTGAATTTTTAGGCTGTAGCAGGGCTAGAGAATACTACAACCGCTTCGTTAATGAGTATGAAAAAGAGCATGATCAACAGATGAAGAATGTGGCGAAGTGGTACAAGAAACAATGTGAAAATGAAAGCAAAAGCAGAAAGGCGGCGAGTGAGTGCAGGGAGAAAGAGAAACAGCAAGAAGCGGAGAAGCAGAAGAGACGAGGGCTGCCCCGGGAATATGTAGCAAACCAGATATTGAAATGGTAGGAAGAGTATTTAGTATGCTGGATATGCAGAAGGATAAAAACATACCGATTCAATCAAGAAAGAATTGCGTTACAGTTCTTGGATGTGATCCAGTCTTGTCGGGGAAAATTAAATTCAATACATTATCAAACAGGAAGAACGTAGAAGGTGCGTTACCGTGGAATAAATCAGAGAAATTGAGGGAATGGACCAATATAGATAATGAATACTTGATTTACTATATGGAAACGTATTACCTTTTAAATTCGGACAAGAAAATACTAGCAGCGTTGGAAATGGCAGCGGATGTAAATAAATTCAATCCGTTTATAGATATGCTTAACAGCACGGTATGGGATGGAGTTCCAAGAATAGAAAATCTTTTAACAGATTATCTTGGCGTAGCTAAAAGTGAGTATCGGCGCATTGTATGAAACTGGTTATGCTTGCAGTTATAAGCCGGGCATTTAGTCCGGGGACAAAATTTGATTATGTTCTAGTTCTTTCTGGGCGCCAAGGCATAGGAAAATCTACATTTTTCTTGAAAGTGTGTTGTAATGAAGACTGGTATTTAGAGAATTTGAAAACGATAGACAAAAATAAGGATGCAGCGGAATTGATACAGGGCAAGTTGATTGTAGAATTTAATGAACTGCTTGCAGTCAAGAGTGCGATAGAGGGCGTCAAGTCTTCCGTTACAGCTAAATCAGATGAATACCGCGGAGCGTATGCCAGAGAAAGTGAAAAGCGATACCGTACCTGTGTATTTGTTGGTACTACAAACGATGCCCAATTTTTAGTTGATAAGACAGGGAACAGAAGATTCTTACCATTGGAATGTGGAGTTGAGCCGATAGCAAAAAGTTTATTTGTTGATGATGAGCTTTTGCTATATGAGTTCAGGCAGGCATGGGCGGAAGCCTATAAAATATATCTGAGTGGAAAATTTTCATTAGTTCTTCCGAAGAAGTTACAGGAATATGTAGAAGAACTGCAGGAAGACTTTAAGGAAGATGATCGCTAATCGGGATGATACAGAGATGGCTCGATTCAAGACAGGACGATTATACTTGCAATATGCAAATCGCATCAGATGTCTTAAATGTGGAAAATCCGGATAGGAGAACAATAAACAGGATAATGGATATTATGAACAACTCTATTTCCGGATGGGAGCGAAAAGGCACACATTGGAAGAAGTTTTATGATTATGCAAATATAGCAGTTCATGCTACTGCATTAGAAACATTTGGAAGACGTGGAGTTTATAAGGGGGATGTTGGAATTGGGCCAACATTTGGGGTTAGGTGAAGCGTCATCTCATGCAGCACAATAGTTAAATATAATAATGTTGACATATTTAGAATGTATAAAAGGAATGTATGCAACTATCGAAGGAATGGTGATTACTAAATGCACTGATGAGATCAAAAGAATATATAAGGAGATTGAAGAAAACCTTGATAAAAAGATTTAAATATTAAATCAGACGCTTAACAATTTTATTGATTATTTGAATTATGTGATGAATATAAGACTTCAATGTAGCAGCAGGTAATTGAAAGCAAATTAAGAATATGCTATAATTTCGGCATGGGAAACCAGAGCCGGGCGGCTTACCCTCTTTTACGGAGGGATTCACCCTCCAGTCGAAAGAAAGGAGGGCGATGCTGATGTATGTTACATATTCTGATCTGATTCAGTTATTAATGTTCATTGTTGCCCTTGTAGGTCTTTGTTACGAGATTTTCAAGGATAAACGAAAATAGCCGCCATTACTCGCAATAATGACGGCAGTTTAAAATAACAGCTTTTATTTTACCGGGTAAGCCGCTTGCGGTTTCCCTTTTTGTATCTTCAATATAGCACATCTTAATAGATTCTGCAAGTGGCAGCAGTTAAAAAAAGAATCTACCTAAAAAGAAGCATAGTTGACAGAGAATTTATAGCCTTTATAAAGCCAATTCAAGGGATGCTTTATAAAGTGTATCCTCTTATAGCTATCAGTATAAGATAGAATGACTGTCATATACTTCCGGCCCTGTTTTATGAGGAAAATATTTAAAGAAAAGCCCGTAAAATCAATACTTTTGGGTTTGACATTATAGGAAGGGTGGGTAGAAAAAATTACACTTTTTTGAAAAAATCGAGAACGATTATTGATAGTAATTTTCGATTGTTAGAAATTTAATTGACGCATAATTTAAGAGAAAGCTATAATAATCGCAAAGACAAACTTATAGAAATATGAGGATACAAAGGTAGAGGTCGAAGACCAATATGTATAGCAGTTCGACTGTGATGAAATATAAGGTTTCGGTATAATTTTTGCACAATATCGAAGGAGTAATATGTTAGAAATTAAAGAAAAATATGTTCAATCCGAAAAATACAGAGATAGACATATATGTGGGAATTAGTCCCAATATAATGTAAATATTTCGGTATAGAGTGGTTTGCTCATGCAAACTGATTTATATATAATAAGGTGACTCTAGTTGTATGCGCAAATCAATCAGAGTCTCAAAAGCACAAGCACTTATGAAAAGTTCCTAAGGTTAAGATTATCACTTTTCAGACAAGTGCAAAGAAAAATATTTGGAAAGCAGAAAATTAGAAAATGAAAACAATTAGTAAAATTAGTTGTGCGTTGCTAGGTGCTATGCTTTTGTCTAGTATATTTAGTGGTTTGGTTGTTGGCATTACAGAAGCTGTAAAATTATCTTTAAGTACACAATCAATTCAGATGATAGGTGGATGCATGTCCAGTGTTTGGTATGTATATTTCTTTCAACTTTTTACTAAGAGTATGAAGAAAGAAATATAAATGAAGTATCCTTGGGACGAAAAAATTCGATTTGTGATGGGGGTAGGTATTTACTAATATTATTAGGAATGACAACATTATTATCTAACGTTACAGATAAGATAGTTAATTGTCTTAAAATATATTTGATAAACGGGGAAATGAATGAAGGTGTTGTCGAATCTTATGTGGAGAATGTGCCAATAGTTTTACTTTTTGTTTGTGCGGTAATTGTTTCACCTATTTTTGAAGAACTTTTGTTTAGAAAAAATATTGTTAGAAAAGCTACTACCATATGGAAAAGTTATAGCGATTGCGATTAGTAGTCTGTTTTTTGGATTATATCATGCAAATTTGGAGCAGTTGTTATACACGATGTTTTTGGGGGTATTGTGTGCAAATATCGTGATTATTACAGGAAAAATAAAGTATGCAATTTATTTGCATATGGCATTTAATTTATTTGGTGTAATAATATCAGATTTTATACCGATTGGGGCAATTACAACAGTACTACAAATCGTATTTGTAATGAGTGCTGTGTTAATATTTGTTTTTAAAGGGAAAACAATGTTTATTTTAAAGGATGAAGATTGTGTTGAGAGCTTTTGCGCAAAAAAGAATTTCTAAGCATTGGTTTTACATTATATATAGCGTTTTTTGTTATTGGTAGCATAGGGGCAATGGGTGAATAAGTTATATTAAAATAAATTATAAAGATTGTGAAAGGATAAGTTTGAAACAAAGAGGTAGTGGTTAGAGAAAAATAAAATTGCATAGCAAACAAACCATCCTTAGGGTGGTTTCAAAAAGTAAATATAGACACAATACCTAATCAGAAATTGGGGATAATATTATCTTCGATGGTATACCCACGTTACTATAGTGAATTAAGAGTCTGTGAAGTAGTCGATATTTTTGATTCATTTTCAGGATGTGATTTAAGAAAACCCTCAGTTGTATATGGTTTATACAGCTGAGGGTATGTGCCAGATAGCAGTTCAGGAGTATACGGCAGATTATAAGGATGGTTTTCTTACGACCATGGTGTGCTTTTATACACTTGTAACGGTCAGATTTATTTTTTTGTTGGGGCTTCGTGTATATTGTTTGAGAAAGAGTAATCGAAAGATTATCATTCTCTAAGATATTTAAAACAGAAATCCAGTACTTGCCGGTAGAGTCCATGCAAACGTCAGTACAGCGAAATTTTGTAAGACTGTCAGACAGTTCCTGCAATCCTTTTGTAAAGGAAAAGAAATGAGTTAGCTTGTATTTAGTATGGCTATTGGAAGTAGATTAGGAAGTGAGAGTCGGACAAAGGGGTTTATTCTCCATAGGTGCCTTTCGCAGAAAGACGGGGTATATATAATGAAAATAATAAATTTATTAGGTTCAGTTTTTGGTTTATAGTAGGACACTTTATTTATATGTGGCATTCAGATTATATTGTACAAAAGTTCTTTATATTAGGTTTACTGCTGTTTCTGATTTGCTTGATTATGAGTTTGGGATTAATATTTATGCTTTTTAGAAGAATGTTTGTAAAACAGTACAATATTTTGCAAAAGTTTATTTTACTTGTGGCTTTAGGGTATTTTATTTGGTGGTTAAATGGAGGAATTGATGATTTAAAGTATCAAGTATACAAAAGAAAAACGAGAAGAAGTAGTGAAAATGATTTTAGAAGGAGAAATTAAAAAAAGAAGTGAGTTCTAAGTTAATTGATTTGCCCGAGAAGTATAAAATAATTTCCAGTGGCGGTGATATTTTATACTTGGAAGTCCTTTGAGTGATAGCGTTTTGGATTTGGGAACCAGAGGGATTGTTAGTAGCGGATCTACAATGTATATATATAGTTGTCAGGAAGAGAACCAATTAAAAAAGATAATAAGGAATAATTTATATTATGAACAAATAGAGATTAAGCAACTCGATCCATTATGGTATTATGTAAAATTACAGTAATTTTTATAAAATCAATTAAGGAGGCGGTTTATCCTGCCGCTTCCTTTTTTATACCCTTTTTTAAGGGGATTTCATGAGAAATGGAGGAAAGCAAGCATGAAATACAAGATTTTTACAGTAATTGCCCTTCTAGGCAGTACGGTAGCGGAACTGTTTGGAGGCTGGGATACCGCGTTAAAGACATTATTGATCTTCATGGTTTTGGACTGGCTTACAGGCGGAATCATACTTCCGGCTGTGTTCCGCAAAAGTCCAAAGTCGCCTAACGGAGCGTTGGAGAGCAGAGCCGGATGGAAGGGTCTTTGCAGAAAGGGAATGATTTTGTTGTATGTACTGATAGCAGCCCGTCTGGATATGGTTCTGGAAGTGGAATACATAAGAAATGCAGTGTGCATCGGATTTATAGCAAATGAAGTACTTTCTATTGTGGAGAATGCAGGGCTGATGGGAGTTCCTATGCCTTCCATGATAAAAAAGGCAGTAGATATATTAAAGGACACAGCAGAAAGTGGAGCGAGGTAGTATGGAGGATATACCGAAGCTATAAAATCTGACAGAGGCATAGAAGGTAATCGGGAAAAGCAGAAAAAGAGATATCAGAACAAAAATTTTATAAATAAATATAGTTCAGTCCGTTTTATTGGGTTGACACAAACATATGTTTCTTATAAAATATATACAAACAAATGTTTGCGTATCAAAAAGGAGGCTATGGTTTATATTTTACTTTACAGAAGAAAAATCTGAAGGGGGTAACAGTTGATGCAGAAGGAACTTAATCAGCAGAGAATTGAAATGGGAGAAAGGATCCGAAAATTGCGGAAACGCTGTGATTTTTGTCAGGAATCTCTTGCAGAAGCTATGGACGTGTCAACGATGACGATCTCACGGATTGAGAACGGGATAACAAAAATGGACGTGGAATTTTTAATGAGATTATCCAGAGTTCTGGAAGTTCCGGTAAATGTGATTCTGGGGTTGGAAGATGATAAGGACTGGAGATTCAGATATTTATGATGTGAGAGAAAACGGTTGAAAATTCAGCCGTTTTCTTTATAAAAAAGGATATAAAGGTATTAGAATAACATGGTTACTTTTATTGACGGGGCTGTAAATATAGTGGTAAGCTGTATTTATTATAGTTGGGATAATATTTAGCAGTAGCAGCGGTATTTTGGATGGTGCATTCCTTTTTTTGTAATTTTACTGGCGTTGTTCTCCAGCAGAAGCTTTTTGTCTTATTTTTATATTGTTTTAAAAAGAACAGGCGGTGCAGAGTCAGGGAGAATAGTAGTGGAGAGGGGGATTGAATGGAAAAAATAAGTGAAAATAAGTTTTGGCAGGAGTTTATTAGTGAGTTCTATACACAGGATCAAGTTAATCAGGAATCTTACAGTTGTCTTAATGCTGTTCTTGAGTGTCCTGAAATTATAGAAATGTTGAACGGCTGTGAACTGAGCTCGGAAGAGTGTAAACAATATAGAGCAGCGATTTTAGATGTGCTGAGTACGAAGAGATCCGATCTTACAAAAAAGAGAAGATTCAATCCGACAAAAAACTTTCAGATCGGAATAAAAAAAGCAGAAGAGTATTTGCTTGATGAAAAAACGTTCATAGATGAACATATGGAAGAAACTGTTCAATTTCTGATTATGCAGGGGATCTGTAAAGCCAGGGAGAAGAGTTGTCGGCTATTTTAAGTTCAAAAGTAAAGTACAGGAAATACAGTAAACATAAAGGGTTTAGTATGGGATTATATGAAGCAAGTCCAGTATTTGACCTTACAGTGGGGAATGCGGAAAGAGGGAGTTTTTATAAGAGAGTACCAAAAGACAAATATGGAAAGCTGGAATATTTATTCCGAGAGGATGGCAGATTAGTATCTATTATTTATTATTCAAGTGAAAGCTACCATAATATTTGTTGTGTCTTATATTCAAAGAGTTATATATATTATATGGTTTTTGAGCAGCTTTGTGGAAATAAAACATTGTATGGTATAAAGATTTTAAAAAATCTTAATAACAAATTGGAATATTTGAAATGGTGTGTGTATGAAGGCAAAACAGGAATACACAGAGTAGGTAAGGAAACTTATTTGTATGATAACAGCAAAATAGAAAAATGGTGGTATGAAGAATTTTGGTTTCCAATATATAATGAAAATACAACTTTAGATGGGACCATAATAAGAGAGCTTTATACCGGAATATATGATAAGGAAGGATATATGTCCGGATATAAAGTTGATTCATATATTGGAAGCAGATTAGCGAAGGAGGTATTCCGGGAAAAACTTGTACATATATCCGGTTATGATGAGTTTTATTTGTCGGAAAAAGAAAGATTGGATACGGGAAAGGATTCCTTAAGATGGAAATACCCTCCAAATTATTTTGACTGAAGATCAGAGGGATTATTCTATATAAATAGCTTTGTATGGGGTTATGGAGTTTGTAAATATTTGATGTCTACATTATAGATGGAACAATTCATATTTAGGGGGCTTGTATGTGGTACGAGATTTCTTCTGAGAGAGATATTAAATGATTTTATGAAAAAAATAAATTTTTTCCATGACTGTTGTATTAAAGAATTGAAATATTCAAGTGGGGCATATGTAAATAATAGATATGAAATGTATCCGGTAAATGATAAGAGGATATTAAATGTAGCATTTCAATGCCAAAGTGAAGAAAATGGTATGTTTGAATTGGAATTTCAAGGTTTAAAATATTTAAAAATTATTACCGTTAGATGAAACGTATACATGTGAAATACTTGATGCCACTATGTTTATGCAAAACGAATTGATTTATTGGTGTGACTGTGGAGGATTATCAGAAGCAGATTTAGAATGATTATATGGGAACAGTAATTTAGTGACTGAAAAATTAAGATGGAAG
>ENA-OQAN01000275-OQAN01000275.1-human-gut-metagenome-genome-assembly--contig:-NODE-275-length-28507-cov-2.242107_pt1 | contig 28507 bp, 35 predicted proteins | sample MGYA00242735_ERZ504527 | MGnify/ENA primary metagenome ERZ504527 (study PRJEB26092, sample SAMD00036230) | human gut metagenome | host: Homo sapiens | study: EMG produced TPA metagenomics assembly of... | reverse complement strand
CCGTCTCGTTGAGTTCGGCGCTGCGGTTGAATTGATGGCGGGATAGCTCAGCTGGTTAGAGCGCATGATTCATAATCATGAGGTCCCCGGTTCAATCCCGGTCCCGCTACTGTAAGGCATTTAAGAATATAATTTCTTAGATGTCTTTTTTGTTTTTATACACCATCCTGTATATTGAAATTCGGTAGAATGTTTTGTATTTCAAAAAATAATATATGTATATATTTACAAACTCAATCAGTTATGAGAATCATAGCAAGAAGCAAGGTTGTTGAATACTATACAGAACATCCAGGCGAAACTTTCAGAACTTCTTGGGTTAGCCCATCACGTGTCAGCGATTATTTGACAGGTCGTTGCGAACAGCCTTGATTTTCAACAGGCTGCATCGTGCGTTCGTTGAGCCGAATCGTGCGGTCGTTGAAGCCTGATCGAGCGGTCGATTGAGCGGATCGTGCGGTCGTTTCCGGCCCGTTAAACGGACGTTGTGAAAACGCCATCCAAAGACTCCCGGATTCCTTTGCGGAAGTTGTGAGGGCGGTGTGCCTGCCTGTTTGCGAAGAAGGCTGCTTCCACCTGAGCGGAAACAGCCTTGTTGAAACAACGGAGTTACTTCCCGGACAAATCCGGAAAATCTCTTGAATTTATTTTAAGGGAATACTGCTTCTTACTGCTGCAGCAGAACTGGAAGAAGCCGATACCGACTTGCGTGTGCAATAATCAAATTCTGCTGATTTTTCCCCGCTGAAAGAGTTCCATTTTAATGTCAGTTTCACGGTCTTTCCTTCGGTGTCCGGCAGGCGGTCCAGGTTGAAGGCTACCAAAGCATCTGCTTCTCTGCCGTATACATCGCCATAGGCGTTATGACGGAATTCTACGACATACGGATTGTCAGCTTCCGGAACGTGGAGCAGATTGACAAAGTGTGCCTTTCCCATGTCGCTTCTCAGAGTACGGAAACGGAGGGTTAAATAGCCGTCTTCTGCCAAAGTAACCCAGTCGTTGACTATTTCTACCGGGTCGGTTCCATATACGGCATCGTTGTCTGAACCCAGCAGGGGAGCGATCGGTTTGGTCAGGATACTGTCTATCCAGTTGATGTGTACGGCCTTGCTGTAATTGCCGTGTGCCTCGTCGGTCTCAACATAGTTGACCAGTGCCCGCACTTCCTTTTCTCCGAATGGGGAAGTGGCCAGATTGGTAGGAAGCAACGTGGTGCTGTCATTCCAGTTGCAGGTAGAAGGAATTGTCTTGCTGAGCTTGACCGTTACCAGTGCATTGGGATATGGTAATACATAATACGAGTAATTGTCTTCTTTGCATGACTGAAAGCCGAAAGCACAGCAGCATGCGGTTAGCCCGACGATCCATTGAGTTAGTTTAGAACAGGTTTTCATACGTCACGTTATTTATCATTAAACTTCATTCTTTGTCTAGTAAATGGGATTTGAATGAAATACTGCGTAATAAATTGTTAAATTCAACCTGTTGCAATGCATTTATTCTTCAGGTATTCCCAGAAAACGGAGAATGTCACAGGCTTCGTCGGCGATGAAGTCGGGGGTGTATGCTTCCAGTTCGGTACGCGGACGGAATCCCCAACTTGCTCCAATGGTTGTTACTCCGGCATTCTTTCCGGTTTCCATGTCCACGCAGGAATCACCGATGTAGGCTACGTCTTCCCGGGACACATCGGCTTTTTCCATAATTTCCAGTACGGCCTGCGGATCAGGTTTGGCTGGAACTCCTTCCCGCTGACCCAGCACTTCAACGAACTGGATGTCCGGGAAATATTGTGCAATCAGTTTGCTGGTAGCTGCCTGGTATTTATTGGAAGCCACTCCGATCAGAATCTGGTTTGCCTGTAAGGTGTGCAGCACCTGCTCAATTCCCGGATAAGGCCGGCTGAGGTCTGCATTGTGTATATTATAATAAGGTATAAACTGCGAACGGATCTTCAGGACATTGGCTTCTGTCCGTTCAGTTTCGGGCAGGGCGCGTTCGAACAGTTTGTTGATGCCGTTGCCTACGAAATAGCGGTAAGCATCGGTGTCATGGGTAGGATAGCCGTAATGTTGCAGGGCGTGGTTGGTGGCGGCAGCCAGGTCGGCGATGGTATTCAGCAGCGTACCATCCAGATCGAATATCACAAGCTTCTTCATAAAATTCTGTTTTTGTGACCGCAAAGGTATAACAAACTTTGTTACTTTTGCAGGCGAATCTAAAAACTTTTACGTATGAATTTCCTTGAATTAACCCGCGCACGTTATTCCGTACGCAATTACACAGACCGGTTGGTTGAACCGGAAAAGTTGGATTATATATTTGAATGTGTCCGTATGGCTCCTTCTGCCGTCAATTATCAACCCTGGCGATTTGCCGTTGTTACCGATCCGGAACGTCTGGCAGCTTTGAAAACAGCCTATCCCCGCGAATGGATACAGACAGCTCCGTGTATCATTGTGGCTTGTGCCAACCATGAGGAATCATGGCACCGGAAATCGGATGGGAAAGATCATGCTGACATCGATCTGGGCATAGCCGTCGAACATCTTTGCCTGGCAGCAGCGGAACAGGGACTCGGCACCTGCTGGGTTTGTAACTTTGATGTTCCCCGTTGTCGGGAAGTGATGCAGTTGCCTGAAAACCTTGAACCTGTAGCTTTGATTCCTCTGGGCTATCCGGCCGACCCGTCTGTGGCAGAGAAGAAACGGAAAGTTCCGGCAGAACTCTTTCTGTGATGAAATATTTCTTTTTTAACGCGAATTATAACAAAATATAGTTCGAATTCTTTAATTTTGGGCGATTTTTTAGTTTTGAACTGAATTATAGCATATAATAACATGGAAAACATTGGAACAGGATTGATGCTGATGGTGGTCGGTATGGCTACTGTCTTTGTGATTCTCCTTATTGTAATCTGGTTGAGTCAGTTTCTGATTAAGGTGGTCAATAAGATTGCCCCTGAAGAAGAAGTGAAAAAGAAACCTGCTGCCAGCGGTCCTTCTACGGATGCCGGAGCAATGGATGCCATCAAGTCGGCTGTGAATATTCTTACAGCAGGCAAGGGCCAGGTTATCAAGATCGAGAAATTATAACAATTCTGAAAATTAGAAAAACACATTACTTACTACAATGGAAAAAGAAGTAAAGTTTAGCCTGGTCTTTCGTGACATGTGGCAGAGTGCCGGAAAGTATGTTCCTCGTGTAGACCAGCTGGTAAAAGTGGCTCCGGCATTATTGAAATGGGCTGTTTTGCCCGTGTAGAAACAAACGGGGGTGGTTTTGAACAAGTTAATCTTTTATTCGGGGAAAATCCGAACCGTGCGGTGCGTGAGTGGACCAAACCTTTTCACGAAGCAGGAATTCAGACGCACATGCTTGACCGTGCACTGAACGGTCTGCGTATGAGCCCGGTTCCGGCCGACGTCCGTAAACTGTTCTATAAAGTCAAGAAAGCTCAGGTACAGACATTACCCGTACATTCTGCGGACTGAACGATGTCCGTAACATTATTCCTTCTATCGGTTATGCGCATGATGCCGGAATGATTTCCCAGTGTTGTCTTTGCATCACTTATTCACCGATCCATACTGTTGAATATTATCTGAATATGGCCAAGCAGCTGATTGAAGCCGGCTGTGATGAAATCTGTATCAAGGATATGGCCGGAATCGGACGTCCGGTGTTCCTGGGCAAGATTGTGGCTGGCATCAAACAACTGAAAAAGGACATTGTCATCCAGTATCACTCTCACGCCGGTCCCGGTTTCAATATGGCTTCCATTCTGGAAGTATGCAAGGCAGGTTGCGACTACGTGGATGTAGGTATGGAACCGCTGTCATGGGGAACCGGACATGCAGACGTAATCAGCGTGCAGGCCATGCTGAAGGATGCAGGCTTCAAAGTGCCTGAAATCAACATGCAGGCTTACATGAAGGTACGCTCCATGATTCAGGAATTTATGGACGACTTCCTGGGATTGTATATCAGTCCGAAAAACCGTCTGATGAACTCTCTGCTGATCGGACCGGGACTTCCGGGCGGTATGATGGGTAGTCTGATGGCCGATCTGGAAACGAATCTGGAATCTATCAATAAGTACAAGGCTAAACGTAACCTGCCGTTCATGACACAGGATGAACTGTTGATCAAGCTGTTCGATGAGGTAGCTTACGTATGGCCGCGGGTTGGTTATCCCTGTCTGGTTACTCCGTTCAGCCAGTATGTGAAGAATCTGGCCATGATGAATGTCATCCAGATGGAAAAGGGTAAGGAACGCTGGGGAATGATTGCCGATGATATCTGGGATATGATTCTGGGCAAGGCCGGTCAGCTGCCGGGCAAACTGGCTCCGGAAATCGTGGAAAAGGCAGAACGTGAAGGCCGCAAGTTCTTCACCGGCAATCCTCAGGACAACTATCCTGACCAGTTGGAAAAGTACCGTCAGATGATGTGGGAGAAGAAATGGGAAACCGGACAGGACGACGAAGAACTCTTCGAATATGCCATGCATCCGGCACAGTATGAGGCTTACAAGAGTGGAAAGGCAAAGGCTGACTTCCTGGAAGATGTGCAGAAGCGCCGTGCTGCCAAGGAAGAAGTCCATATGGCTAACGATACGACTAAGGTGCTTACGGTTGACGTGAACGGTCAGGCATACCGCGTGACGGTTGCATTCGGCGATGTCAATCCGGCTACCCTGGCAACAGCTCAGGGAGCAGCTCCGGCCCAGTCGGCTGCACCGGTAGCTTCAGGCGAAGGAAAAGAAGTGCTTTCTCCGCTGGAAGGCAAGTTCTTCCTGACCAAGGGGGCTCAGGAAACTCCGCTGAAGGTCGGCGACAAAGTCAACCAGGGCGATGTGCTCTGCTATGTGGAAGCCATGAAGACCTACAATGCCGTTCGGGCTGAGTTTAGCGGAACAGTGACCGCCATTTGTGTGAATTCCGGCGATGCCGTATCAGAAGATGACGTTTTTAATGAAAATATTATAATGGAAGATATATTTGCAAGATTATATGATATGACTGCGTTCAGCAACATTGTTGCCGATCCGCGGTTCCTCATCATGTATGCCATTGCGTTTATTTTGCTGTATCTGGGAATCAAGAAGCAATACGAGCCTCTGTTGCTTGTACCGATTGCTTTCGGCGTGTTGCTGGCCAACTTCCCCGGCGGTGACATGGGCGTGATACAGGCTGACGAGAACGGCATGGTGATGGTTAACGGTGTGATGAAGAACGTCTGGGAAATGCCGTTGCATGAAATTGCCCACGAACTGGGACTGATGAACTTCATTTATTACATGCTAATCAAGACGGGATTCCTTCCGCCTATTATCTTTATGGGAGTCGGTGCACTGACAGATTTCGGTCCGATGCTCCGCAATCTCCGCCTTTCTATTTTCGGTGCGGCAGCCCAGTTGGGTATTTTCGCTGTATTGCTCGTGGCCATTCTGATGGGATTCACTCCCAAGGAAGCAGCTTCACTGGTATTATCGGTGGTGCCGACGGCCCGACTGCGATCTTTACTACCATCAAGCTGGCTCCTCATCTGCTGGGCCCGATCGCCATTGCAGCTTATTCGTACATGGCTCTGGTGCCGGTTATCATTCCGCTGGTTGTCCGTCTCTGGTGTACCAAAAAGGAACTTTCCATCAATATGAAGGAGCAGGAAAAGAAATATCCTTCAACAACTGAGATTAAGAATCTGCGGGTGCTGAAGATTCTGTTCCCGATTGTCGTGACTACCATTGTCGCTCTGTTCGTACCGAGCGCCGTGCCTTTGATCGGTATGCTGATGTTCGGTAATCTGGTGAAAGAAATCGGATCCAATACTTCCCGCCTGTTTGATGCGGCTTCCAACAGCATTATGAATGCAGCAACGATCTTCCTGGGTATCTCTGTCGGCGCAACCATGACGACTGATGCTTTCCTGAACTGGACAACCATCGGTATCGTGATCGGCGGTTTCCTGGCATTTGCACTGTCTATTTCCGGCGGTATCCTGTTTGTCAAGATATTCAATCTCTTTACAAAGAAGAAGATCAATCCGCTGATCGGTGCAACAGGCCTGAGCGCTGTGCCGATGGCCAGCCGTGTGGCTAATGAGATTGCCTTGAAATACGACCCGAAGAACCATGTGCTCCAGTATTGTATGGCAAGTAACATTTCGGGTGTCATCGGATCAGCCGTGGCTGCCGGTGTGCTGATCTCATTCCTGGGATAAAAAGGCCTCGGGCTTTTTAAAAAAGAATTCGGCGTTTGCATGAAAAGACTTCGACGTTTTCATGTAACGCCGAATTCTTTTTTTACTCTCTCATTTTGATGGAGTTCAAAATATTTCATGGAAGAAAAAGCCTGTGTTTAAGGATTTGTTTGTATCTTTGTGGCGAATATATAATTAAAATAAGTATGAGTTATAATTTGCTAAAAGGTAAAAGAGGTATTGTTTTTGGTGCATTGAACGAACAGTCAATTGCCTGGAAAGTGGCCGAAAAAGCTGTTGAAGAAGGTGCCATGATTACATTGTCCAATACCCCTGTGGCAGTACGTATGGGTGAGGTTTCTGCATTGGCAGAGAAGCTGAACTGTGAAGTGATTCCGGCTGATGCTACTTCTGTGGAAGATCTGGAAAATGTATTTAAGCGTTCAATGGAAGTGCTGGGAGGAAAGATTGACTTCGTTCTGCACTCAATCGGTATGTCTCCGAACGTTCGTAAGAAACGTACTTATGACAACCTGGATTATGACATGTTGAGCAAAACTTTGGATATTTCTGCTGTTTCATTCCATAAAATGATCCAGTCAGCCAAGAAGCTGGATGCAATCAATGAATACGGTTCTATCGTTGCTTTGAGCTATGTTGCTGCACAGCGTACATTCTATGGTTATAACGATATGGCTGATGCAAAGGCTTTGCTGGAATCTATTGCACGTAGCTTCGGATATATTTACGGACGTGAACATCATGTTCGTATCAATACGATTTCTCAGTCACCGACATGACCACTGCCGGTTCAGGAGTAAAGGGTATGGACAAGCTGTTTGACTTTGCTAACCGTATGTCTCCGCTGGGTAATGCTTCTGCTGACGAATGTGCAGACTACTGTATCGTGATGTTCTCTGACCTGACCCGTAAGGTGACCATGCAGAACCTGTTCCACGACGGAGGTTTCTCCAGCGTTGGTATGAGCTTGCGTGCCATGGCAACTTATGAAAAGGGACTGGATGAATACAAAGACGAAAACGGTAACATCATCTACGGATAATCAGCGTATTCATGCGTAGATGGATATTCATATTGATAAGCATTCTGACACTTTTCTGCCTGCCATTCCGGCGGGCAGAAAGACGATGCTTTGTCTGATGTGGATATCAAGGTGATCCGTTACGACCGCCTGCAGTATGAAGCTTTTGCCTTGAACAGTTTTTCGGCCTTGCAGAAAATGAGTACCGAATGTCCGCAGGCCACCAAGCTGCTGATTGAAAGAGTGCTTGACATCGGAAGAGCAAAAGATACGGATATCAACGAGCGGTTGTGTGCATATTATTCTGATTCCATCCTGCAACGGATCATGGAAGATGCCACACTTGTGAAGTTCAAGGATATGAAGGATATCGAGAAAGGACTGACCGAAGGCTTTCGGAAGTTGAAGAAAGAACTGCCTGATCTCGTGATTCCTCAGGTATATTCGCAAGTTTCGGCTTTAAATCAGTCGGTGGTGGTAGGCGACAGTCTGCTGGGCTTCAGCATCGACAAGTATATGGGAGCGGATTATCCCCTTTACAAACGCTATTATTACAATTATCAGCTTCGGGCGATGAATCCTGATTGTATAGTGCCCGATTGTCTGATGTCCTATCTTTACAGCCAATATCCCTTTCCCTGGAAGAAGGTAATCGCACATTGTTTGATATCATGATTTACCATGGCAAAGTGGCCTGGGTGATGGATAAGATTCTGAATTATGATACGGAAAGCGGAAAGTTGCTGAACTATACGGCAAAAAGAAACGGAATGGTGTCAGAAGAATATTTCCAGTATCTGGGAATGGATGAAGGAACGGAATCATTTGTCTTTCTACTGATCCCATGCTGATCCGTGCTTATACACATCCTGATCCGAGTGTGATTTTTGGCGGAAAGAAAGTTCCTCCGTTCCTGGGAACATGGATGGGAGTACAGCTGGTGGATGCTTATATGTCGCAGCATAAGGAGGTAACTGTGCAGCAGTTGCTTCAGCGGAAAGACTGCCACACCTTGTTGCAGGAAATGGATTTTAATCCCTGATTAAACATAGTCTAAAGAATTCTTTATGGAAACAGCCTTATATTTGTTGCCCGTGACACTGGGCGATACGGCCATTGACAAAGTCTTGCCGGCTTATAATGCCGGTATCATTCGTGAAATCAAGCATTTTATTGTGGAAGATGTCCGTTCGGCACGTCGTTTTCTGAAAAAGGTAGATCGGGAAATTGACATTGATACTCTTTCTTTTTATCCGCTGAACAAGCATACTTCACCGGAAGATATTTCGGGATATCTGAATCCTTTGGCGGAAGGTCATTCCATGGGCGTGATTTCAGAAGCTGGTTGTCCGGCCGTAGCTGACCCGGGAGCAGATGTTGTGGCTATTGCCCAGCGCAGGAATCTGAAGGTTGTTCGCTGGTAGGGCCTTCTTCCATCATCCTTTCCGTAATGGCTTCGGGATTCAACGGACAGAGTTTTGCTTTTCACGGTTATCTGCCAATTGAACCGAATGAACGTTCCAAGCGGCTGAAAGAACTTGAAGGGCGGATTTATTCGGAACATCAGACGCAGCTTTTCATTGAAACTCCTTACCGGAATCATAAGATGCTGGATGATATTCTGAAGCTTGCCGACCACAGACCAAATTGTGTATCGCAGCCAATATAACTTGTGAGGGAGAGTATATCAAGACGCGTACGGTCAAGGAATGGAAGGGTACAGCTTTGCCTGATCTGAGCAAGATTCCTTGTATCTTTTTGTTATACAAATAAGGGAGAGCAGAAGTTTGGATTCCGGTAATGCAGAAAAAATGGTTTACCGGAATCGGATCAGCGTAGTTTTTTCTTTATCACCGGTGGAGTGCCCATTTCTTTCCAGACGTCGCTGACCATCCAGATCTGAAGCAGTTCTTTATAGAGGCGTTCTGCCTTGGGAAAACTTTCTTCCATTATTTTATCAATCGGAACATATTCTCCTCCGGGAACCGTGACGTCGGAAATATTCTCTACCGGCAGGATATACAGCTGTGTCTTTAATGGAAAACAGTCGGGATTGGGATGAGGTGCCGTGTACGACTGGACCATCATCAGGGGGATTCTTTTTTTTGTAATGCAGAAAGTCTTCCACTAATTGTTCTGCAAACGAATCAGCCTTTCTTAAAGCTCCGTTGTAAGTACGGATCACTGGCAGGTCCCATTTATTGTCTTCACGGCGTACCAAAAGCAGTTTGTCACAACATAAAGGTGCGATGCGAATGACAATTTTCAGTATATCGTATTTGGCAGCCATCCGGATACCGGTAATATTTGCAATCAGGCAGAGAATATAAATAGATACAGGAATTACATTTCCCATAAAGAATCTCCAGTTCTCGCTGAGCGGTGCATGACGGGAGATCATGATTTGCAGAATAATCAGATGGATGGCAGACAGCGCGAATATGATTCTGGCTTCCAGTATGTAAGAGAACCGGGAAGTCAGCCGTAGTTTCTTGAGTAAGAAAAAATAGATATCGGGGGCAATGACGTGAATGAAGCAAAGATCAGTAGCATGAATTCCAATGCAGGGGTTATTCCATTCAGAGGAACATACTGATAGCCATAAAATACTCTTAAGAAGAAGCATAAGCCGATACCGATGGTTCCTTGAAGCAAAAAGAAATTCAATCCTTTCAGGTGAAAAATATCGTATAGAAGAGCTGTAATACTGATAACCAGTCCGACTCCCAGCATTTCTGTTGTAGGGAAAAAATGCAGACCGATCAGCGTTATGATGGTTGGCAACAGGCCAAAAGATACGATTTTGTCTTTATGCTTCAATAAAAATTCCATTCGTTTTTCCTTTTATAAATGTAACAAAAGGAAAAGCTTGTTTGTTTATGAAAAGTGATAAAAACAATTCGGATAATCTGGAAATTTTGCAGTTGGAAGGCTGTTTCCGGATTATCCGAATCTGTTGTCAGAAGTGTCCGATTTTGCAGACACTATTTGTTGATCTTCAGGAAATGTTTCTCTGCATGATAGGAAGAACGGACCAGAGGACCGCTTTCCACAACTTCAAATCCTTTAGAGAGTCCTGTTTCCTTATAGGCCTGGAATTGTTCCGGAGTGACATATTCTGCCACCGGATAATGGTTTCGGCTGGGTTGCAGATATTGGCCGATGGTCAGGATCTTGCAACCGTTTGCCAGCAGATCATCCATGGTTTCTTCTACTTCCTCAACCGTTTCTCCAAGTCCGACCATAATTCCTGATTTGGCAGTGATGCCACTTTCGGCAATCTGTCGGATTACTTCCAGGCTTGTATCATAACGGGCTGCACTTCGTACCAGCGCTGATTCTTCGCACAGTTTCCATGTTGTGCGAAAGAATATTCGGCCGGGCATCGGTAACCAGTCTGATCAGTTCCGCTCTTCCCTGAAAGTCGGGGATCAGTGCTTCCAGTGTTGTGTCCGGATTGGTTTGTTTGATGGCGGCAATAGTACGTGCCCAATGGGAAGCACCCAGGTCTTCCAGGTCATCCCGGTCTACGGAAGTAACTACGGCATGATTCAGTTTCATAAGCCGGATGGAATCAGCCACTCTTTCTGGTTCCTGCGGATCCAGTGGCAGAGGTTTTCCAGTCCGGGTGTTACAGAACTTGCAGGACCGGGTGCAGATTTCTCCACCAATCATAAATGTGGCGGTTCCTTTTCCCCAGCATTCTCCAAGATTCGGGCAACGTCCGCTGCTGCAGATTGTATGCAGTTTATGGGTGTCTACAACTTTCTTGGTTTCCGTATACCGTTCGTTGGTACCAATGCTGATCTTCAGCCATTCCGGTTTCTTAACGTGTTCCATGCCTTTCAGAATAAAGAGGTTTAAAGATTCTGGATGAAGAAGTTGGCTACCCGGTTCATCAGGTGTTCTCGGGTTTTTCCGCCGAAGATACCATGATTACGGTTCGTGTACACCTGCATGTCAAACTGGATACCTGCCTGTACCAGCGCCTCACTGTATTCAGCACAGTTCTGATAATGTACATTGTCATCGGCTGTACCATGGATCAGCAACAGGCTTTCTTTCAGTTGCGGAGCACGTTTGATGGCAGATCCGGCGTCGTAACCTTCAGCATTTTCTTTCGGAGTGCGCATGAAACGTTCTGTATATACAGTATCGTAGAAGCGCCAGTCGCTGGGTGCTGCGATAGCTACTCCGGCCTTGAAGGCACCGCTTCCGTCACTCATTGACATAAGTGTATTATATCCTCCGAAGCTCCATCCCCAGATTCCGATTCGTTTACCGTCAATGTAGGGCAGTGTACCCAGATAGCGTGCAGTTTCCACCTGATCTTCGGCTTCTTTGACACCCAGTTGCAGGTAAGTACATTTTTCGAAAGCAGCTCCTCTTCCTCCGGTTCCACGGCCGTCTACACAAACCATGATGTATCCTTTATCGCACATATAAGCTTCAAACAAGCCTCCGTCGCCGAAGCTTCCGATTCCCCAGCGGTCAATAACCTGCTGAGAACCCGGTCCGCTGTATTGATGCAGGATGACCGGATATTTCTTGTTGGCATTAAAGTTGGCAGGTTTCATCATCCATCCGTTCAATTCCACACCACTGCTTGTACGGAAGGTAAAGAATTCCTTCTGCGGCATATTCAGCTGAGCTGTCTGTGCTTTCAGTTTGCTGTTATCCAGCAAAGTTGTCAGTTCTTTACCCCGATTGTCATTTAAGGTAATCAGTGTCGGTGTGCTGATATTGGAGAACGTATTGATGTAATACTTCTGGTTCGTGCTGAAGATTGCACTGTTGCTTCCGGTACGGGTAGACAATTTAGTCTTTTTACCTTTTCCGTCTATTTTATAGATTGCGGTACGGAGCGGGCTTCCTTCGTTGCTGGCATAATAAAAGACATTGGCTTTCTGATCCCATCCCAAGAAAGAGGTAACCTCAAATTGTCCTTTTGTGATCTGTTTTACAAGATTTCCGGCAATGGTGTACAGATAAAGATGGTTGTATCCGTCTTTCTCGCTCATCATGACGATGTGTTCCGGATAGAATTTAATGTTTGAATAAGCACTTTCTTTGATATACTGTTCTGCTTCATCACGGATCGCTACCTTGCAAAGGCCGCTGCGTGGGTTGGCCATGTACAGATCCAGACGGTTCTGATGGCGGTTCAAAGTCATGATTGCCAGTTTTTCCGGATCAGATGTAAACTTGATGCGGGGAATATAGCCGTCGCTGTCTATCTGCAAATCCATTTTGCGGGTAACGTGACTCTTGATATCATAAGTATGTACGCTGACTTTGGAGTTTACTTCGCCGGCTTTCGGATATTTGTATTCGTATGCTCCCGGATAAGTGGCATAGGAAGTCTTTTCCGGTGCGAGTCCCTTATACCAGGGGAAAGAGAACATAGGAACGGCACTTTCATCAAAGCGTACGTAAGCAATCATTTTGCTGTCTGCGCTAAAGTCGAAAGCCCGGTTGAAGCTGAATTCTTCTTCGTATACCCAGTCTGGAATACCATTCAGTACATGATTGTATTCTCCGTCTTTGGTGACTTGTGATTCACTGTTGCCGAAAAGCAGTTTCACCAGATAGATGTTGTTGTTGCGTACAAAGGCAATCTGGTTACCGTCCGGAGAGAAAAGAGGAACTTGCTGAGGACCATTGTTGGAAAGCGGTTCCATCTTGTTGTTCTTGACATTGTAGATATAATATACCGCAGTGAAGGAATGGCGGTAAATAGGTTTGGTTTCTGTCTGGATCAGAATCAGTTTTTCGTCGGGAGAAAGATATAATCATCGAAGGACTTCAGGTCGCAGTCGCGTGCCGTAGTCACATCGAAAAGGGTTCCGACTTCTTCTCCGGTCTTGAACGAGTATTTGACAATTCGTTTGTGATCGCTGCTGATCTGGGTGTAATGCTCGCCGTCCAGCATGGGTTTCAGTCCGCTGATACCCTGTGCCCGGTAAGTTCCCTGAGCGATGTCCCGCAATGTTACTTTTTGTTGTGCCTGTATGCCTGTGACAAAGATGGCCAACAACAGCAAGGTGAAAAATCGTTTCATGGTTTTGTTTGGTTTTATCAGTTATACTCGGACAAAGATACGACAATAAAATGAGAGCAACGACATGTTATGTCTTTAAATGCGGGTAAATTACATGTTGTTGCCTTATTTCAAAGGGAGCTTTTCCGGGATAACGGCAGGCCGGGGAGGAATAAACAGGGGCTGAGGCTTTAACCATCCTAATTTGAACACGGGGCGTACCGGTTGAGGCTTGGCTGCCGTGTCCGGTCGTCTACGCCGTGAAGACGGAGTTGCAACAACTTTCTCTTCCGGAACCTTGAACGATACAGGCAGAGAATAGCGGCATCTAACCGTAGTACCATGATCTTTGCCGGCAGCCCACCGGGGCATTTCCTGAATTGCTTTCAGCGCCAGGGTATCCAGTGTTGCTTCCAGCGGACGGACTACGTGAGGAGTTGAGATACTTCCGTCTTTTTCCACGACAAACTGAATGATGACAATACCTTCCGTCTTGTTTTTCTTGAGAGCTTCCGGATAGGTTATTTTCCGGTCCAGATATTCCTGAAAAGCTTTCATGCCTCCGGGATATTCCGGCATTTCTTCTACGCTTGTGTAAATGCGGTTCGAGCCTTTAGGTTGCAGACGAATCGGATAAGGTTCGGAAGTATTCTGTAAGAAAGGCTGTATAGAAAGAGACTGGTTCTCCATACCGTCGGCACGTATCGTTATGGGATGGCTGAAATCCGCATCAAGACGGAACAGTCCGATTTCATCGGTCAGGGCTTTTCTTCCAGTACCTTGAATGCTGACTACCGCACCTATAATGGGTTTTCCCTGGTTGTCCAGTACATATCCTTCAATCGGATACAGTTGTCCGCTTTGTTTGAACAGTCTGCGGTCTTCCGGACTGTCCAGATAGATAATGGTATCTTGAGCTGCTTCGTTCAGCCGGAAGCTCAGTACCGGAGTCTTTTTATCATCGGTGAAAAAAAGATTTGCCGTACGGAAGAAATTGTTGCTGCTTTCTTCCTGAAAAGAAATGATTCCCTGGGCATTTCCAGTATATTCCTGAGTGCGTCCCATAATTCTCAAAAAGACTCCGAGCTGTGGATCACCGTTTGACTTTTTGACCGTAATGCGATAATCGGTCTTGCCGTTTTGGGCAGGACCCGGAACAGCAGCCTGAATACTGATACAGATCATGCTGATCATTACAGGCAAGATGAAACGACGGCTGAAGTTTCCGCTTCTTAACTTCTGGAGACGTTCCAGGGCATGCCGGCGGCTGAGCATGACTTGCCGGCGATAAACCAGACAGGTTGTCAGAAAATAAACTCCGGCTTGTATCCATAAGGCCCGATACTCCGGCAAGACTTCCTGCAAGGTCGCTCCCATATTGTTGATTTGTACGAATCCATTGATTCCGAAGGTTGAGGGAAACAGCCAGGAAAATACTTTCCAGAATGAAGGAACTGCTGCTCCCGGCCAGGAAATACCCGAAATAAACAGTAACGGGATAGACGTGAAAACATAGACCAGCATACAGCTTCCCGGTGATGGATGAAAATCGAGCAGGTCATGGCAAAGAAAATGCAGGCCAGCAGATAAGGGAAGATGAAAGCCATCAAAGTCGAAGGCTGGGCAATTTGTACCAGACTGAACATTTGCGGCACAGCACATAAAACATATGCTGAGATCGCAATGTATATCAGTAAATAGGCCATAGACTTGCCAAATACAATACGCAATGTTCCTTCATAATGGCGTCCGATCGGTACCAGATCTTTGAAGCGATTGGTTTCCCGGGCCGTTCCGGCAGACATACCGATTCCCAGCAGCAAAGTCTGTTGCAGAATCAGCATCAGTACGGCCGGAATCAGAAAGCTGGCAAACCCGTCTTGTGGATTGAATAGAGAGATATCTTCATATTCAATAGGTGCCGTGCTGACCTCATCCTGCCGCTGGGTTGTATTTCCCATCCGTTGGATTTTTATTTGTTCATTGACAGTTAAAGAGGCATTGGTCGCTGATAGCAGAATGGCTTTGTAATACAGCATACCACTCATATCACAATAAATATTGACCTGAGTCTGACGACCTTGAGATATGTCCCGGCTGAAACTCTCTGGAATATGGATAACGCCATATACCTTTTTTTCTTTCATCAGACTTTTAGCTTCTTCCATGTCTGCGCAATAAGACTGGATCTGCACATCGGCACTTGCATCCATTAACCGTAAATATTTCCGGCTAAGTGTAGAGTTGTTGTCATCCACAACTGCGGCAGGAACTTCACGTACCACTTCGTTGGTATAAATGAAAGCATACACCAGCGGATAGGCTAGAGGTACCAGCAGGAAAAAGATGAGTACTCCTTCATCGCGTACCGTGGCTTTCAGTTCTTTGGCAAAGATGTGGAATAATCCAGCCAGGCCGTTTCGGATAATATCTGAGAATGAACGTTCTTTCATGAGGTTATCGTGTTATTAGGGGACATAAACATATTGCAGCAGAATAGTCCGCAGTTTCTTTAATACCAGGAAAGGAAGAAGCAGGAATACAAGTAAGGCTGCTACTGCCTGCCATGCGTAGATCAGCGGATAGCCGTTCAAAGCAAAATTGACATAAAGCAGGTAATAATGCCGCAGAGGAAACAGGACACACAATGCCTGCAGGGTCGGATGCATGGCCATAACCGGAAATGTAAATCCGGAAATGGAGAACGAAATGACTCCCCATAAAGAGGCGGCACTCAAGCCAGACGGAAAGATCCGAACAGACCGAAAAGGAATACACCGAAGGCCTGTGAGGAGAGTACCAGTAAAAGTCCGGCCAATAACATCGGAAAGATTCCGCTGTGGCAGGGATAATGTAAATATCCATATAGATATACATTATAGAATACTGCAATGACAAAGAAAACAAGGGTATGTGGAAGCAGTTTCCCGATCAGTACTTTGGTGATTGAATTATCAGCTAAACGCATCAGTTCTCTGCCTGTTCCGTTTTTCACTTCTTCTCCCAGGGTATAAATGGTGGTCAGGAATATAAGTAACATTAAAATACCCGGAAACAGCGTGTTGCAGAGATAAACCGAATAGTTAAGCCATGGATTATTCAGCGCGTGAGTATCTATGACAATCGGTTGCAGAAAGGCCATGGCCTGGTCTTCCGTGGCTCCCTTTGCATACAAGGTTGCCCGTCCGACAGCTCCGGCTGCCAGTTCGGAAATGGTCCGCTGATCCTTGTAAAGCAACGAGCCGGCAATCAGATAGGAATAATTGACATAAAAGGAAACTTTAGGCTGCCGGCTGGCCAGTGTTGCTTCTGTAGTTCCTTCGGGAATATAATAAAAAGAATAAATTTCACCCCGCTGGATAGCTTTTCGGGCTTCCATGACACTGGGATAGTGTGCTACGATATGTGTCTGCTGAAAGGCATCCAGATTCCGGATAATATTTCGCGTGGTAGAAGTATTGTCCAGATCCACAACACCGGCAGGCATGTCTGTCGGCAGTCCGTTCGCCATCAGGGTGGTGAAGAACAGATAACAGAATACCGGCGCAATAATCATGCAAAACAGATACAGCGGCCGGACGGCGATGCGCAGAACTTCTCGTTTGGCAATATTGAGCAGACACATAATTTCCTGTTTATTTATTGATCGTGCAGATTGCTGACATACCAGGTCTCAGGTTTTCAACAGCTTGTACGGGCTTGGCTTTCACTTCGAATGTTTTCAGATCATACTGTCCGGTTGTCTTGGTTGCCTTCCAGGTGCATAAGTTCCCAGATCTTTCATATAAGTAACCTTAAAGGTTGCTTCTTTTTCCAGGGCAGGGATATAAGCTTGATTTCACCTCCGACGGAGAATTGCTTCAGGAAATCTTCACGGACATTAAATGTAACCCACATTTCGTTCAGGCGGGCTATATTCATAATCGGAGCTCCGGTTCCCACCAGTTCTCCTTCTTTGGGAAACACTTCGGTTACTTCTCCATCAGCAGAAGCCAGCAGATAGGTTTCGGCAATATAGGAAGCCACTTCGGCAACGGCTCCTTTGGCGCGTTCCACCTGTGCTGCCGCCATGGCCTTATCTTCCGTTGTGCTCCATTCTTGGCCATTGTGTATTGAGCATGAGCTGCACGTTCGGTTGCCGCCATGGCATCATATTGTGCTTGGCTTCATCGCGTTTCTGGGCAGTCATGACTCCCTGTTCAAACAGACGGTTGACGCGGTTGTAGGATTTTTCAGCAATCTCCAGACCAGCTTTGGCCTTTTGCCACATTTCAAAGGCAGCCTGCAACTGTTCGGCACGTGTGCCTCTGATTGCTTTTTCGTTAAGTGCCTGTGCTGCCTGTTCCGCAGCCTGTGCCTGCGAAAGTTTAGCCATGACGTCCGGAGCTTCCAGAATAGCCAGCGTGTCACCGGCTTTCACCTGGTCGCCTTCCGATACGAAATATTTTAAGATCCGGCCCGGTACTTTGCTGGATACCCGGTATTCAGTCGCTTCTGCCTGGCCCTGGATGACTTCCGGTTCAGTTCCTAACGTAAAGAAGCCTATTGCGCTGACTACGGCAACTACGGCCACTAAAATAATGAAAGCCAGCAAAACATTGTTGCGTTGAGTTTTTTCAGCCATATCTGTTTGTTATTTTAAAGTTCCCATTGATTTGTTTAAATATACTTCACTCATTTTTAAATCGATCTGAGCATCAATCTTTCCTGATTGAGCTGACAGCCAAGCTGTTTGTGCTTCCAGTACGTTACTGGTGGAAATTACTCCTTCCTTGAAGCCGAGATTGGCGTAACGCAGGTTCTCATTGGCTTTATCCATGTTTTTCTCGGCCATAATCAGACGCTTGGACGCTTCGTTTACTTTGTATGAACTTTGAGTAACCTGAAGCTCGACTTTCTCTCTGACGTCTTCCAGCTGATAGCGGGCAATGTTGGCTTCGGCTTTGGCTGCTCTTACCTTATAGATACCTTCTCCCCAGTGGAAAACCGGAATCTTGACAACAACTCCGGCAGCCCACATTCCGCGGAACTTGTTTTCAAATCCGTTTATTAATGAAGGATTGGTGAGCAGATAATTGGCGGTGAATGCAACAGACGGAAGAAAGTCTGCTCTGACTACATTGACCTTTTGCCGGTAGATCTGTGAAGCCAGTTCCAGGCTGCGCAATTCTTCCCGGTTGGCCAGGGCCGTATTCACATTGCTCTCCGTATATACGTTGGGCAGGCTGAGGTTCTCCATTTGTTCATCTGCCAGTCTTATTTCACTGTCTAAAGGCAGACCGCATAACTGGCAAAGCACCATTTTGGAAAGACTCAGGCCGTTTTCCACCTGTGTCAGAGTCATTTCTGCTTCATTGACTTTTACTTTGACGCTCAGTCCGTCCGCCTGGGTTGCAACTCCTTCTGCCACCATCTTTTCTACATCTGAATCCAGCTTGCGGACCAGTTCAACGTAACTCTCAGCCAGTTTTTTCTTATTGACCAGAGAAATGACCTGCCAATAAGCCTGATCCGTGTTTAGAATCAGATCCTGCGTGCCTGTGGCATGTTGTGATTGGGCCAGCTGTTCTGCATATTTGGTGATCTTGTTGTAGGCGATGATCTTTCCTCCCATGAACAGCGGCTGCGTCAGTGTGGCGGCTCCTAATGTCATGTTTCGGGTATCCGTTCGAAAAGCATCCACGATACCTTGTCCTATGCCATTAAGTCCGGCACTGAGTCCGGGGATCATTCCGGCAAGAGGCTGGAGCAGAGATCCCAGCATCGGGTTTGAAGCCCCCAGTTGCTGCAAGGCCTCTTGCAGCTGTGCTCCGGTAGCTGTTCCTATGTTGCTGATTGTCTGTTTCTGTTCGTCACTTAACAGAGAGATTTCTTTCTGCGTACGCATATACGCTCCCATGACATCAATCTTGGGCAGAAAATTGGTGAATGCCGCTTTCTTCTGATAGCGGGCTGCATTGATCTTTTCCTGTGAGATGCGTAATTCCTTGTTGTTGGCAAGGGCCAGCGTTCTGCAGCTGTCGAGAGTCAATACTTGCTGTGCATAGCTTCCGATAGCTATGCCAGTAAAAACGATGAGGCTTAAGATTCGTTTCATGGCCAATTGGGTCTTTGTGTTCTTTTGGTTGCTTATGCAACAGTGCAAATGTATGACATTCTAACAAAACTTCCCAAGCATTTTGTTGAAAAGAGTGTCAATGCAACCAAAATTTAATGGAAATTATTCTTTGCCAGTTTCGGCTTTTTACTGATCGAACAATGGGTTACCTCTACATTCGGATTGGAACGTGTTGTCTCTGTGGCTGTATCTTCTCCGGCAGGGAAGCTTCCTGTTGCCATTCTTGTGAATACAGGTGCCAGCAACATGTCTTCTGCCGTACCCGGCTCTCCAAGTTCTCCTGCATAGTTCTCGGCGAGTTCATAGTCCGGCTGCAGTCCGTTGTCAAAATAATCCTGGAATCCTTCGGCATTGCTGAGATACGCAGTTGTCAGCCACAGCTCCAGTTGCGGGCTTTGTTCATCGGTAAATAAACTTTGTGCCACATTCTTGCCGAAAGTTGCTGTACCAACCTGCAAAAGTCTTTCTTTCAGATAAGGACGCAGACAGTTTATGACTATTTCAGAGGCCGAAGCCGTATTGTTTGAAGTTATGATGTACAGATTCTCGTAGGCGAGAGGTGTTCTTCCGGGGATGAGTGAAGGTTCGAAAAGATAACTTTCCGTTCTTGCAATTTTGTCATTGTAAGTCATGTTCAGAAAAGTCTGTCCCATGGCATTCTGGGGGGCAAGCAAGGTACTCAGCAATTGAGATGTGCTGACATATCCGCCCGGATTGTAACGTAAATCAAGAATGATGTCATTGGGCTGGCGGGAAGCCATCTCAACGAACATATTCTGCAATGTTTCGGTATCATCTGCGCCGAAACTGTTGTAAAGAATATAGGCAGCAGTCCGGTTTCCGGCCGTGATAAAGCTGGTCTTCATCAGGTTGGTTTCTTCGATATACCGGGGAGCCGGGATTTCAGTAACTCCCAGTGTGTCGAATCCTTCTCCGTTATAGTTGCCTAAAGTGAAGGTATATGATTGAGTCGGTGCAGATACATATTTGCTGTAATCTCCGCTTCCTATCTTTTTGTTGTTGGCTGCAATGATCCAGTCTCCTCTTTTTAATCCGGCTTCTTCAGCAGGAGATCCCGGCTGGGTGTAAAGCACCCGTATGGCGTAGTCTCCGCTTCCTGTCCGTATCAGGGCTGCTTCATATCCGAATGCAGGGCTGTTGCTTAAGGCGCGGGAGACATTCACCGAGTCAATGTGAGAAAACAACGTACCGTTTTTCTGATCCCTGCTGGAGGCTGCATTTTTCAGGAAGGTCTCCGGAGTCTGGAAAAGTCGAGGCTCTCTTCAGCAGGAATATCTTCATAAAAGAGATAATTCTGCTGCATGGTTTCGTAAATCCATGTTTTGCTGGCAATCAATGCATAATATTCTCCCGAGCGGTCTTCTCCACATGCCATTAATGTCAGGGAGATAACCGTTCCATAGATCAGACGGTAAAAAGCAGTTCTTTTCATGCGAAATCTTATTTCATGCTGAATGAACCTTGACCGATCATATTTCCGTCGGCAAAGATGTATACTCTGTAATTTCCAGAGGGAAGGAATTCTTCCACATTCCAGTATACCGTAACGGTTTGTTCTTCTCCGGTATATTCGATGTGTTTTTTGATGGAGTAGCCGATGTTTCTGTCTTCATAAGCAAAAGTATTGGCTTCGCTCTTGGTCAGAATATCATTGTCCGGTTTGGCGATCCGGATATACAATGTCTTGTTTCCTGTTTCAGCCGTAATATTCTTTACGATTGTAAACTGGATGGAGATCTTTTTGACGTCTTTCACTTTTCTGGCAGTCTTTCCCCGTTTGTTCATCGGATTGACGATAATATTGGTAGCATCCAGCTGCGCTGCAAGCGAGACTTTTTCGTTCAGACTTTTCTTTTCCTTTGAAAGTGTGCTGATCTGTGCTGTTGCTGCCGAATATTTATTCTTGACTTCCTGATTTTCTTTGGTCAGTTCTGCATTCAAGCGGTTCAGAGAGTCGATCTGTATGACATAAGTACGCAATACGGCACGTACTGTTTTCAATTCCTTCTTCAGACGCATGATTTCAGCGGCATTGCTGCTCTTGACCTGACGTAATTCTTCCAGCAGACGTTGGGTCTTCAGTTTTTCACTTTCCAGTTTTTCCCGCAAAGAGTCATTGTTGATCTGAATCTGCAGCTCGTCATATTGGGTGGCAAAGGTGCTGTATTCATTCTCCATTTCCTCTTTTTCTACAGCAAACAACTCGCTCATTTCCTTATTTTTCTGTGCTTCATGTACAGCAAAGAACGAAACTCCACCAGCAATTACCGCCAGAATGATAATAACTATAATCAGTTTTTTGTTTTTGTCCATATTGTATGAATGCTATGATTTTTGGCAAAAATACAATAAATCATTGAATAAACGAATAAAACCTTCAGATTAAAAACGTTCTAAACTTCCGCCGGTGAAAATTGGAAGCAGAACCGGGCCCTCCGCCGGGCTGTCGTTTTCTTGCCGGATACCTTGGGCCGGTGTTGTTTTGTCCCAGTTGTACAAAGCAATTTTGCGTATATTTCGCTTGAAAACTAAGGATATTCTGATCGGCTGACATGAGAAAGTTGATTGATTTCCATCAGGCAATCAATCAACTTTCATTAGGAAATCTATCGACTTCCTTATGGAAGTCGATAAAAAGATGAAGAATGTTTGATAAACTTTATCTCATGTTCGGACCTGATCCGTTCGATGGTTTGAGAGATGGATCAACTGTTAGTTAAACTTTTAGATGGTCAGAACGATGGCGGTTAGTGTTTTGTTCCGGAAATAACCAGAACAGCTGGAGGAGAATTATTGGATTGCCAGGATTGGAAATCTAATTTGGGGAAGAGAGATGCTCCTTGTTCGGGAATCCAGTTATTTAGCTTTGTAATAAGATACTCTTGAGAAGAAGGATCTTCAAAATTGATAGCTTCAATTGCTTTTACGTTACTTGTCGGTTTGTCGTTTTTTCTCCAAATTGTGTTTTGGGGATAATAACAATAGTAAACTTTAAAAGTATTAATGGCGGTATAACAAAGTGAGTAGCAATTGGCAGGTACTCCCGAAGTATAGCAATTATGTATTTGACCAGAATTGCATGAATAGCAAAGCATACCTTGTGTCTTGCTTTTGAGATCACAATTGGCTGCATAGCTGTTAAGTAAATATTTTTGGTTGATGCCGATTAGTCCTCCGACATATGAAACAGAACTTTCTATCAGTATATTTTCTGCGGCACAATTGGTGACATATCCGCTATTGTTGGCAACAATCCTCCTACATATTTTTCTTTTGCTAAACTTGTTCCAGTGATCTGTGAATTTTTAACACTGCAATCCGTAATTATTCCAAAGTTTACACCTGCTAATATGCCGGCTTCTGTTGCCTGGTTTACGGTAAGCGTAGAGTTTCGTATATGTAAATTCCTGATTATACCTTTTTCTTCAATATAGCCGAATAGCCATATCTGATTCGGTTTTCTGGCGTTTGTAAAGTTAAGTTGGTTAAGGTATGTCCTTGTCCGTCGAAGATGTCATTAAAGTTTGTTCTTTCGCTGTAAGAGTTATGGTATATTCCAATTTCCATCAGCTGACTGCATTCTTCCGGAGTAAATTCGATATCTGCACACAGCCTGTAGATGTTTCTTCCGTTTTCTTCGGTCCGGAATTCATCCAGACTACGTCCTTCGTAAGTCTCTCCGTTGATGAGATGGGTAAAGGCGATGAAATCTGCAGCCGTATGAATCCCTTGTGTGTCAGCATTCGAAAGAATGCGACAGGAATACGACGTACCTGCGGCGAAATGGCTTTCGGGCATGAATGTTTCATAGCTTTTTCCATCAGTTGTTTGTATGCAGATGTCTATTTTCAGATGTTCTGAGGGAGGAATGATCAGTGAATAGTTTCCGTCGTCGGCTTTGTCCAGTGTGACCGACTGCGGATTTTCTGTTGTTTCCATACTCAATGCTCCCGTCCGATGGTTCAGACCGGTTATGAGAACTGAGGGACGGAACGTAATGTTTTGCAGGGTTTGGTTGATTCCTGCTGCTACATGAAAGGTGATACAGGCAAAAAGATGTTTAAACGTCAGGCTGGTCCGGTCACCTTTCCGGCAACTTTGCCGGTCGTACAGGATATCTTGCAGCTGCCCTTTTCCGTCATAAAAAAGTTGAGGATCCGTGTCGATATAAGGTGTATAAACGGTAAGCTCGGCTGCATTTCCATTTTCATTCCAGACGTCGGGCAGCTCTCCTTCCAGAATGTACCGTTGTAAGTCATGAGAACGTTGTCGGCTTCCATCCCTCCGGTGCTGAACAGGGAAAGCCTGCTGCCTGCAGGAAGTGTTGCGGCGGAGGTTCGTGATTCCAGGAAGCCGGAGTATTGGTTGCCCGAAATGAGAATGGATGGCGACGGAGTGAAACTTTCATCACTGGAGCATCCGAAAACCAATGAAAGCAGAAACAGGCAGAAAAGGCAGGAGGGTTTTATGGGAAAGTAACTTCTAGGGCATGTCATAAGGCGTTTTTCTTTTAAAAACGCAAAGCCTTATTCAAAGATACCTTTCAGGCTAAAAAAAAACGTTGCCGGGCCTCACAGCCAGGCAACGTCTATGATTAATACAAATACAACTAAACGAGAATCTTCTAAACTATATTAAATAGAAAGGATTATACAATACCCTGAGCCATCATTGCATGAGCAACTTTCATGAAGCCTGCGATATTTGCACCTTTTACATAGTTGATGTAGCCGTCAGGCTCTGTACCGTATTTAACGCATTGCTCGTGGATATTATGCATGATCTGATGTAATTTCTGATCAACTTCTTCTGCCGTCCAGCTCAGATGCATGGCGTTCTGGCTCATTTCCAGTCCGGAGGTTGCTACACCACCTGCATTGACTGCCTTGCCCGGTGCATACATCATCTTGTGTTCGATGAATGCGTCGATAGCTTCCGGCGTACATCCCATGTTGGAAATTTCGCTACGCACAATACTTTGTTCTGAATCAGCTGAGCAGCGTCTTCTCCGTTCAATTCATTTTGAGTTGCACACGGAAGAGCGATATCTACTTTAACTTCCCAAGGACGTTTTCCGGCAACAAAAGTAGCATCCGGGAACTTTTCTGCATACGGAGCTACGATATCGTTGCCCGAAGCACGCAGTTCCAGCATATAGTCAATCTTTTCACCGCTGATACCATCCGGATCATAAATGTATCCGTCAGGTCCTGAAATAGTAACCACTTTGGCTCCCAGCTGGGTTGCTTTCGTTGCAGCTCCCCATGCTACGTTACCGAAACCGGAGATTGCCACCGTCTTGCCTTTGATGTCAATACCCTTTTCGTCAAGCATATGTTTCACGAAATAGAGTCCTCCGAATCCCGTAGCTTCCGGGCGGATCAGAGAGCCTCCGAACTCCAGTCCCTTGCCTGTGAAAGTTCCGGTGAATTCGCGGGTCAGCTTCTTATACATTCCGAACATATAACCAACTTCACGGCTCCAACGCCGATGTCACCGGCAGGAACATCCATATCAGGACCTACATGACGCCAAAGTTCCAGCATGAATGCCTGGCAGAAACGCATGATTTCCGCATTGCTCTTTCCACGTGGAGAGAAGTCTGAACCGCCTTTTCCGCCGCCCATCGGCAGAGTGGTCAGTGCATTCTTGAAAGTCTGTTCAAATCCGAGGAATTTCAGGATAGAAAGATTGACGGAAGCGTGGAAACGGATACCTCCTTTATAAGGGCCTATGGCGTTGTTGAATTGTACGCGATAACCTAGATTTGTTTGTACTTCACCTTTGTCGTCTACCCATGTCACACGGAATGTAAAGATACGGTCCGGCTCTACCAGGCGTTCAATGATTTTTGCCTTTCCGAATTCCGGATGCTGGTTGTAAACAGGCTCGATGGAGAGCAGAACTTCCTTTACGGCTTGCAAATATTCCGATTCACCTGGATGTTTGGCTTCCAGGGAAGCCATGATTTGACTGATGTTCATACGTCGTAATGTTATAAGGTTTAACAAAATGAAATCTTTTGTATCTGCAAAGTTATGCTTTTTCGTCGCATGACAAAATGTTTCGGCCGGTTTTTGTGCTAAATAATGATAAAATGTATAGTCTCTCATTTCGGTATTGCAAAACTCACGGGAATTTCCGTTCTTTGCATAGAATAAGCTTAAATCCTGCTATATGCTCACAAAATTAAAATTGAACCGCTTCAAAGATGCCCAATTCGCCAATCTGATGACGAAACGTATCTTTAATGTCTTGTTGGTTGCCAATCCGTACGATGCATTTATGCTGGAGGATGACGGTCGGATAGACGAAAGATCTTTATTGAATATATGAACCTCAGCCTGCGTTATCCGCCGCGTTTCACGCAGGTTTCTACGGAAAGAAGATACCTGGAGACAACTGGGAAATACAATGTTTGATCTGGTAATCTGTATGCCCGGATCCGACAACAGCGATACGTTTGATATCGGACGTCAGATCAAGGAGAAATATCCGCATATTCCGCTGGTTGTTCTGACTCCTTTTTCCCACGGCATCCGGGCGCGTATGGAACATGAGGATCTGAGTATATTTGAATATGTATTTTGCTGGCTGGGAAATACGGATCTGCTCTTGTCCATCATCAAGCTGATCGAGGATAAGATGAATCTGGAGCATGATATCAATGAAGTTGCGTTCAGATGATCCTGCTGGTGGAAGATTCCATCCGTTTCTATTCTTCTGTCCTGCCGAATCTTTATAAGTTTGTCCTCACCCAGAGTCAGGAGTTTGCCACGGAAGCTCTGAACGAACATCAGCGGACGTTGCGGATGCGCGGCCGTCCCAAGATTGTACTTGCCCGTTCGTATGAAGAAGCAATGGACCTCTATGAAAGATTCAAAAACAATATTCTGGGGATTATTTCCGATGCCCGTTTCCCCCGTGAAGGGCCGTTGATCCGCTGGCCGGCATTAAACTGCTGGGAGAGATCCGCAAGAGTGATCCTTACATGCCGCTGATTCTTCAGTCGGCAGAGGAGAGCAACCGTGCCTATGCTTCCCGGCTTGAAGCTTCTTTCATCGATAAGAATTCCAAGAAAATGAATATCGATTTGCGGGATGCTGTTTCGCGGAATTTTGGTTTCGGCGATTTTATTTTCATCAATCCGCGTACGATGGAGGAAGTAGCCCGCGTTCATAATCTGAAGGAATTGCAGAACGTTATATTCTCTGTTCCGGCTGAGTCCCTGCAATACCATATTATACGCAACCATGTATCCCGCTGGCTTTATTCCCGGGCTATTTTCCCTGTGGCCGAATTCCTGAAGCAGATTCGTTGGGAAGGTCTGCAGGATATCGACGCTCACCGGAAGATTATTTTCGAAGCCATCGTGAAATACCGCAAGATGAAAAACCAGGGAGTGGTGGCTGTGTTCCAGCGTGACCGTTTCGACCGTTATTCTCACTTTGCACGCATTGGTGACGGATCGCTGGGAGGAAAGGGACGTGGTCTGGCTTTCATCGACAACATGGTGAAGCGTCATCCTGAATTTTCGGAGTTTGAGAATGCTTCAGTAGTTATTCCCAAGACCGTGGTGCTGTGTACCGATATCTTTGATGAGTTCATGGACACGAATCTTCTTTATCAGCTGGCTTTGAGCGATGCCGATGATGATACCATTCTGAGAGCCTTTCTGAAAGCCAAACTTCCCGACCGTCTGGTGGAAGACTTCTTTGCTTTCTTCGATGTAGTGAAAGCTCCGATAGCCATCCGTTCGTCCAGTCTTCTTGAGGATTCGCATTACCAGCCGTTTGCCGGTATCTATTCCACCTATATGATTCCTTATCTGGAAGACAAATATGAAATGCTCCGTATGCTGAGTGATGCGATAAAAGGTGTGTATGCTTCGGTTTATTATCGTGACAGCAAGGCTTACATGCAGGCCACCAGTAACGTCATCGACCAGGAAAAGATGGCCGTTATTTTGCAGGAGGTAGTCGGAACCCAGTATGGCGACCGTTATTATCCGGCCATATCGGGAGTGGCCCGTTCCATCAACTATTATCCGATCAATGACGAAACGGCTGAAGAAGGTACCGTCAGTCTGGCACTGGGACTCGGCAAGTATATCGTTGACGGCGGACTGACTTTGCGTGTCTGTCCGTATCATCCGGACAAGGTGCTTCAGACCAGTGAAATGGAAATAGCCCTGCGCGAAACGCAGACCCGTTTCTATGCGCTTGACTTGAAGAACAACGGGCATAACTTCTCGCTTGATGACGGATTTAATCTCCTGAAGCTTACCGTAAAGGATGCCGAAAATGACGGTGCCCTCGATTATATTGCTTCCACCTACGATCCGTATGATATGGTGATCCGTGACGGAATCTATCCGGCGGCCGTAAGCTGATTACTTTTGCCAATATCCTTCAGCATGATGTCTTTCCTCTGGCACGCATTCTTCAGCTTGCCCAGCAATACGGACAGGCAGAAATGAGGCGTCCTGTAGAGATTGAGTTTGCTGTTAACTTCGATGCGCGTACCAAGAGCGGTGTCTTTTATCTGCTTCAGATTCGTCCGATGGTCAATGTGAAGGCCGGACTTGATGAAGATCTTACCCAGATACCTGATGACCAGTTGCTGCTGAAGAGTGAAAATGCCCTGGGACATGGTATTATGGCAGATATCAGCGATGTGATCTACGTGAAGACGGAAGCTATTCGGCTTCCAATAACCAGTTGATTGCTTATGATATAGAGAAGCTGAACCGCCGTTTCCTGGATGAAGGGAAGCATTATGGTGCTGGTAGGGCCGGCCGGTGGGGCAGCAGCGATACGTGGCTGGGGGTACCGGTCAAATGGCCGCATATCTCAGCGGCCCGTGTCATTGTGGAAGCCGGACTGACCAATTATCGGGTAGATCCCAGTCAGGGAACTCACTTCTTCCAGAATCTGACTTCATTTGGAGTGGGGTATTTCACCATTAATGCCTATATGAATGAAGGTATTTACAATCAGGAACTGCTGAACTCCATGCCGGCTGTGGAGGAAACGAAGTTCCTGCGCTGGGTACATTTTGACCGTCCGCTGACTGTGAA
>ENA-OQAN01000274-OQAN01000274.1-human-gut-metagenome-genome-assembly--contig:-NODE-274-length-28611-cov-1.835662_pt1 | contig 28611 bp, 37 predicted proteins | sample MGYA00242735_ERZ504527 | MGnify/ENA primary metagenome ERZ504527 (study PRJEB26092, sample SAMD00036230) | human gut metagenome | host: Homo sapiens | study: EMG produced TPA metagenomics assembly of... | reverse complement strand
GATTTACGCTTGTTTTGATTTGCAACACTAAGATAAGTGAAAAATCTGACATGGCAAAATCCTGAGCAACTTTTTGTTGCTCAGGAACTTATAAATAAAGTTAAATCAAAGTGTTGCGGAATTAAGGATATTTAAAAATCTCTTTGATAATTTCATAAGGAGAAAGAAGCGTTCAGATAAGCATAATATGAATTGGGCATACTTCCTGCCTTGGGCGACCATATCCGGAAGTTAGGAGAAAGTTTTATGTATTTTCCAAGCCGGAATTCCGCTCCTACAAGTCCTGCCATACCATCATTCTCTTCATTCCATTTGTTTTTTGAAGTAAGATAGTCCCAACGACCAAAGACTCCGACTTTCTTAGACAAGTTGACCGTTGCATAGGCTGACACACCGCTCTGGTCTTGTCCGTCTGTGTAGCTGGCATTTTTCTGATAATTATATTCTGCCGCTAGAGAAAATGACTTGTGTTTATATCCGATGAAAGAAGCCAGATTTGTTATACCTTTACCTGATTCTTCCGAAGCTTCATTATAAGAACCATACAGACGGATAAAAAGATTCTTGACAGGCATCAGTGTCACTCCTGCCCCATATTGCAGACCGTCTTTTACCTGAAGTTTTTTGTAACCTTCGCCATTGGCAAGAATAACGTCTGCCGATACATAATCGTTGAAATCGTAAGCTGCCGATACAGCAAGATCGGCACTGCTTCCGAACTTATACTCATCCTGGAAAGATTCATCACATACCGCTTACCCCAGAAGCTTTCCTGAAACTTAAACTGGGTAGTAGAAATCAAACCTGCGTGTAATGTCCACTTTTCACGTTTCCATGATATCTGGGCATTCTTAACAAAACCTATACGCTGATGATCATCAACACTTTTAGACTGTCCGAAATCGGCAACTACCTTTAACTGAAGTTCTTTCGACAAATCATACTGATATCCCAAGTACGCTCGGTCTAAATTAAAACCACGGTCATCATTCACATGACCAAAGCCGGAATGGATATCAGAAAAATCGTAATAATAGCCTTGCCTTTCGGGGTTTCTTCTTTGTTGCTATCTTCGGCATGCGCCGGCATAGCCACACATCCTAACAAGCCTGCGATAAAGGCACATCGTGTTTTTAAATTTTTCTTATTCACTATACTTCTGCTTTTTATTTCGATAGCAAAAGTACAAGGCACACGTAACTTGATTATGTCATAATTATTACAAAGATGTTACATCGTCTTCGGGGAAACGAAGTGTTTCTACCTTTTCCAGACGAGAACGCAGACGAGGCATCAAAGATTTGCGGATGCGAAGGCGCATGAAACAGTCCATATCGTACGACTGTTCCAATATCTCGGGAGATTCTTCTTTTACAATACGCATTACATCGTTCATGAAAGGATATTCAAAGGCAACCGTCACATCCTGATCTACCGTTTTTTCTATCACCGTCGCTTCGGCTATTGCTTGTGCAGCTGCTGTCCGATAGGCCACAATCAATCCACTGGTACCTAATTTAATTCCTCCGAAATAACGTACCACAATAACCAGAATATCGGTCAGTTCATTCGAATTGATTTGTCCTAAGATAGGCTTTCCGGCTGTACCTGAAGGTTCTCCATTGTCATTAGCACGAAAATCTTTCCGTTCAGCTCCAAGCATATATGCATAGCATACATGGCGTGCATCATAGTACTTTTTCTGGTACTCTTCCAAATATTGTTTTATTTCGGCAAGTGTACGCACTGGGATAGCGATGGCAATGAACTTGCTTCGTTTCTCTGTATAAACAGACTCTGACTGTCCTTCAATGGTTTTATAAGTATCTTCCAAAATAATTCGTTTTTATATCAGATTCAAGTATTTATTTATGCAATACATGTACGCGGATTCTGTTAACCAGCGACTTTCCTACAATAATCAGTGTAACGGCCGACAGCACAAGAATAATTCCTAAAATAATGCGTGGCGTAAGGCGTTCACCAAACACCAGGACACCGAAGAATAAGGCTGTAATCGGCTCCAAAGCACCTAAAATAGCCGCAGGAGTAGAACCTATATAGTGTATAGACTTAGTCATGGCGACTAAAGATATTACAGTCGGGAATAAAGCTAACCCTATCGGATTGATCCACAGCCAAGGAGTACTGATAGGATCGAGATGCGTACAGAACTTCAAACGGACAACAAATACGCTCAAGCCAAACAATAAAGCATAAAATGTAAGTTTTGCAGTAGGCATGTCTTTCAGCGACGAACGATTCACTCCTATAATATAAATAGCATACGTAAGTGAGGATATAAAGACAAGTAAAACTCCGATTAAGCTTAACGTCTTTCCACCTTCACCCTTGTACAATAAGGATATGCCAACAAAAGCCAAAGCAATAGAAACAGCTGTTATAACAGAAACTTTCTCCTTAAAGAAAACAGCCATAATAACAGCAACCAATACCGGATAAACAAACAGAATGGTAGAAGCAATGCCTGCATCCATATAATTATAACTCTGAAAAAGAGTAAGCGAGGAAAATGCAAACAGCATCCCCATAACAAGTAAAGGCAATACTTCGCTACGATGCAATGCAAACGACTGTTTCTGCACCTTCATCAGCAAAGCAAGCATCACTACACCTAGTCCGTAACGGTAAAACAATACCGAATCAGCACTTACTCCATCAGCATAAAGAGGCAGAGTAAATAGAGGATTCAGTCCATAACTGGCAGCTGCCACTGCTCCATAAACAAAACCTTTGAATGTATTACTAGCCATGAAATATCTGTTACTTTTGCAAAACCGGATGCAAAGGTACACAATTTAAGTAAAAAACATTTGGCACAATCATAAAAAAGGTCAGGACATTTTCGCTAAAATCTCCTGACCTCACTATATATCGGATTAATCTTTGCCGAAAAGAATATTTCCCAGTACAAGCTAACTGTTAAAGTTGCTATTATCACTCGCCAGTGTTGGCCGGGACTTACTGCAGCAGCATAAAAACATAAGCCAATTCTGCTTTGCAATTTTATACAGCAAAAGAAATCCCATATAAAACTAATATTATTCCATCATACACTTACTCCAGCTTATGTATCACCAGACCGGAGCGAAGCTTAGGTTCGAACCAGGTAGTCTTAGGCGGCATAATATTTCCGGTATCTGCAATGTCCATTAATTGTTTCATGGAAACCGGATAAAGTGCAAGCGCCATCTTCATTTCACCACTGTCTACCCGCTTCTTCAGTTCACCAAGTCCGCGAATACCGCCCACAAAGTCGATACGCTTATCTGAGCGCAAATCCTTGATGCCAAGAATCTCATCCAAAATCAAGTTAGAGGAAATCGTTACATCCAACACTCCGATCGGATCGTTATCGTCGTATATACCTGGCTTTGCTGTCAGACTATACCACTTACCCTCCAGATAAAGAGAGAAATTATGTAAGGCGGCCGGTCTGTAGATGTCCGTACCTTTTTCCTCCACCACAAAGTTCTTCTTCAACGCTTCAAGGAAGGCTTGCGGAGTCAGTCCGTTCAGATCCTTCACGACACGATTATAGTCGATAATAGTCAGTTGCTCTGCCGGAAAACACACTGCCATAAAGTAGTTGTATTCTTCATCACCCCGATGGTTCGGATTCTGAGCCGCCTTTTCAGCCCCTACCAGTGCTGCTGCCGCACTACGATGATGTCCGTCAGCAATGTAAAGCGAAGGCATTTCTTTGAACGCTTCTGTCACAGCTTCAATATCCTTATCGTCATCAATTACCCAGACTGATGGCCGAAGCCGTCATCCGGTGCCACAAAGTCGTACACCGGTTTCTGAGCCGTATATTTAGCCACCACGGCATCCAGCGTCTTGTTTTCCGGATAAGCAAAGAACACCGGTTCGATGTTCGCATTGTTCACCCGTACATGCTTCATGCGGTCCTCCTCCTTGTCACGGCGCGTCAGCTCATGCTTCTTGATCACCCCGTTCATGTAGTCGGCACGTAAGCTCCTACCACCAGTCCATACTGCGTCTTGCCGTTCATGGTCTGGGCATAAATATAATAACACGGTTTGTCGTCCTGCACCAGCCAGCCCTTTTCTTGGAACATCCGGAAATTCGCTACCGCCTTGTCGTACACACGCGGGTCGTGCTCATCCGTTCCCTCCGGAAAGTCAATCTCCGGGCTTGATGATGTGATACAAAGATTTCTCGTTGCCTTTCGCCTCTTCGCGGGCTTCAGCCGAGTTTAACACGTCGTAAGGGCGGGAAGCTACCTGCTCCACCAAGTCCTGCGGCGGACGAACACCCTTGAAAGGTTTAACTATTGCCATAATGCTTGAAATTTCGTTTAAAAAATAACACTAACGTCCACAGCGCATAAAGGAAAAACATCAATGCCATGCCGCACAGAAATCCTTTCCAGAAATCATCCAGAAACGACCTGCACAAAGAATTCACCAGCAGCAAGGAAGCTCCGATCCCCAATGGGATCAGCGAATGCCGTTCGTATGCGGTCAGTTTCATTTATGCACAAATAAAAGAGTTACTTTTTATTTATTTACACGGAATTTCTCACAACCATCTTTCAGGAAGCCCACAATCTGACGAGCAGCTGCAATACCGGCATTGATATTTGCTTCAGCTGTCTGTGCACCCATCTTCTTCGGAGTAGAGAAATAACGTCCCGGGAAATGATCGGCAAACTCTTCATGATGGGCCGGCATAATATCAGTTACATATTTCAAGTCCGGACGGTCATTCATCAGGCGAAGCAAATCCGCTTCATTAATCACCTCCTTACGGGCAGTATTAACCAGCAGACCGTTTTTCGGCATACGATTTACCAAGTCATAGTTAATCGAGTTTTTGGTTTCGGCAGTAGCCGGAATGTGCAAAGACACCACGTTACAAGTAGCATACAACTCTTCAGCAGAATCAACCGGTTTTATACCATCAGCCTCCATCACCTCTTTCGGACAATAAGCATCATAAGCATAAATATCCATACCGATTCCTTTTGCTATACGAGCCACATTGCGTCCTACATTACCGTATGCATGAATACCCAGCTTCTTGCCCATCAGTTCCGTACCCGATTTGCCGTCGTAAAAATTACGAACCGCCATAATCATCATACCGAAAGCCAACTCAGCAACGGCATTTGAATTTTGTCCCGGAGTATTCATCACACAAACGCCATGTGCAGTAGCAGCTTCCAGATCGACGTTATCGTAACCAGCTCCAGCACGAACTACGATCTTCAATTCGGGAGCGGCATCAAACACTTCATTATCAATAATATCACTACGGATAATAATAGCATTGGCATCTTTTACAGCTTCAAGGAGCTGTGCTTTTTCTGTATATTTTTCAAGTAAAGCCAGTTCATAACCAGCAGCTTCTACTTCCTTACGAATACCGTCGACTGCAACTTTTGCAAACGGTTTTTCTGTTGCTACTAAAACTTTCATAACTATCAGATTTAATATAAATAAAAAAGGCACACATACCCGCACACTATCTATCCGTGCAGGTCTGTGTGCCTTTATAAACGACTAATAAATTAATGCATTTTTTCGAACTCCTGCATGCAGTCTATCAGAGCCTGAACGCTTTCTACAGGCATGGCATTGTAACAAGAAGCGCGGAATCCACCTACTGAGCGATGTCCCTTGATACCAACCATTCCTTTATCTGTAGCAAACTTCAAGAAGTCTGCCTCCAAATCCTTATATTCGTCTGCCATTACAAAGCAAATATTCATATAAGAGCGATCGCCTTTATCTGTAACCGTTCCGCGGAACAGTTTATTACGGTCGATTTCAGCATACAACATATCTGCACGCTGTTTAGCACGGCGTTGCATTTCTTCTACTCCACCCTGAGCCTTTATCCAGCGCAATGTCTGCAAAGCCGCATAAATAGGAACTACAGGAGGTGTATTAAACATAGAGCCTTTATCAACATGAGTCTGATAATTCAACATGGTAGGGATATGGCGTGAGACTTTGCCCAAAGCTTCATTTTTCACAATGACAAAAGTAACACCTGCCGGTGCCAGGTTTTTCTGTGCACCGCCATAGATACAGATATATTTTGAAACATCAATCGGGCGAGAGAATATATCAGATGACATATCGGCAACCATCGGAACATTCACATCCAAATCGGCATGGAGTTCTGTTCCATAAATCGTATTGTTTGTAGTAATATGGAAATAATCCACATCTGCCGGTACTGTATAATCTTTCGGAATATAAGTATATCCGTCTTTTTCGGAAGAAGCTACTTCAACTGTTTCACCGAATGCCTTCGCTTCTTTCAAAGCTTTTTTTGCCCATGTACCTGTATTAAGATATGCAGCTTTCTTTTCAAGGAAATTATAAGGAACCATACAGAACTCCATACTTGCTCCTCCACCCAGGAAAAGTACCGAATACCCTTCCGGAATATTCAGAAGTTCCTTAAACAAGGCAACAGCCTCGTCTACCACCGGCTGGAAGTCTTTAGCGCGGTGACTGATTTCCATCAACGAAAGTCCCGAACCATTAAAGTCAAGAATAGCCTGAGCTGTTTTTTCGATCACTTCGCGAGGCAATATAGAAGGTCCCGCATTGAAATTATGTTTTTTCATTTGGAAGTTTGTTTTGGTTAAACATTTGTTCGTTCTTACAATTGCGAATATAGCGATTATTTTTAGACTTCCAAAAGTTTTTGTAATATTTTTCTAGCAACTCAGGGTTTTTAATAACAAATTACACAAAACAATGCGGTTTAATTTACAAATTGACACAAGAAGTAAGTTCTATGACTTTTGAACAGACTAGAGTCATTAGCATTTTGAGAGAATTTCTTATCGAGACAAGGTTTTATTGACACAAAGTTATCATTTAGCCAGTTCTATCAAAGCTTTTACCCCCTTAATCTTTTCATTTTGCACAAGTTTTAACACTTGTTTGTATTTAGAACGAGAAACCGCTGCAAAAGCATAATGATCTTTCACATCTACACGGCCAATATCCTCCTTGCTTAAATTTCCTTTTTTTAGACAAAAAACCTTACAATATCTATTTTATTGATTTTATCTTTTTTCCCCTTTCCTATATATAAGGAAACAAAATCAGGCAGGGCAGGTTTAGGAAGCACAGCCGGCAAGAGATATTCCTCCGGTTCTTCCTTTATGTAAGAAGGCAACTGTTCTTCAGAATGAAGAATGATATAAGAACTACCATCAGCTTCCCAGCGTGCCGTACGTCCGTTCCGGTGTATAAACCCGTCTTCTGCAACTGGAAGATGATAATGAACAACATTTTTTATATCGGGAATATCTAAACCACGTGCTGCCAGATCGGTCGAGATAAAAATATGACAGCTACCATTACGAAATTTATATAAAGCTCTTTCCCGGTCATCCTGCTCCATTCCACCATGAAACGTTTCGCAATACACTTTCATGGAATGTAAATATTTACCTACACGGTCTACACTTTCACGATGGTTGCAAAAAACCAGAGTAGACTGATTTCCCAAACAACAAAGCAACTTATATAAAGTTTCCAACTTATCTTTTACAGGAGAAATCACTTTATACAAATGCAAACGTTCAGAAACTCCTCCATCAGGATCAAGAAAATTTAATTTGACGGTACGGTTCAAACCGGTAAAATGAGGAATCTCTTCAGCATCTGTAGCCGAAAGCAGAAAACGACGACGTAATTTCGGCAATTTACTTATAACATCCGACGTTTCTTCCTGAAAACCGAACTCCAGACATTTATCGAATTCATCAATCACCCAAAAGCTTCACTGTAGAAGCATCAAAATTTTGTTTTTCCAAGTGATCGTTCATTCGTCCCGGTGTACCGACAATTACTGACGGACAGATACCTTTCATTGTACGATGTTCGTCCATTGCCGGGCGCCCTCCGTAACAACTCATTATTTTAAATTCCGTATTCATAGACTTAAATACTTGCTCTATCTGTAAAGCCAACTCGCGGGATGGGACTAAAATAACAGCCTGAACTCCTTGCTGACCGAGCTTCAAAGAAGAAACAAGAGGCAATAAATAAGCCAAAGTCTTACCCGAGCCCGTAGGCGAAAGCAGGACTAAATCACCTCCTTCACGATAGGCATCGACAGCTGTTTGCTGCATCACATTCAACTGTTCTATTTTCAAATTCGCAAGTATTGTTTGTATATCCATAAATTCCGGTTTTTAATTATTCTACGCAAAGATAACCAGAAGTCATGACATTATCAAAGAAAAAGCAGGTACAGGCAGCAGATGATGATAACGTTTATCACATTTACAGAAAAAAGAAAGTGCCCGACCTGCTTATTCTTTTAGTTATGATGAACAAAATCTCTGAATCTATCTATCCTTCTGTTAGCGAGGCCCTCGGACAAGCTATATTCCAACGCATAAACTTCGCCTTCTGCTCCATACATATCTCCAGAATTCAGCCACAAATGAACATTTTCCTTTAATAGACATTCCAGTTCCTTGATGGTAGAAGCAACTTCCGGCAATCCATCCAGACCAGATACGTACCTTCTAATTCAGCAATAGGAAAATCAGGCAAATATTTTTCACAATAGTCTTTCATGTATTGGTAGTTTTCAAACAGATAACGACACAACTGCGCCAACCACTCCTCACCCTCATTATAGGCAGCTATCGTGGCAATAACACCAAAAGGATTAACGTCGCAGACTTCATTAATATTAATCGCTTTATCTATCTTATGGCGCATATATTCGTCTGCACAAACGATATTAGCAATTTGCAAGCCTGCGATATTAAAAGCTTTGCTAGGAGATACACAAGTAACAGAATGCTTCTGAAACTTTTCAGAAAGTGAAGCAAAAGGAGTATAGACATTTTCTGGAAAGACCAGCTCACAATGTATTTCATCTGCAATGACTGTCACCCCATTACGAATACAAATCTCTCCGATTTGGCACAATTCCTGTTTGCTCCACACTCTGCCAGCAGGATTATGCGGATTACAAAGCAGCATAAGCTTCACTTCCGGATCTGCTGCCTTTCGTTCCAAATCGTCAAAATCGATAGAGAAAGTTTTTCCATCCCACAGTAAGGGACTACTTACTATCTCACAACCATTGTTTCTGATAGAGGAAAAAAACAGTTGTAAACCGGTGTCTGAACTAAAACTTTATCTCCCGGAACCGTTAATGCCTTTATGATGGCGGATATGGCCGGAACAACTCCCGAAGTATAAATAATCCATTCACGATCTATCTGCCACCGATGCCTCCGACTAAACCATCCTACAACAGCACTATAATACTCATCCGGAACGCGAGTATATCCAAAAATGCCGTGCTGTACACGTTGCTGCAGCGCACGAATGATAGCTGGAGCTGTCCGAAAATCCATATCCGCTACCCACATAGGCAAAATATCCGGCAGCGTCGCACTATCCCATTTATATGAATTAGTATGATGTCGCGAAACTATTTCGTCAAAATTATATTTCATACTTTATTTAATCAGAAAAACAAGTAAGTCCATCCCATAATTTCAGCTCACAATCACCTGGTGCTTTAATATGTTCATCAAGAATTATCTGTCCGTAACTTTCGGCAGTAATACATCCCGTACGAGGATTCTTTACACTATGTACTGCACTCTTAATCGTAGCATGCACAGAACTATATTCAAAAGCAAGATCACAATCATCAGCCATAACACAATCCTCCATTATTAACCCGTGAGCATAACAAAGAGGTTGCGTGCCCGAGATTTTACAATTAACCAAGCGCAAATTCTTAGAATGCCAGCCTAAATATTCTCCATTAATTTCAGAATCATACACCGTCACATTTTCTGTATTCCAGAACGCATCTTTCGAATTGATCACTGCATTGTGAATTTCTACATTTCTGCAATACTGAAACGAATAGTTGCCATTCTGCATATAATCTTTTATGGTAATATTTTCACTATGCATAAAAAGATAATCAGCATTATCCACATGTACATTTTTTAAATTGACATTACGACAATGCCACAACGTTTCCTGAGCATTAGGCAAGTGTACGTTAACCAGCTCCAGTCCATCCATTTCACGGAACATTTTAGGAGCCTCCACTTTTGTATCCGCCATCTTCAAATTTTGCGAATACCAAAGTGCAGCACGTGCTCCTTCAGTAAACAGACAGTTTTTGACAATAAAGCCATTGACGTGCCAAAATGGATATTTTCCCTCAAAACGACAGTTCACTGCAATAATATTACTACATTCTTTTAAAGCAGATTCTCCTGCATGAATTGTTACATTATCAATCTGCAAATCATGAGAAGCAAACAAAGGGCGTTCGCTCCAAACTCTGTATTTTTTATCTGTTGCATAATTTATCCGTATTTATTGATTAACTATATAAAAGTTACAGTAACATTACCTTGCCCAAGAATATCTTTCAAACCTGTAGTATGATCAATCCGGCCTAATCTGGTATAACTATAACTGGAAGAAAACGTTTGATAGAAAAGGACAATACAGTTCGAGCCATAAAGCATTAGGTCACCGGTTTGAATAACATCTATCTGGCGACTATCTACCGGTAAACTTTGAGGAAGGTAACAATATTTTTCATTTCCGTTCAATTCAGTCATATCGACAGTAAGAGGCAATAAATCAAGAAATTCACGAACCGTTTCATTATTCTCCAATGTTGCAGTAAACGGAGTATTATTTATTGTCACAACAATCTGCTTGACCGGAGAACAATCTCCGTCGTCATTATCCTCCGGAACATTTGAAGACGGAGGGGAAATCGTTTCGTCAATATCAGGAATATCATCAGGGGAACAAGCCGTAAAAGACAATAGACCTGCAATCAAGCAATATTTAAAAGATACAATCTTCATCCTATAACTTCACTTTTTCGAATAGAAACTCACTCGTACAAACAATTATTCTAAAGAAAGAACAACCGAAACATTCCCTTTACCCAAAGCATTTTTAAGCTCATCTTGAGTAACATTGATTATTTTACCCAATCGAGTCAAAGAGTAGCTATTACGATCATAATAAATAACCATATAATGTCCCTGATATAAAATCAAGTCTCCAGAATCAGTTTGAATCCACTCATCATTCTCGCAGTCTAACCCTAATGTTCCTACCTTTCCATATGGCATAATCACTCATCTCTACTGTTACATTGCATTTTGCCAATAATTCTTTCAAAGCCATTGCAGAAGAATTATTCTCCAACACAGCAACAAAAACTTTACTGCCAATATGCAGCTTAATTGTATCACGTTCCATTGTCTTACTTTTATTACAAATTTTATCTTTATTTAATTGGATTGGGCTTTGCCTAGATTATTGCCATACGATGTAACTGCAACAAATAACAAGACAGCTATCACAGACATAAATATCTTCCCGATAATAAGCAATATCTCATAGCATCAGGTAATTTTTATCCATTTTCCTTTTTCCAACCTTATCAAGAATATCATCCTCTGAAACAAAGCTCAATACACATAGCCAACCAAACTCCCTTCAACCCATCGAAGGAGCAAGACATGAAGCCAAGCTAAGACGTACAGCCCATATACTGACAAAGTTCATTATGCTCGGCATGAGTGTATCTCCCGTACCGATAAAAACTCCATAAGCAACAATTGCCGCAGCAAACATAGGCTCTGCAAATGCCTCAATACGCAAAGCCATCACACCTAATGAAAGTATCTCTGCATCAGGTGTCATTGCCCCGATTATTAAAGGAGCAGCCCAATACATGACACCACCCATCACTCCCATTACCAACATACCAGTTGCTACTGTTATCCGGCAAAAGATCGGGTTAAATCTTTTCTTCCCGCTCCCAGACTTTGCCCGATCAATGTCGTCGCAGCATCAGCAATACCATACCCCGGCATATAACATAAGCTTTCTGCGGTTATTGCAAAAGAATTTGCAGCTATAGCAAAGATTCCCAATGGAGCAACAATAACAGTTGTCAAGATCTGTGCTCCGCAAATAACAATATGCTCTACACACATGGGAGCTCCTATTTTGAACGATTTTATTAATACTTCGAAGTCAAAAAGAAACTTCCAGTCTGCCCACCAGAGCTAACTCTTTCGAACAACGACAGAGATACCAAGTCATCATAATGGCAGCCAACATCTCAGCCAGTCCTGTACCCAAAGCAGCACCTTCAACTCCTAGTCCCGCTCCAGGAACAAAAACAGATATATTACCTATCTCTAACTCCCGGGAAGGATATATCAGAAAAAAATTAAAGACAACATCCATTATACACATCAGAACATTCAGCATGCTAGCACATGCATGTTGCCACTACATCTTAACATACCTCCCGCTAAAAAATTAAGCTGAAGGACCGGCAGAAATAAAATAAATATCAGAAAATAGGAAGAAGCATCATGCTGAATGGCAACATCACCTCCCAGCCATGCAGGAAGAGGAGTGCTAACCAGTACACCAATTACAGTCAGCAGTAAGCTGAATATCGTAGTTGCAACAAAAGACTGCCGAAGGACAGCACGTGCCTGACCAAATTCTTTCGCTCCGATATGATGTGCTACCTGCACAGAAAAGCCCGTAGCAGAAGCAACACATACTCCCCAGAACAACCAGGTAGAAGTAGAAACCAAACCGATAGAAGCAGAAGCCTCCGCTCCCAAACTACCAACCATTGAAGCATCAATATATTGCATAACAATATATGAGATCTGAGCTACAACTGCCGGAATACTCAAACGTATGGTAAGTTCCAGTTGTTGCTTAAATGTCATATGCTCTCCCCTGCGAATAAGTGAAAGCAGAGCTTCAGCCTTATTGGTTTGGTTTCTCATTTCCTGACACAATTATTACTTACATCTAAAATTGGCCGTATAGCAATCTTATTTCAGATAGGTATAGAAAAACCGTTCTATCTTATCGAATGGAATAACTCCTGCCTGATTATCATATAAATCTACATGACTTGCACCTGGAATAATCAGTAGTTCCTTATTATCCCCTTTTAACTTCTTAAAGGCATCTTCACTAAAATAACGGGAATGTGCCTTTTCACCGTGAATCATTAACACAGCACTTCGAATTTCATCACTATATGTCAGCAGCGGTGTATTGATAAATGAAAGGGACGAAGTAACATTCCATCCGTTATTCGAGTTCAGGGAACGTTTATGATAACCACGCTTTGTTTTATAATAATCATAGTAATCTTTCACAAACTGAGGAGCATCCTCTGGTAGCGGATCCACCACCCCTCCTGCCAGTGCATATGAACCATTCCGTGCATCTATAGTCCGCTGGGCATTCAACTTCTTGCGAAGTTCATAACGTGCATCTGCATCCAATCGCATCAAAATATCCATTAGCATTACACGACTCATATCATACATAGTAACAGTGACAGTTGCTTTTATACGAGTATCGATAGCAGCCGCATTAAGAGCCATGCCACCCCATCCACAGATACCGATAATACCAATGCGCTCTGGATCTACATCTTCACGAATTGAAAGAAAATCTACAGCAGCAGAAAAATCCTCCGTATTAATGTCAGGAGAGGCAACATAGCGAGGTTCACCACTGCTTTCACCCGTATAGGAAGGATCGAAAGCAATAGCCAGGAATCCACGTTCAGCCATTGTTTGCGCATAAAGCCTGATGACTGTTCTTTGACTGCCCCAAAAGGACCACTCACTGCAATAGCCGGAAGTTTCCCTTCAGCCTGCTTAGGCTTATACAAATCGGCAGCCAACGTAATTCCAAAACGGTTTTTAAAACGGACACTTTCTACTGTTACCTTGTCACTTACAGGAAAAGTCCTATCACTATCCTGTGCATAAAGTATATTCATAAGCGTTGACATAAAAAATACGATTAAAAAACTCTTTATCTTCATAATATCTCAAATACAATTCCATTATTATCAAACTTTCTTACCCATCTCATAAGCTTCTGTCAATACAGGCTTATCTTTTATTTCTCCTACATGCCAGACTCCTCCACCGAATACTGTTCCTTTTATTACAGGATTTTCAAGACAATCAAGGAAACCACAGAAATTGTCTACAACGCGTTTCATAATTGTTTCATCTTCTTCCGCTGCTGTCGCTATAAAATAAAATTCTTTGTTTTTCATTTCTGTATAAGGACCGCAGCAACGATCTATCAGTGTTTTCATCTGTGCACTCATTGCATAGAAATAGACAGGAGTTGCCATAACAATGACATCAGCCTCCAGCATCTTTCCGATAACCTCAGCCGCATCATCTTTTTGTGGACACGGTTTTTTATGCAGGCTACAGACGCTGCATCCAAGACAAGGGTGAATCGTCTTATCACGCAAGAAAATCTTTTCTACATGATTTCCACTTTCTACTGCTCCACGCATAAACTCATCACAAAGCGTATCGGAATTACCTCCACGACGTGGACTAGATGATAAAATCAAAACCTTTTTAGCCATATTTAATATTGTATATCAGTTAGTATAAATTATCGACAATGCAAATTTCGCAAGATACATAAGCATCTGTGTAGACAAATTACGGATGTTATAACCTCAATTACAGATTCAAGAAACAGGGTTCAATATTATCTATCGCTTCAAAAAACTGTAACTTCGGTTATACAATCAGTAATTATGGTTGTAGGGATATATGAGATTTCGCTTAATTTTGTATTCAGATAAAAATCAACTCTGCATATGGACAAGATACTTAATTTAAATAATGTAGACTTATATAACCAGATATACGGACTTGAGACATTACATCCGCTGGTAACAGTCATCGACCTGAATAAAGCCACCCGGCAAATGACCTATACGCATTGGAATTACGGTGTTTATGCGCTATATCTGAAATTAGAAAAAGCCTGTGACATTAAGTACGGACGTCAAACTTACGATTATCAGGAAGGGACTGTAGTATGTTTCGCCCCCGGACAAACAACCGAAACCACACTGACAACAGACCGCGTACAACTGAATGTACTGGGAATACTTTTCACCCCGATTATTACATGGTCGAGTTTAGGAAAAACAATTAAAAAATACACTTTCTTCTCATATGAAGTCAACGAGGCCCTGCATCTGTCGGCCGAAGAAAGAAGTATTATCGAAGAGTTATTAAAGATTATACGCATGGAGCTGGAGCACGGCATAGACAAGCATAGTAAAACTTTATTAGTAAACCACATCGAATTACTGTTAAATTACTGCATGCGCTTCTATGAACGACAGTTTACGACACGCAGCAAAGCAAACAGTGATGTCCTGACACGGTTTGAAAATCTCCTTAATGAATATTTTGAAGGGCCTCAGGCCGAACAGGACGGGTTGCCGACTGTAAAATACTTTGCCGACAAACTATATCTTTCCTCTAACTATTTCGGTGATATGCTAAAAAAAGAAACAGGAAAAAGTCCACAGGAATATATTCAGGAAAAAATCATAGAACTGGCAAAGGAACGGATCTCAGCTACAGAAAATACAGTCAGCCAGATTGCATATTCTTTGGGCTTCCAGTACCCACAACACCTATGCCGGTTATTCAAGAAACGAGTAGGCTGTACCCCCAATGAATATCGTACACAAAACAATCAACAATAAACAACTTCCACAGATAAGGACAAAAAGAATATGTTAGATTTCAAAACTGTGTACGAATGCAACTGTTGCCTTGGCTGCAAGACATTACACCCTCAGGTAAGCATTATCAATCTGGAAAGCCCCAACCTGGAACAAGACGCTGTAAAATTCGAGTTTTACGCAATCTTGCTGATAGAAGAATGTCCTGACTCCTGCTGCTGTTGCGGGCGTAAATATTACGATTATTCGAATGCAACAATGGTGTTTCTCACTCCCGGTGAAATATTCCGGATGAGTGAGAATAATACCTTGCCCAATAAAGGATATCTGCTAGCATTTCATCCTGATCTACTTTTCCGCACCTCATTGAATAATCATATAAAAAATTATACTTTTTTTTCGTACAAGAAAGAAGAAGCATTACACTTGTCCCAACGGGAAACAGCCAAAATAACATGTTGCCTGGAAAACATTGAAGACGAACTGCATCACCCCATTGATACACATAGTAGTACAATACTTTCACGCCACATCGAATTATTACTCGATTATTGTACACGTTATTATGAGCGCCAGTTTATTACCCGAGAAAACAAGAATAAAACACTCCTAGACAAAATGGAAAAACTTCTCGAGCACCACATTGCATCGGGACAACTCCAAAATGGAATAATGCCTGATCCGAAAATACTCAGTGAAGAACTGGGACTATCACCTGCATACTTTGAAGATTTATTAAAATTTGAAACGGGCAAAACACTTGAAGAATATTTTCAATTAAAGCGTTTGGAAACTGCTAAAAGGATGTTGCTTCAAAAAGATTGTATGCCAACTATTATAGCCAAGCAACTAGGATATCCCAGCGTGCAATATTTCAGTTTAATCTTTAAAAAAATAACTGGATTTTCTCCAAGCGAATATCGCTATTCACACAACTGATAAGTAATAAAATAATTTTTTTATCCGCACATACATTGCATTTTGTCAACTGTTTTGTATTTTCGCATAAACAAATAACAATACAACAAACGAAATACAAATACATATGTGTGGAATAGTAGGATATATAGGAAGCAAACAAGCTTATCCTATACTTATAAAAGGACTAAAGCGTCTGGAGTATCGCGGTTACGACAGTGCAGGAGTAGGTCTAATCAGCCATGAATCTAAATTGAACGTGTATAAAGCGAAAGGCAAAGTATCAAATCTGGAAGACACTGCATCACAAAAAGATACTTCGGGGCATACAGGTATAGCCCATACCCGATGGGCAACTCATGGAGAACCTTGCCAAGCTAATGCACATCCCCATTTATCACAGTCAGGCAATCTCGCATTAGTTCACAACGGCATCATAGAAAACTATGCAACTCTGCGTGAACAATTACAAGAAAAAGGATACACATTCAAGAGTTCAACCGATACAGAAGTATTAGTACAACTGATAGATTACTTTCAAACAACTTACGACACTGAGTTGCTAGAAGCTATACAAATGGCATTACACAAGGTTGTCGGAGCCTATGCTATCGCCGTATTAGACCGCAGACATCCCGGACAAATCATAGCAGCCCGCAAAAGTAGTCCATTAGTTATCGGAGTAGGTACAGACGAATTCTTTTTAGCATCCGATGCAACCCCGATTGTTGAATATACAGACAAAGTAGTTTACCTGCAAGACGGAGAAATCGCTATCCTAGAAAACGGAAAGCCACTCAAGTTAGTAAACCTCGACAATGAAACACAACCTGCCGAAATCAAGAAGTAGATATGAATATCGGTCAGCTGGAAAAAGGAGGATTTTCTCACTTTATGCTGAAAGAAATATTCGAGCAACCGGAGTGTATTAACGACTGTATGCGCGGACGAATAAACGGTACACTACATGAAGTCACACTATCTGCTGTAAACGATCATAAAGAGCAGTTACTCAATGCCCAACGTTTTGTCATTGTAGCATGTGGTACATCATGGCATGCCGGTTTAATAGGTAAACAGCTGATAGAAACATTTTGCCGTATCCCTGTTGAAGTAGAATATGCTTCAGAGTTTCGCTACCGAAATCCGGTGCTTACGAATCATGATGTCGTAATAGCAATCTCTCAATCAGGAGAAACAGCCGACACTCTTGCTGCCGTAGAATTGGCAAAATCTCAGGGAGCATTCGTATATGGTATCTGTAACGCCGTCGGTTCATCCATTCCCCGCATCACCGACTCAGGCTCTTACATACATGTAGGTCCAGAAATAGGAGTTGCATCAACTAAAGCCTTTACAGGACAAGTTACCGTATTAACAATGTTTGCATTAACATTAGGAAAAGAAAAAGGAGAAATAAAGCACAGCCGATTACAATCGTATTATCGACGAGCTGCTACAAATACCCGAGAAGATAACAGAAGTATTAAAGCAGAACGAAAGCATAGCAAGTTTATCGCGTATATTTACCTATGCCCATAATTTCCTTTATTTAGGTCGTGGTTACAGTTATCCGGTAGCTCTGGAAGGAGCCTTAAAACTAAAAGAAATTTCATACATCCATGCAGAAGGATATCCCGCTGCCGAAATGAAGCATGGCCCCATAGCCTTAGTCGATACAGAGATGCCGGTAGTGGTAATTGCCACTCAGAATGCCATGTATGAAAAGATCGTAAGTAATGTCCAGGAAATAAAAGCCCGAAAAGGACACATTATAGCATTAATCAACAAACAAGATACTGTTATCCGCAAGATCGCTGACGAGTGCATTGAAATACCAGAAACATTAGAGTGTCTCGAGCCTTTAGTTACTACCATTCCATTACAATTATTAGCTTACCATATAGCGGTATGTAAAGGAAAAGACGTAGACCAGCACGCAACCTTGCCAAGTCTGTTACAGTAGAGTAAACACACACATAAAAATACCGGATCTTACGAACAGGCATAACCTTTTGTAAGATCCGGTATTTTTATCAGCACAATGTAATAAACTTACTCTACATAAAGCACCAGTCCTTTCAGATATTCTCCTTCCGGATGATAAATATTTACCGGATGGTCTCCCGGCTGAGTCAACTGATGAAGAATGCGCACACTACGACCACTCTGAGCCGCAGCAGTAAATACTGCATTCCGGAAATTCTCCTTATTGACAACTTGCGAACAAGAGAAAGTAAACAAAATACCTCCCGGACGAATCTTTTCGAAAGCTTTCGCATTCAGTTTCGTATATCCACGCAAAGCATTACGCAAGGCATCACGATGCTTAGCGAAAGCAGGAGGATCCAGAATAATCAGGTCATACTGATCACCCATACGGTCCAGATACTTAAACGCATCTTCCGCATAAGCTTTATGGCGAGCATCCCCAGGGAAATTCAGTTCTACATTCTCGTTTGTCAAGTCAATACCTTTGCTGAACTGTCGACCGAATGAACAAGATTTGCTCCACCTCGCATGGCATAGAAAGAAAAACCTCCAGTATAACAGAACATATTCAAGACATTACGTCCTTTTGCATATCGCTCCAGCAAATGGCGGTTCTCACGCTGATCGACAAAGAAACCCGTTTTCTGTCCTTTCAGCCAGTCTACGTGGAACTTCAGTCCATTTTCCATTGCTACATTTTCAGGACTTCCTCCCTTGATAAACCCATTCTCCGTCGACAACAAATCAGCCTTAAAAGGCAATGTTGTTTCCGACTTATAGTAAATATTTTCAATCACATCTCCCATTACTTCTGACAAAGCATCGGCTATTTCCATGCGATATACATGCATTCCTGCCGAATGTGCCTGCATAACAGCTGTATGATCATAAACATCAATGATCAGTCCCGGCAAATTGTCCCCCTCGCCATGCACCAGACGATACGTATTGTTCTGAGGATTTCCAATCAGTCCTAAAGCAACACGCAAATCTTTCGCTACAGCAAGCTTACGTACCCAAAATTCATGGTCGATCGTTTCCTGCACAAATGACAATACACGCACGGCAATACTTCCAATCTGAAAGTGACCACATGCTATAAATTCTTTTTTCGATGTATATACATCTACAATTTCGCCTTCTTCGGGTTCACCCTCTACACGAGCGATAGCTCCCGAAAACACCCATGGATGAAAACGTTTCAACGATTCTTCCTTACCAGGTTTCAGATATACTTTCTTATACGACACGCTAATATCTTATTTAATTATTTTCAGTTTCCACTACTTTTACAATCTCATAACCTCCAGTGCTGCGCAAATCATCCAGGTAATTGTATATTTCAACACACGCCCAGGCATCAGTTGCAGCATAAAGTTGCTGAGCTTCCGTCAGGACTTCAGCCTCCCAGTTTGACAGACGCTGCGATTTAGAAATCTTCTTGCCGAACAGCAACGCATAAATTTTCTGCAAGCTTTTTTCCTCTATACCGAAACGAGGAACATAATCTTGCAATTCCACCCAGTTTCCGCTGCGCGGATCTTTTGTATTTCTCTTGCGAAGCATTGCAAAATCATCCTTCAGCGAAAGACCTACTTTCAAGACATCATTTTGCAAGAACTCTTCCAGAAAATCAGGCAAACCCAAACGGTTCAACCGAAACAGGAAACAAGTGTCATGTGTAGATATCTGCAATAAAGCCACCTTATGCGTAGTTCCCTTTTTAAATGAAGGACGAGTTTCCGTATCTACACCTACAATAGAATGCGTATTCAGATAACTGATTGCCTTACGCGCCTCAGCCTCCGTATTGACAACGAAGATTCTTCCCTCAAAATTAACCTTTGGCAATGCTGCCACACTCTGCTTTGATATTTTATTTTGTAATACGACCATGCGTTTATTTTTTCCTCTTACAACTCTCATTCCCACCGGTCACCTGATCCATCGTCTTCTCCGGCTTCCAGTCCCTCATATAAATCATCCTCACTGTAACCTTCATCCTCTGCAAAAGGAGAAGACGCATAAGCATCATCTTCAGCCTCTTCATCAGTGTCAGTCTGTTTACTATACCTCACCTCATGCAATGCACGCATTACGTTTACAAGACGCTGCCCCCAGAACTCAGCAAAATGCTCCCGGCAGATTACAAGTGCATCGTTCATTGTCTGATCGAACCCCAACTGATATACACAAATAAAATCCTTCAACGGCTGATATATATCAGCTAAGTTCTCAGAAATATTCTGCTTGATAGGAGTATCACTATAAGCCATATCATCCAAAAACACATCCAGATAATCATCTTTCTCTCCCATCAATGCAGCTATTGCACACCGGACACGCTCATAATCTCCTTCGGTTACAAAAGTTTCCGGATCGAATTCGTCTATACGCTCACCCTGAGGCAGTAAAGAAGCTTTCAGATAAAGCAAAGGCAAAAGCTTGAGCGCCGTATCAACAAAGGTACGTCTCTTTGTTTCATTCACACGTTCCAGAAAGCCACAAAACTCAGCCGCTACAGTAACAAATTCTACCGTATTTTTATCAAATATAATCGGGGTATTACTTTTTTCCATAATCAAACAAATTACGTGGCAAAGGTACGAAAAAAATAAATCTCCACAATTTATTATAAGTAGAGGCAGTCGGCGAGTTCAAAAAATATTCGTACATTTCGTTCAAAATTTGAACATCAGAACAGAATTATGAAGAAAAAAAACAGATAACAAACCCAATGTGGGAAAATCGGACATACCCAACAAGGTAATGACCGCGATTAAAGGTGAAACAGTCCATTTCATTATCGGTTTGCTATGCGTCATTTTCGGCGTTTACATGTTATTAGCATTCAGTTCATTCTTCTTTACAGGAGGAAATGACCAAAGTATATTATCCCATCCCAATCCGGGGGGAATTGCTGGAAACAGGAAACCGCATACAGAATTATGCCGGAGCAAGAGGAGCCCAGCTGTCACAATTCCTGATAAATGACTGCTTCGGTATTTCGGCATACTTCATCATAGCCTTTTTAATCGTAGCAGGAATGAAATTGATGAAAGCATACGAATTCAATCTATGGAAATGGTTTGTATCGTGCACAGCTCTAATGATATGGTTCTCCATTACTTTAGGATTTGCATTTGGAGGAGTTTTAGAAGACTCGTTCCTTTACCCGGGAGGATTACATGGATACAATGTAAGCCAATGGATTTGCTCTCAGGTAGAGCTCCTGGACTTATTCTTATATTGCTGGTAACAGGAATACTGATTGGCGTATTCTTTACTAAAGGAACAATAGATGTAGTGCGCAAAGCCTTCCGTCCATCTTTGCCCAGACGAAATAAAGAAAAGGACGAAAACAAAGATTCTGAAACGTTGTCTGATAAACAAGAGTCTCCAGCAGAATATCAGGTAAAGAACAATAAAGAAACAAAAAACGAGCCGGTAGAGAATGCTGTTTCGGAGCAGACAGACGAGACTGACACATACGAGGATTCCAAACCTGTAGAGATCGAATTAGAACCAGTAGAGACAACAGCTCCCCTTCAGGTAGAAACAAGTAAACCTATTTCAACTCCTGCTCCCGTAGAAACAAACAAGGAGGAGGAAGACGAAAACGAATATAGTGAACCAGCATTCGAGATAAACAACGAACGAAAAGAAGAGGATGAAGAATATCGTGGAAACATAAACCAGCCCTATAATCCTCGTCTGGATCTGGAACATTATAAATTTCCAACTTTAGATCTTCTCAATTCCTATGGTGATCACGAACCTACCATCGACATGGAAGAGCAAAATGCCAACAAAAACCGTATCATTCAGGTACTACGCAGTTTTGGCATTGAGATCAGTTCTATTAAAGCAAGCGTAGGTCCGACTATCACTCTATATGAGATAACGCCAGCCGAGGGAGTACGTATTTCGAAAATACGTAACCTGGAAGACGACATAGCCCTTAGCCTTTCTGCCTTGGGAATTCGTATCATTGCTCCAATTCCAGGAAAAGGAACAATTGGTATCGAAGTGCCAAATGCTAATCCACGTATTGTGCCTATGAGTTCCATTCTGGCAAGCAAGAAATTTCAGGAAACAACATTCGATTTGCCTGTTGCTTTAGGTAAAACTATCACAAACGAGGTGTTTATGGTCGACCTTACTAAAGCCCCACACATGCTGGTAGCTGGTGCAACCGGACAAGGGAAATCTGTAGGACTAAACGCTATCGTTACATCGCTGCTTTACAAGAAGCACCCCAGTGAACTGAAGTTTGTCATCATCGACCCGAAAAAAGTAGAATTTGCGATCTATGCTCCAATCGAAAAACATTTTCTGGCCAAACTGCCCCGATGCATCCGATGCTATCATCACCGATGTATCGAAAGTAGTACAGACTTTAAATTCACTCTGTGTTGAGATGGATACTCGTTACGACTTATTGCGAAAAGCTGGTTGCCGTAACATTAAAGAGTACAATGCCAAGTTTACCAGCCGACAGCTAAATCCGGAAAACGGACATCGTTTTATGCCTTACATCGTCATTATCATCGATGAGTTTGGTGATTTGATCATGACTGCCGGTAAAGAAGTTGAATTGCCTATTTGCCGAATTGCCCAGCTGGCACGTGCTGTAGGAATACATGCCATTATTGCGACACAGCGTCCTACGACCAACATTATTACCGGTACGATAAAGGCCAACTTCCCTGCCGTGTAGCTTTCCGCGTTGCTTCTATGATGGACTCACGTACCATTCTCGACCGCCCGGGAGCACAGCAGCTGATTGGAAAAGGTGACATGCTTTATTTACAGGGAAATGATCCTGTACGTGTACAATGTGCATTTGTCGATACCCCAGAAGTAGAGAAAATAGCCGAATACATCAGTCACCAGCAAGGATATCCTACAGCTTTCATCTTGCCCGAATATGTTGATGAAAATGCAGAAAGCAGTAGTGCAGCAGATGTTGACATGAACAGGCTCGACCCCTTGTTTGAAGAAGCTGCCCGTCTGGTAATCTACCATCAGCAAGGTTCAACATCTCTGATCCAGCGTAAATTTTCTATCGGATACAACCGTGCTGGAAGAATTATGGACCAGCTGGAACGTGCTGGTATAGTAGGTCCGGCAAACGGCAGTAAGGCGCGTGACGTGCTTTGCATGGACGAAAACGATTTGGATATGCGTCTGAATAACTTAAAAAACCAATAACATGAAAATGAAACGATTTACCTTTTTTATACTGATGCTTGCAGCAACCGTACACACTGTGTTCGGACAACGTGAAGCTAAAGCTCAGGCCATATTGGACAAGACAGCAGCAGCCTACCAAAAAGCAGGAGCATAGCCATCACTTTTGGAGGACACAGCAAGGAACGCTATTATTGAAAGAATCTTGTTTCTACCTTGACTGTGCCGGCATAAAAAGCTGGTTCGATGGAAAAACACAGTGGAGCTATGCACAGCAAAACGATGAAGTAACACTTTCAACTCCCAGTCCTGAAGAAATACAAAGTGTCAATCCATATGCATTGATCACTTCATACAAAACAAAGTTCAATTACCGTTATATCGGCTCAAAAAACCGTAACGGAAAGCAAGGACAGGAAGTTCTTCTCACTCCACGTCAGACTGGAGATATCAAATCGATTACTCTCACAGTTTCGGCAGCGTACGAACCTTTGTATATCGGCATCAGTCTCTCCAATGGAGAAACTCAGGAGTTTAATATTACCTCATATCAAACAAACCGTAATTTGAGTATCTCCGACTTCCGTTTCGACAAGAAAAAATATCCAAATGCAGAAGTCATCGACCTGCGATAAACATTCACACTAGCATACAAAAAGCCCCGTCCGATCATTTGAAGTGCACCCCAAAAGTTAGACACAAAACTTTTGGGGTGCATTATGTATAGACATCACAACTTTGAAGAACGGCTAAATGTAGTTCGTCGTATCCTTTGTGGCGAACCAATAAAATTAGTATGCCGCTCTCTCTCACTTGATGAGAATTTGGTCCGACAATGGTATCTCCGTTATAAGAAATACGGAGAAGAAGGTTTAAGAGGCACGAGGTCATATCATTATTCAGCAAAAGAAAAGGCTATGATCGTAAAAGAATATGCTGAAAAAGGCATAACTTTGCATGAAATTTGTCTCCGCTATAACTTGAATAGATCCACAATCAAGTGCTGGATAAAGAAAGTCCGTAAGGGCTTATCGCTAGAGAATAAACAACGGGGACGTCCACCGAAAACTCCAATGGCAAGACCGAAGAAGAAAAAAACACAGACTGAACTTGAAAAGCTTCAGGCGGAGAATCTCCGTCTGAGAGCAGAGAACGCCCTACTAAAAAAAGTGAAGGCCTTAGTCGAGGAACAGGAAGCCCGAGCACGGCACAATGGACAAAAGCCATCGATGGACTAAGGTCTGTATATCCTCTTGACTTATTATTAAAGTTAAGAAAGATGGCTCGTTCTGTGTTTTATTACCATCTTAAACATCTGAAGAGTAAAGACAAATATGAGGATGAAAGAAAATCTATTCGATTAATCTTCTATGAGCATAAGGGACGTTATGGCTACAGGCGTGTAACTGCGAGATGCGTAATAGAGGGTATAAGATCAATCATAAGACCGTGCAGCGACTTATGAATGAGATGGGATTAAAGTGTAAGATCCGCAAGGTCAGATATCGCTCATATAAGGGGGAAGTCGGAAAGATAGCGCCCAATATCATTAAACGGAACTTTATCGCTACAGCACCTAATCGTAAATGGGCTACTGATGTGACACAGATAAACGTAGGGACGGCCAAACTGTACCTATCTCCCATTGTGGATATGTTCAATGGAGAAATTGTCTCATACAATATATCTACAAGTCCCAATTTGGAGCAAATCTACGACATGCTGGACAAGGCTTTTGCCAAGTATGATTGTCTTGATGGTCTCATACTCCATTCTGATCAAGGCTGGCAGTATCAGCATTATGGCTATCGTAAACGTTTGGAAGAACATCATATAGTTCAAAGCATGTCGCGTAAAGGAAACTGTTTGGACAATGCTGTCGCCGAAAATTTCTTTGGTATTATGAAATCCGAGTTACTTTACGCCGAAAAGTTCGAAACGCCTGAAGCTTCATGAAGGCTTTGGAAGAATATATAGACTATTATAATAATAAGAGAATTAAATCCCGCTTAAAAGGAAAGAGCCCGGTACAATACCGAACTCTTTCTCAAAACGGATAATATTTAAACCGTCCAACTTTTTGGGGTCACTTCACAGTGTATAAAAGGAGTTTTTTATTATAATACAAGAGTCTTATCCCAAGAAAGAAATCAGCACACCGGCAGCAACAGCCGAACCGATAACACCTGAAATATTACTTGCCATACAATACTGAAGCACATGATTCTTCGGGTCGTATTTCAAAGCAATTTCATTGGCTACACGGCTTGCCATAGGCACAGCACTCAGTCCAGTAGCTCCAATCAGCGGATTAATCTTCTTCTTAGTGAAGAGATTGAAAACCTTCACAAACAAAATACCACCTGAAATAGACAATGCAAAGGCAAGGAAACCACCAATTACAATACCGATAGTAGTCCAATTCAGGAAAGCATCTGTTGTCATAGTTGCTCCTACTGAAATACCCAGGAAGATAGTTGCTGCATTCATAATACTATTGGAAGCTGCATCAAACAAGCGTGAAGTATTGCTACCGATTTCCTTTACCAGGTTACCGAACATCAACATACCGATCAAAGGTACTGCACTCGGAACAAACAAAGCTACAATGGTTGTAACTACGATAGGGAACAATATCTTCAGCACACGCAGGTTCTTGATTTCTGTCTTCGAAGGATATTTCTTCTCCTGTTCTTTCATATTGATAGAAAGTTCCTTCTTAGTACACCAGATACGAACAACCAGCGGAATAATAACCGGAACCAAAGCCATGTACGAATAAGCCGCAATAGCAATAGGACCTAACAAATGAGGAGCCAGCTTGATTGTTGTAAAGATAGCTGTCGGACCATCTGCACCACCAATAATACCAGTGAAGCAGCTTCCTTAGGAGTAAATCCCATTAGGATAGCAACCAGCAGTACAGCAAAAATACCCAACTGAGCAGCCGCTCCAAAAATAGAAAGACGAAGATTACGAAGCATTGGTCCAAAATCGGTCAATGCACCTACTCCCATAAAGATGATAGGAGGAAGGAATCCTGTCTTGATCAACATATAATAAATGAAGTTCATCAAGCCCAGCTCATGAGCAATTTCATGCAGAGGCATTTCCCAGACGTTCTTCATCACACCATTCACCATCACCATGCCATTCTCATCAGCCTGTATAACTCCCATATCGCCACCCGGGAAATTGGCTAGCAATACCCCGAAAGCTATCGGCACAAGCAGCAAAGGTTCATACTGCTTTTTGATACCCAGATAAAGGAGAATAAAAGCAATGGCATACATGATGAGGAACCGCGGATCGGCAACAATGTTGCTGAACGCAGTCATATCATATAATCTTGCAAATATATCTTCCATTATAATATCTTCATTAATACATCATCTTCTGATACGGAATCACCCGAATTAGCACAAATGGCAGTTACGGTTCCGCTAAACTCGGCACGTATCGCATTGTAAGTCTTCATCTTCCACGTAGCATATTACGTCGCCTGGTTCATCCTTACTCTCCTACCTTCAGCGAGTTTCCTGAGCATTCTTGGTCAGGAAGAACTTACCTTCAAGCGGTGAAAGCACTTCTTTACCTTCGCCAGCAGGAACTGCCGCAGGCTGTTCTGCAGGAGCAGCTGCCTGAGCACCATGCAAAGTTGCAGGATTAACATCACCAAAGGCTACTGTCACACGATATGGCTGACCGTTGACATCAACAGTCAATATCTTAGTCTGATCGTTGGCCATGTGTACTTCTTCCTTCGCTTCACGGCGTTTCTTCACATCTTCCAAGAAATCAGCTTTAGCCTTTCCACTCTTGTAGGCCTCATACTGAGCCGGATGCATAGCATATTCGAAGAGTTCTTCATCGTCCTGACCGGTTTCCCATTTCTTTTCCCACATCATCTGACGATATTTATCCAGCTGGTCAGGATAATTATCCTGAGGATTACCTGTAAAGAATTTACGTCCTTCACGTTCAGCCTTTTCCACAATTTCCGGAGCCAGCTTGCCGGGCAACTGTCCTGCCTTACCCAAAATCATATCCCAGATATCATCGGCAATCATACCCCAGCGTTCCTTACCTTTTTCCATCTGGATAACATTCATCATAGCCAGATTCTTTACATACTGGCTAAACGGAGTAACCAAACAAGGATAACCTACACGCGGCCATACATATGCCACTTCATCAAACAGCTTAATAAGCAGTTCATCCTGAGTCATAAACGGCAAATTACGTTTTGCCTTATATTTATTGATAGACTCCAGATTGGTTTCCAAATCGGCCATCAAGCTACCCATCATACCACCTGGAAGTCCCGGACCGATCAGTAATGAGTTCATCAGACGGTTACGCGGACTGATATACAAGCCCAGAAAATCATCCATAAATTCCTGAATCAGCGAACGTACTTTCATGTAGGCCTGCATATTGATTTCAGGAACCTTAAAGCCGGCATCTTTCAACATTGCCTGCACACTGATTACATCGGCATGTCCTGTACCCCATGAAAGAGATTCCATACCAACATCTACATAGTCACATCCGGCCTTACATACCTCGAGGATAGAAGCCATATTAAAACCAGGTCCGGCATGAGAGTGATACTGGATAGTAATATCTTTCTTTATCTGCTTGATGCCGGCAACGATCTTACCTAAGAAAACCGGACGTCCGATACCTGCCATATCCTTGATACAGATTTCATCACATCCGGCTTCAATCAGTTTCTTTGCCATATCCAGATAATATTCTACGGTATGCACCGGTGAATATGTGATACACAGACAGCACTGAGAAATCATCCAGCATCGTGAGCATAACCGATTGAAGGGATAATATTGCGAACATCATTCAGTCCGCAGAAGGTACGTGTAAATATCTGTTCCCTGA
>ENA-OQAN01000273-OQAN01000273.1-human-gut-metagenome-genome-assembly--contig:-NODE-273-length-28611-cov-6.070496_pt1 | contig 28611 bp, 27 predicted proteins | sample MGYA00242735_ERZ504527 | MGnify/ENA primary metagenome ERZ504527 (study PRJEB26092, sample SAMD00036230) | human gut metagenome | host: Homo sapiens | study: EMG produced TPA metagenomics assembly of... | reverse complement strand
GGCGTTTTGCTTCAAGACTGTCCCCATTTATCACAAGACACACCATAATCTGCTTTGATGTAATCCATATCTGATAAGCACATGGCGCACGAGCTTTGTGTGTGTTCTCGTCATACGGCGTGATGCCGCACTCATTCATCCATTCCTTTATGATATCCAGTATCTCTTTGTTTTGCGGCACCCCAAGCTGCAGTCCTCGACCGGGATGATATTGTGGCTTCGCGATGCATAAAAGCCTGTCACTATATTGCCATCCCTGTCATATCCCACCGGAAACTGTGCCTTGTTGCGGTAGCGATATGGATTGTCTGCGCCAACAGGCGGCTGCATTTTACTGTCCAGCTTTGCCTCGGAAAATCCACCTATACGCATGAGATTGTTGCGCACCTTATTATTTTTAAATTCAAGCTGCTTTTCATAAGAGAGCGCCTGTATCTGGCAGCCGCCACACCTCTTGTGCAGCTCACATTGCGGCTCAACGCGAAAAGTGGAAGGGGTCTTAATCTCTTCCACTCTTGCGTAGCCATAGTTTTTCTTTAATTTTGTTGCGCGGGCTGTTATGACGTCACCAATCAGTGCATCCTTTACGAAAAAGGTCATGCCATCATAATGTCCGATACCCTCGCCATCTGTTCCCATATCTGTTATTTCAAGTTCAAATATGTCATTTTTTTTCATGCTTTTCTCTTCTTTATTTTATATATATAATTACTCTTTATAATGTTTGTATCCGGCGCAAGCTTTCACACCAAAAATCACACCATAGCTATATTTAATATCGTCCGCCTTTTTACACACTTGTTCTGCGGAAATTTGTCTCCATAAATCTGTTGTAGCCCTGCCACTTTGTATCGTTTTCAGGCACATTTACAAGCAGCTCTCTGAAGGTCTCCATCTTGGCATCTATGTTGTCTGCAAAGCTAAGTGCAAGTGCCTCGACAAGTGCCGGCTTTTTCGGAGAGCCAAACTCAAGCTCGCCGTGGTGGGCAAGTATGCAGTGCTTCAGCTCGTTTGCGAGCACTACCGGGAAGCCGTCGATGCTCTTAATCGCATCGCCTACCCACTCTGCACCAATCATGATATGTCCGAGGAGCTGGCCTGCGTCTGTATAGTCATTCTCCGGGAAAGTAGAAAGCTCCTTTAATTTTCCGATATCATGGAAAATAGCTGCTGTAAGAAGCAGGTCACGGTTTAAGATCGGATACATTTTTGCAAAATAATCACAGTTCTTCGTCACACCGAGTGTATGCTCCAAAAGACCTCCTACAAAGCCGTGGTGCACACTCTTTGCGGCTGAATGGAACTTGAAACGGCGCTCAAACTCCTTATTGTCGAAAAAGCTATGTAAGAGCTGTGACAGGTACTGATTCTTTACAGAGCCGATAAAGCCCATGAGTTCCTTATACATGACCTCGACATCCTTATCGCTGACCGGCAGATAATCCGCAGGGTCATATTCTCCCTCGTTCACCTTTCTCGCACGCTTTATGGAACACTGCAAATTGCCCTGAAAGCTTGTGATATCACCGGTTATGGCTATGTAATCCATTGCATCAAATTCCTCAATGCCTACTGAGCCAACATCCCATATCTTGGCATCCAGCGTGCCTGTCTTATCCTGCAAGATAACATTGTCATAAGGCTTTCCGCTTTTGGTCATGGCTGTCTGCTTGCTCTTGCATAAAAAAATCTCATTGATTCTCTCTCCCTCGCGGAGAGTTGAAATATACTTCATATATCCTCCTAATTTCGGCTAATTCATCACTCCGATTTTCACCTGACAGGTAATCTCCGTGTAGCCGTTGCTTCCTTTTCTCTTTACTTTCAGATTGCAGGTATCCTCAGGCTTTTGCTTCATAAGCTGTGTGTTGTACGCAGACACATTCGACACCTCTGTATTATTTACCGCAACTATCACATCTCCGCTTTGAAGCCCCGAGACAAATGCCGGTGAATCCATGGTAACCTGCTTTATATAAACACCCTTTGGGATGTTATATCTGTTTGCTATTTTTTCTGTAACTGTAGTACAGGTGATGCCTATGTACGGCACATCTGCGCCGCTTTCGAGCTTTTCAATGACAGGTGACAGGTCGCTTATGCTGACAGCCGTGAGCGTATTGTTTTCCTCCGCCGGATTGAAATCCTGCAGCGAAAGCCCTATGACCTGACCATCTGTATTAATCAGTATACCGCTCTGCAACTTGTTGCTTGCGATATCTGTGGTGAGCACCGAGTAATTGTTGTCCTGCGCCGACAGCTCGTTGGTTGTTGACGTTACAAGACCTGTGAGAATGGCATAGTTTGCCTCAAGTGCAATGACAGATGCTCCTCTTGAAACAATATTTGAATTACCAAGCTCCGCAACCGCTATAGCCCTTATTGTGGCGTCGTCCAGAAGCGACTTATCCACGGAAATGATTGCTATACCTGTATTGCTGTCATACTTGACCAGCGCAGCATCAGCCATCATGTCGTTTACAAAGGTTACACTAAGCTTATCCGCCTTATCCACTACATTTTTCTCTGTCAGAATGATTAGCTGCTTTCCATTGTCCCTCAGTATCACTCCCACTCCCTGACCCTCGGTCTCATAGGAATTATTGAAAATATCAGTGGCATCTGTCACACCCGTGACTCCTACTACAAATTTCGTGGCCGAAGTGCCCACTCTGTATAGCTGGCTCTGCACTGCCTGATAATCCGCCAGTGTAGGCTGGTATGTCTGCTGGGATGACTCCGAAGAAGTGCCGGGCTCTGTACTTTGTGTACCATTTTCACTATATGCATCACTGCTGTCATCTATGCCTGACTGCTGTGTGGCTGTCTGCACATCATTATTATTTTTCCCATCTGAAGCTTTTTTTGATTGTCTGCTGATTACCGGCAGAAATATAGCAAAAACAATACTTGCAGCCACTGCAAATGCCACTCCGCAGAGTGCTGCCGTGCCTGCTTTTTTTGCAAGTCTTTTTTTATTCAGCGGTTTATCCTTTATCTTTTCTCTGATAAATTGCTCCATATTGTTACCCTGATTAGATGTTTTTAGTTACTATCTTACATTATATTCTGAATTATATTGCGTTGCAACCATATTTTTTCTTTGAGTGCGGGCTTGCGGCATGTACCCGCCGGACTGCTGCACTGCTCCCAACGGTGCTACGCTGCGTGACTAAGATTCTGTACGGATTATGCATTTACTTTTTCTATACATGACGAAACCGTCGCTACTCGCCTTCCATGGCTCGATAGCTCCTTGCCCCGGCATCCATGCCGTGGCATTTCTGTGTTATGAGCATAATCCTACAGTATCTAAGCCACTGCGCTATTCGCACCGTTGGGAGCAGTGCAGCAGTCCGGCGGGTACATGTCGCAAGCCCTTACTTTTTGGCTTATTTAACAAACTGGTTTGTTATGTATTAAACTTTATGTTATCATCTTGTAATTATCATTTAATACATATTTATTATGGTTTTTTTGAAGATTTTCAGCTATAATATGATAAGCTATACAGTAAATATGAATTTAATATTCAACTACCGAAATATAAGGATATAGAAATGAATAAAAAAGTTTACAAAACATTGGAATATAACAAAATCCTCACCATGCTAAGCAGCTACGCAGCATGTGATGAGACAAAGAAAAGGTGTCTTTCGCTTGAGCCTATCACCGATTTATACGAAATCAGACATCTGCAGACCACCACTGCCGATGCACTAAGCCGCCTGTACAAGGACAGTGGAGTGTCCTTCGTTGGCATACACAATGTGCATGCTTCTCTAAAGAGGCTTGATATCGGTGGTGCACTGAATACGACCGAGCTTCTTCGCATCTGCAGTCTTTTGGAGGTTGCAAAGCGCGTGAAGGCTTATGGCAGAAGCGCCATGGACAATGAGAAGCAGGATTCTCTCTCCGGTCTGTTTGCAGGGATTGAACCGGTTTCTGCGCTCTGCGATGAGATTAAGAGGTGCATTTTATCTGAGGAAGAGATTGCCGATGATGCAAGTCCTGAGCTTTTTAAGATAAGAAAGGGCATACGCGGCATGAACGACAGAATCCATGCGCAGCTCACCAAGCTCATGAACAACAGCACAACAAGGTCATATCTGCAGGATGCTGTTGTGACCATGCGCGACGGCAGATATTGTCTGCCTGTAAAGGCTGAGGCAAAGGGCAATGTACCGGCATGATGCATGACCAGTCCTCTACAGGCTCTACTCTTTTTATTGAGCCGATGGCTGTCGTCAATTTGAATAATGAGCTCAAGGAGCTTTTCATAAAGGAGCAGGAGGAAATTGAAAAAATCCTTGCGGCTCTCAGCGACAAGGTTGCCATGAATGCAGCTGCTTTGGAGCAGGACTATGAGGTTCTTTCAGAGCTTGACTTCATTTTTGCAAAAGCAAATCTGGCTAAATCATATAACGGTGTGGCACCGGAGTTCAACACCGAGGGGCATATCAATATCAGAAAGGGCCGTCATCCGCTTTTGGATGCTAAAAAGGTGGTCCCTATAGATGTACGGCTCGGCGAGGAATATAAGCAGCTTATCATCACCGGACCAAATACCGGCGGTAAAACTGTTTCACTAAAGACTGTCGGACTTTTGACTCTCATGGGTCAGGCAGGTCTTCACATTCCTGCGGCTGACAGGTCAAAGCTCGCCATCTTTGAGGATGTCTTTGCGGATATAGGCGATGAGCAGAGTATTGAGCAAAGTCTCAGTACCTTCTCGTCTCACATGACCAATATCGTAAAAATCCTTGAAAAAGCTGACGACAGAAGCCTTTGCCTGTTCGATGAGCTCTGCTCGGGAACCGACCCGACAGAGGGTGCGGCACTTGCCATCTCAATTTTAAACAGACTGCACCAGTATGGTGCCATCACCATGGCCACCACACACTACAGTGAGCTGAAGGTGTATGCGCTTTCCACAGACGGTGTGGAAAATGCCTGCTGTGAGTTCAACGTGGAGACTTTAAGCCCTACCTACCGTCTGTTAATCGGTATTCCGGGAAAGAGTAACGCATTTGCAATCTCATCAAAGCTTGGTCTGGACGAAAACATCATCGAGGATGCAAAAAGCAGAATTAATGATAACGACCTTGATTTTGAGGATCTGATTGCAAGCCTCGAGTCACAGCGACAAACTATCGAAAAGGAACAGCTTGAAATCAACAGCTACAAGGCCGAGATTGAAAAGCTCAAGAAACAGCTCGAAGAGAAAAATGAGCGCATAGACAAGAGCAAAGACAAGATTTTACGCGAGGCAAATGAGGAAGCCTACAAGATACTGCAGGATGCAAAGGAGCTCGCCGACAAAACCATCCGCAATTTCAACAAATACGGACAGGGACAGGCTCCTATGAGTCAGATGGAAAAGGAGCGCTCTGCCCTTCGTGACAAGATGAATGACAAGGAAAAGAAGCTGTCAGACATCAAGAAAAACACTGCCAAGGCAAATCACAAGGTGCCTAAGAAGCTGCGCATCGGTGATTCTGTGCTTGTGCTCTCCCTCAATCTGAAAGGAACTGTCCACACTCTGCCAAACGCCAAGGGCGATTTGTATGTGCAGATGGGTATACTGCGCTCCCTGGTTAATATTAATGACCTCGTGCTCTTAAACGACGATGTCTCTCCTGCCAAGAAGTACGGCGGCAGCGGAAGCAAGATAAAGATGAGCAAATCGATGTCAGTTTCATCAGAAATCAACCTGATAGGAAAGACTACGGATGAGGCACTTGCTCTCTTAGATAAATACTTAGACGATGCATATATCGCCCATCTTTCATCTGTGCGCATTGTCCACGGCAAAGGTACCGGTGCACTGCGAAAGGCTGTGCATGGACTTTTGAAGAGGACAAAAACTATTGCGGAATACCATCTCGGTGAGTTTGGTGAGGGCGATGCCGGAGTAACCATCGCAACCTTTAAATAACGACAATTTACTTTTACGGAATATAAATAATTTTTAAGAAGGAGATTAGAAATGGCTGTTAAACAGAAAATACTGATAGTAGACGACGACAACAATATAGCAGAGCTATATCTCTATATCTGACCAAGGAATGCTATGACACCAAAATCGTAAATGACGGTGAGCAGGCGCTTATCGCGTTTGAGCACTACAAGCCAAACATGCTTCTTTTGGACCTCATGCTTCCGGGCATAGACGGCTATCAGGTATGCCGTGAGATACGCGCAAAGTCCGATGTGCCGATTATCATGCTCTCCGCAAAGGGCGAGGTATTTGACAAGGTTTTAGGCCTGGAGCTTGGTGCCGACGACTATATACTCAAGCCCTTTGACTCAAAGGAGCTTGTGGCAAGAGTCAAGGCCGTGCTCAGACGCTTCCAGCCTGCAAAGCCGGAGGCCTATGCTTCCGTAGATATCAAGTGTGTGGAGTACCCGGGGCTTATTGTAAATCTGTCCAACTACTCTGTCACTTATGACGGACAGCAGATTGATATGCCGCCAAAGGAGCTTGAGCTTTTATATTTTCTTGCCTCATCTCCAAATCAGGTGTTTACAAGGGAGCAGCTTCTGGACAACATATGGGGCTATGAATATGTCGGCGACACCCGCACTGTCGACGTGCATGTAAAGCGTCTCCGCGAGAAAATCAAGGACAAGCCAACCTGGCGCATCGCAACTGTCTGGGGCATCGGATACAAGTTTGAGGTAAAATAATAATGAAGCACACCATCTACGCCAAGCTGTTAATCAGCTATCTGATTTACGGTGTCATCGCTTTTTTCATTATATGCACCTTTACACAGCATCTCACCACAGACTATATCGAAAAGCAGGAGGCTTCCAATCTCTACAGGGAAGCATCCATCATTGCAGGTGATTACGCCGCCGAATCCTTTGGCTCATCCATGTCGCTTAGCGATTTCCAGAATCACATGAAAATCGTAGCCGATATATGGATGCCAAGGTATGGGTGGTCAGCCCTGACGGTGAGCTGCTCATGGACTCAGATGATCCGTCAATAGGCATTGATACCCAAAATGACAGTTCTAAGCCTGTAGTGATAAATGGCTTTGATGTCACCGATTTTGGCAGCAACAACTATATGACTGGAGATTTTTACGGCTCCTTCAAGCACAAGATGCTGTCTGTATTTTCCCCGGTAAATGTCTCGTACCAGAATATCGGCTACATAGTCATTCACAAGACAATGAGCCATATCACGGCAGGTGTAAACGGTTTTATGAATATCTCCTTTTACACTGTAGCGCTCATTTTTGCAGTGGCATTTATTCTTCTTGTCATGATGAGCCGCTCTATTTACCGGCCAATCACACGAATCACAAAGACCGCAAAGAAGTATGCAAAGGGTGATTTCACTGCCCAGATTGATGTACATTCCAATGACGAAATCGGCTATCTGGCAAACACACTCAACTACATGGCAACGGAGCTTGATACGCTTGAGGAGGATCAGCGCAAGTTTGTTTCCAACGTGTCACACGACTTCCGCTCCCCTCTTACCTCGATAAAGGCTACGTGGAGGCCATGCTGGACGGAACCATCCCTGTTGAGATGCAGGATAAGTATTTAAATATCATACTTTTTGAAACCGAGAGGCTTAATAAGCTCACCAAGAGTCTTATTGATCTGAACCAGTTCGGTCATCACGGCATACACCTGGATATTGCTGATTTTGACATCAATACAATGATCCGCACGACAATCCTCACCTTCGAGGGTAAATGCAGTGAAAAGGGCTTAAGCTTTGACCTGCTGCTCACCGGAAAAGAGCTTTTCGTGCGCGGTGATATGGTCAAAATCCAGCAGATTCTTTACAACCTGATAGACAACGCTGTGAAGTTTTCAAATAATGATTCGAGTATCAAGATTGAGACGAGTATCAGAAATGAAAGGTGTTTATCTCAGTAAAGGATCATGGTATCGGTATACCAAAGGACAGCCTTTCAAAGATCTGGGAGCGCTTCTACAAGAGTGATTTATCCCGCGGAAAGGATAAGCGCGGTACGGGACTTGGCCTGTCTATAGTTAAAGAAATCGTGCAGGCGCATGGTGAGAATATAAATGTGATAAGCACTGAGGGTGTGGGAACTGAGTTTATATTTACGCTGCCGCTCAGCAAAAAAGAAGGGTGAGCACAGCACACAGTATATTCCTCAGAAAAATGTGAAGTCAGCCGCGGTTATTTGTCCGGGCAGATTATGGTTTTATTTACATTTTTTTCTTTTTTACTTTATGGAACTCCGCGGCAGTTCACATTTTTCTTCGGAACACACCGTGTACTCTCCGGCTAATTCAGGTTTACGAGCGAGGTGCTTTGCTACCTTGCATTCTGGCAGTGCCGGACTTATTTCACTGGCGTGAAATTTTGTCCGGCACTTTTTTCTTCTTAAAATTTAAAGCTCATTTCACTTATGCGAAATGAGCTTATTTAATAGTTATATATTGTTTATAAATATTCTGAGCCGCCTTGAAAACACAAGAAAAACTGATTTTAAATAATTACGCTTATATCATATTTACGGTTCATATTTGCTGCCGGCCGGGTCGGTTACTGTGTAGTCGCCGCCGGATATGTCGGCTGTAGTTTCAAAGTCTGTGATGTCCTGATTTACGATACCATCGAACAGGTCATATGTGAAGGTGTAGCCCTGTGCCGATACTGCTTTGACATATATTTTGATATTGCTTGCGGCTGTGACAGGGATTAAGTCTTCGATTTTGACTGTGCCTTCGAGGCTATGGAGCTTACCGTCGTCCTCTTTTGAGGCATCAGAGGTATCATTTTCCGTGTCATTCTTTGAGCCATCTTTTTTGGCATCATCCTTCCGGCTTAAGGCGGATGTGATGGAGTCTGTGTCTGCAGAGTCTGCACTGTCTGTGCCGTTTTCTGCCAACAGCTGTCGGATATCGTATGTCTTTAGCTCTGTATCTGAGCTTGCAACTACGAGCTGCACACTGTTAAAGTCAAAGTAATCATTTCCCATGACCGCTACATCTACATCTGTGCCAAGCTTTATGCTGCCATTGTCAAAGGTTGGTTTATTGGCAAGTATGCCGGATGCTACATTTTTGAACACTGATGTCACACCTTTAAACTCATCGAGCACCTCTGTGCTTCTCTTATTTCCGTCAACAAACAGAAATGTCACATTGCCTGCATAGTCCTCAGACAGTGGAAGGGTGGCCTCACCCGTATACTTGATGCCGTTTAGCTCGAGCGGTATCTCGTTTGTACCGAAAAATACACTGGTTTTTGTATCCTCTGTGTACTCCTTTGGCACCACCGAGACAGAGACTGTGTATGTCATATCGGTAAAATCTGCACTTTTTAAGGAAATATCCCAGTCTGTTATGAGGCTGGCCTCCTCCTCAAGATGGACTTGATATCATCCTGCATGGTCTGCACATCAGAAAGTATCACCGATGTGTTGTCTGAGGTGTATGACATCTGTGTCTCGAGCTTTTTTATCCTGTTATTAAGCAATACTGCCCCCGCAATAAGTGCGGCGAGCAGTATTATGGTAATCGCATTGAAAATATTTTTTTTCAAATTCATATTATAGTGTTATTCCTCATCTTCCTCTGCAGCTACAGCTATTCCAAGCTCCTCAAGCTGCTTTGGATCTACAGTTCCGGGTGCCTCTGACATGAGGTCCGAAGCGTCCTTTACCTTAGGGAATGCAATAACCTCCTTGATATTGTCTGTATGCAGCATATGCATGCAGATACGGTCAACACCGAAGGCAAGTCCTGCGTGTGGCGGTACACCATATGAGAATGCATCAAGCAGGAATCCAAACTGCTCATGTGCACGCTCCTTTGTGAAGCCAAGCACCTCAAACATCTTCTCCTGAATGTCATCCTGATGGATACGCACTGAGCCTCCACCAAGCTCTGTACCATTGAGTACGATATCATATGCCTTTGCACGAACTGCGCCCGGATCTGAGTCTATCTTGTCCCAATCCTCCTCCATAGGCATAGTGAATGGATGATGCATTGCCATAAATCTGTTTTCCTCATCAGACCACTCAAGGAGTGGGAACTCAGTTACCCAGAGGAAATTGTACTTGTTCTCATCAATCAGGCCAAGCTCAGCTCCAAGCATGAGACGAAGCGCTCCAAGTACATTCCATACGATTTTATTCTTGTCTGCTGCGAAAAGGAGTAAATCTCCCGGCTTTCCGTTCATCTTTGCAACAAGTGCATCAAGCTCAGCTTCTGTCATAAACTTGGCAAATGATGACTTGTATGTGCCATCCTCATTGATGCACAGATAAGCAAGTCCCTTTGCTCCACAGCCTTTGCGTGCTCTACAAGCTTGTCAATCTTCTTACGAGGCATCTTTGCCTGTCCCTCTACATTGATACCGCGGACAGAGCCACCATTTTCAAGAGCTCCTGTGAATACTCCAAAACCACAGTCCTTTACCACTTCCGAAACATCGCAAAGCTCCATACCAAAGCGTGTATCAGGCTTGTCAGAACCAAATCTGTCCATAGCCTCCTGCCAAGGCATACGCTTAAACGGAATCTCAACATCCACATTTATGACCTCTTTAAAAAGGTGCTTTAACAGTCTCTCATTTACCTCGATTACATCATCGATATCTACGAATGAAAGCTCCATATCGGCCTGTGTAAACTCAGGCTGTCTGTCTGCACGCAGATCCTCATCACGGAAGCATCGTGCAATCTGGAAATATCTGTCATAGCCTGAAGCCATCAGAAGCTGCTTAAAGAGCTGTGGTGACTGTGGAAGCGCATAAAAATGTCCGTGGTGTATACGGCTTGGCACGAGATAATCTCTTGCTCCCTCCGGTGTAGACTTGCAAAGGATTGGTGTCTCTATCTCCAAAAAGCCCTCGTTTGCCATAAAGTCACGCATCACGCGAAGCACATTGCTTCTGAGCATGAGATTTCTCTGGATATCAGGGCGGCGAAGATCAAGATAACGGTATTTAAGTCTGATGTCCTCGCTGGTCTTTGAATTCTCCTCAATCTGGAACGGAGGTGTCTGTGCCTCTGAAAGCACTCTGATTGATGTAGCGATAACCTCGATATCACCTGTCTTTAAGTTCTCATTGACAGCGGCTGTTCTCTTCTGGACAGTTCCCTCAACTGCGATGACGAACTCACTTCTTAAGGTGCCTGCCTTTTCAAAGCCCTCTGCACCTACATTTTCCTCACCGAATACTATCTGAAGTATTCCGCTTCTGTCTCTTAAATCTACGAAAATGAGACTTCCTAAATTTCTTCTCTTCTGTACCCACCCATCACGGTGACCTTCTCACCGATATTGGCATTTGATACCTCTGTACATCTATGGCTTCTATGTAAGCCCTGCATTGATTCTGCCATTTTATACTCCTTATATTTCTACTATATATTTATTCTAATAACTGTTTAGTACCACTGCTACACAGCTAAACTGCTGCTTATCAGATTCCTATCTGTTAAAAAACTCAACAAACTCCTCGTAGCCCTCTTTCATAAGCTGCTCCTTCTGGAATTTCTTATTCTTGTTCATGCGCACAACAAGCACCTGCTGTCCGTTTGCTCTTGCGTCTTTTGCCTGGTTCATGACATCAACAAGCTTGTCTGCCGGATATTTCTTCTCAACCAGATAAGCCACCTTCTTTGGACTCTCAGGAATCTTGAAGCCGCTCTCCATGAGAAGCAGGATAATTCTCTCAAAACCGATTGAAAAACCACAGGCCGGTACATCATTTCCGGTGAACTTTCCAATCATCTTGTCATATCGTCCGCCACCGCCACAGGCTGCGCCAAGCTCAGGCATTGATATCTCAAAAATAGTTCCTGTGTAGTAGCTCATTCCACGAACAAGTGTAGGGTCAAATACGAGCTCAAACTTTGCTCCCTTTGTGGCATTGACAGCCGTAGCTATCTCTGTCATATTTGTAACCACTTCTTCGTCTAAATATTCACCGAGCTTTTCTGAAAGTATTTTTACACCCTCAGTCACATCCCTTGTCTGCTCCAAAAGCTTGAACAAATCAAGATATTTGTCAATATTTTCCTGTGGGTAGCCATCCTGTGCAAGCTCACTTGCAACGCCTTCCACTCCTATCTTGTCCATCTTATCGAGTGTGATAAATACGCTGTCGTAGTCCTCCTCAGCGAAACCACTGTAAGCAGCCATTGCCTTTAGGATTCTTCTCTCGTTGATTCTTATCTCAAAGTTCTCGAAGCCGAGTCTGCCGATTGTGGTAGTGGTTGCTGTAATCAGCTCTATCTCTGCCAGATTGCTTGGCTCTCCGAGTATATCTATATCACACTGTGTAAACTGTCTGTAGCGGCCTCTCTGAGGTCTGTCTGCTCTCCACACACTGCCCATCTGAAGTGCCTTAAACGGCGATGGCAGGTTGTTGGCATTGTTTGAATAATATCTTGAAAGTGGCACTGTAAGGTCGTAGCGCATTCCAAAGTCTACTACATCCGATTCTTCCTTTGCTGTCTCCAGATTCAGCTTCTCGCCTCTCTTCATTACCTTGAAGATCAGCTTCTCATTTTCTCCGCCCTGCTTGCTTGTGAGATTCGCTATATTCTCCATGCATGGTGTCTCTATCGGTGTAAATCCGAAGCTTCTATATGTATCCTTGATCACACTTGTCACATAATCACGGATTTCCATCTCTGCAGGTAGTATATCCTTCATGCCGTTGACCGGCTTTTTGCTCAGTGCCATTTGGTTTCCTCCATCTATATTAAAATATTGAATTCATTAGCTATTCTATTATACTTTTCGGTTTTGCAATCGTCAAGGGTTTATGGCAATTATACGGGCTGCAAGCCACGGGACCGCTAGGGCATACGCATATGCTTTGCTTTCACTACGCTTTGCCGCTAAGATACTGTACGGATTATGCTTTTTGCGCTTCTATGCTTGACGAAACCGTCGAAACGCGCCTTCCGTGGCGCGGTTCTCCTTGACTTGCCTCCATGGCAAGTCATTTCTGTGCTTCATGTGCATAATCCTACAGTATCTAAGCGGCTTCGCTATTCGCTCAATCAAAACATATGCGTATGCCCTGGCGGTGTCGTGGCTTGCAAATGCTAATGCACATCTACTGTGGTGGATTGCAAATTCCGCACGGAGACAAGCCCATGGATTTTGCTTCATCAAGCGTTACCTCTGTGTCACTCTTTTTCAAGGTGCGACAGCCCGCACGGTGATATTTCTTGCCGGTTGCAGTGATATGAACCATCGTCTCGCTGTTTGAGGAATCAGCAGCGCTATTTTCTGTTGCTGAACTGTCTGAGCCTGATGATGCACTTCCTGTTGTACTGCCTGAAGAGCCGGATTCTCCTGCCCCGCTTCCAGCGCTGCTCTGCGAGCCTTCATTCTGCGGTGTATCCGTCTGAGCACTCTGCTGCGGAGTGGTGCCTTCCAGCCAGCTGTCACCATTCTCATAGTTTATTCCGATGCCCGGCTGCACATTATAGCAATAGACATTAAAAAGTATGCCGCCACCGTTATCCTCAACCGACTTTGCCTCTATGAGAACGCCATTTGCAACTAGATTGCTGCCCGAGAACATCGGAGTCACTCTGTAGAGTACATGATTTCCTGTATTGTTTACATAATCCGCTACCAGATTCTCAAACGGCAGCATCCCCTCTACATTCAGGTATCTCGTGCCGGTAATAAGATTCTTCGGATTGGCATTCTCCCCGGCAAGCTGATAGCCAATAAGATGACAGCGATTATATAAATACCTATCCTTTATCACATCATACTTCACCGTATGCCAGCCTGATGGCTTTATCATGCCTATCTTGCCACGCTCCTCAGTCGGCATGATATCCCTGCAGATATTGGCATAAGCCACGCCGCATCTGCCAAGTGAATCCAAATCACTGTAATTTTCAAAAGCAGTGGTAGTCATATCGCTGTCCGTAAAAAAAGGCTCATTATTGTTGACAACCACATATGCCTTGCCATCATATGCAGGAATCGCATCAAGGGAAACGTAAGAATTGTTGTTTACAAGATCCTCCTGTGGCCCATCCACTTTATCCTTGCTGCCTAAAGCACCGGAAGAATCCTCACCTGCCACTTCAGCTACTGCGACATGCCCGGCACCTTCAGTGCCGGATAAATCAGTGGAGGCACAGCCTGTAAAAATTGTAGCAATTGCAAGTAATTCACATAGTGTAATTGCAGCTGTTTTCCTTAACTTTAGCCATATGTTCATATAAAATCACTCTTTCTATCAATCGATTGATATTGGATTTTCCCTAATCACAATAAATTAAATGAATACTTAAATTACTAAACCTAATATACTTTTATTTCCTCGCTTCATTTATTATAGCAAACGTTTGTTTGTTTTTCAACCCTTGCTGTAAAGCTATATATTTCCCACTATTTTGGTATGTTAGTGAGTTTCCCCGGTAGTACGCACCTATGTCGCGTAAACTAAAAAAAGGATTCGAGCAAATGCTCGAATCCTTATAAATACCAGCTTATTAAACTATCATTTAAGATTGCTCGATGATACTAACAACTCTTGAACTTCTTTTTTAGTAAATATACACACAATCAAAACCTATATGTATATTTTCTATAAAATAAAAAGGAAGCCGGACGCATCCAACTCCCTTAGGCATAGTCCGCAGACGTCCGCCGCAATTCTGTAATATTATGCCATAATGAAAACTTTTATGCAATAGCACTTTTAAAGTTTCCACAAATATTTTTGAAGTTACTGTTCACACCTAACAGTATGACCAGCGACGCTCTCCTAGGTGGATTACCACCACAGCGTAAGGGCCGTAAGCCCCGCCTGGCGGGTGCACACGGATTCTCGTGAGAGCGCATAGCGAAGCTGTTTAGATACTGTAGGATTATGCCCGTGAAGCACAGAAATCCGCAGCCATGGACGGCTGGGGAAGGCGTTATGCGCCACGGACGGCGCATAAAAGCCGGTTTCGTCGAGCATTGAAAACCCAAAAGCATAATCCGTACAGTATCTTAACAGCGCAGCGTAGCGAAAACGAGAGTCCGTGTGCACCACGACCGGGCGGAGCTTACGGCCCGAACCAACTAAAAAAGCCACCCAGGCATAACACCCGGTGTGGCTTTTAATCATGTATTATGAAATTATGCGAATCACCTAATGTGAATCAACACTGCTATATTGCAGACCAAATCTACTCGCAAAGCTTAGAAAACTCATCCGCAACAAACTGAACCTTGGTTCCGATAATAACCTGAACAGAATTCTTACCAGGCTTCATAACGCCTGCAACACCTGCAGATTTAATCTTCTTGTCATCAACCTGAGTGATATCCTTAACCTCAAGTCTGAGTCTTGTGATACAGTTGTCAATGCTTGCAATATTGTCTTTGCCACCGCAGCCCTCAAGAATAGTCTTTGCTACTGCTGTGTAGTCATTGTTAGTAAGCACTGCCTTCTTCTCTGCCTCGACATCATCATCCTCTCTACCAGGGGTCTTAAGATCCCATTTCTTGATAGCGAAATAGAATACAATGTAGAATACGATAAAAGCTGCGATTCCAAGAGGAATGATGAGCCATGTCTTTGCTGCAGCCGGAAGTGAAGATGAGAATAATAAATCCATCGCACCGGCTGAGAATGAGAAGCCTGCTCTAAATCCAAGAGCTACTGTAATCATTGTGAAAATACCATAAAGTAAAGCATAAATCACATAGAGAACAGGAGCAAGGAACATAAATGCAAACTCGAAAGGCTCTGTAACACCACAGATAAATGCACAGATAGCTGCAGAAGCAAGGATACCGATGGCAGCCTTTTTCTTAGCAGTCTTTGCACACTTAACCATAGCAAGTGCTGCACCAGGAATACCAAACATCATACATGGGAAGAAACCTGACATGTACATTCCGAGGCTCCATGAAACATCCTTTGATGTCTCGCCTGCCCAGAAATGTTTGAGGTCTCCAAGTCCGATAGTATCGAACCAGAATACATTGTTTAATGCGTGGTGTAATCCTGTAGGGATTAACAGACGGTTCAGGAATGCATAGATACCTGCGCCGACTACATCAAGACCAACGATTGCTTTACCGATAGATACAAGAGCACCGAAAAGTAATGGCCATACAAACAGTAATACTACAGATGCAAGAATTGAAACAACACCTGCGATAATTGCTACGCAACGCTTGCCACTGAAGAATGACAGCCAGTCAGGAAGCTTTGTATCCTTAAATCTGTTGTAACACAAAGCACCGATAATACCGGCCAAGATACCGATAAATGGGTTTTCAATCTTGTCGAATGCAAGTGTCTTTGTAGCGCTGTCAGCGATAGATGGCATGATAGTGGTAACAAAGCCTGTAGACAGGAGTGTTTTCATCATCAGCCATGAAGCTAAAGCTGCAATACCGCCGGTACCGTCGTTCTTTTCCGACATACCGACACCAACGCCGATTACAAAAAGGATGGCCATGTTGTCAATCAAAGCGCCCCCGGCTTTAACTAAAAACAGACCTATTAAATTACGCACTCCCTCGATGTCACCACCCTGCATGGTTGCAGGACATAAAAAATATCCAATACCCATGAGGATACCACAGATAGGAAGTACTGCTACGGGAAGCATTAAAGCTTTACCCAGTTTTTGAAGAAATTTCATAAATTTCCCCTCCTTTACATTATGTATACTAAACTGGAGATACTCCAATAAAGTTCGTTATTATTATACAAATCTACGCGAGACTTAAAATCTCATCACCGGCGGATACATCTCCCTCTTTGAGTATCTTTATCTCACTATAATCAGCAGTATTGCCAATTAAAACCGGAGTAATGACATTAAGATCTGCTGCCTTAATCTGCTCCAGGTCAGCCTCCATCAAAAGGTCACCCTTCTTCACCTGATCACCAACGGAAATATGTGATTTAAAAGGATCACCCTTTAGTGTCACTGTATCCAGACCAATGTGCAAAAGCAGCTCGACTCCCTGAGTGGTCGTCATGGTAAATGCATGCAACGTATCAAATACAGCTGTCACCTCACCATCCGCCGGAGCGTAAAACCTGCCCTCAGAAGGAATCACGGCCACGCCGTCTCCCAATATCTTCTCAGAAAAAGTAGGATCCGGAACCTCTGTAATAGGAACCACTCTGCCGTTGCACGGAGAACAGATCACCTTTCCCTTTGACTTATTCTTAAAAAAACCTAACATGATATCTCCTTTCCGTCGATATACACACTCACAATATCCAAATCATCATTGAGAAGCACAAAATCTGCTCTCTTTCCTGCAGAAATGCTGCCTGCTTCATCATAGATGCCAATCTCCTTAGCCGGATTGGCTGTAGCACACATAATTGCCTCCTCAAGCGGAATACCTGCCTGCCTTACTGTGAAACGCATACAATCCATCAGATTGGTTGCCGAGCCGGCAATTGTCCCATCATGGAGTGTGGCAAGCGGACCTCTGACCGTCACTGCCTGTCCACCGAGTGTATACTCGCCATTCTCAAGCCCTGTGGCTCTCATGCTGTCACTTATTAAAATCATGCGTTCAGCCCCAAACATGGCAAATGTTGCCCTGATAACCGACGGATGAATATGCACTCCGTCGCAAATGAGCTCTGCATGACACTTTTCTGAATCTCTCACAGCCCCGATAACTCCGGGATTCCTGTGATGCAGCGGTGGCATCGCATTATACAAATGTGTGGCATGGCTTGCACCATGCTCAATAGCCTCTACCGCAGTGTCATAATCAGCTGCCGTGTGTGCTATTGAAACCACAACACTTCCTCTTACCTTGTCTATAAACTCAATCGCACCCGGCTCCTCCGGAGCGATATCTACAAGCTTTATCAAGCCATGGGCCGCATCCTGAAGCTCGCAGAAATAATCATAATCACATCGCATGATATTCTCTGCCGCCTGTGCGCCCTTTTTAGAAGGACTGATAAAAGGCCCCTCCATATTGATACCTACAAGATGTGCACCACCATGATAATTATAATCACCGGCATTCTTCATGACACTCAAAAGCTCATCTCTTGGAATAGTCATAGTAGCCGGACACACGCTCGTCACTCCTACAGAAGCCTCATATGCTGTAATCACATCAAGTGCCTCTTTGGTGCCGTCACACATATCAGCTCCCTTGCATCCATGAAAATGAATATCCACAAGACCCGGTATCATGATAAGACCTGATGCATCTATAATCTCCTGCGATGCGCTGTCATTAGCCGCGTCCGTGTCAGCTGTTTTCTCCAAAGCACTGTCAAAACGGCCATCCTTAACGACAACATCGCCTTGCATAAAGCTGCCATCCTCTGTAAATACCCTTGCATTTTTTATTATCATATACATGCACCTTCTCAACTAAAAAACATTTACAGGCTGCTCAGTGCAGCCTCATCCGCTACAAGCGTAACATCATTGTGCAGCTGCAATACAGAAGCCGGCACCTGTGGTGTAATCGGTCCAAAGAAAGCCTTGTGCACAATCTCTGCCTTATCCTCACCACTTGCAACAATAAGAATCTTCTTAGCCTGCATGATGGTCTTGATGCCCATTGTATAAGCCTGCTTTGGAACATCATCAGCCGATGCAAAGAAGCGCTTATTGGCCTCAATAGTAGACTCTGTCAGATTCACACAGTGTACCTGCTTGTCAAAAGACTCGCCCGGCTCATTAAAGCCGATATGACCATTGTGCCCGATACCAAGAAGCTGTAAATCAACACCGCCAAGAGACTGAATCAGCTCTGTATAGCGCTTGCACTCCTTCTGTGAATCCGGCTCCATGCCGTTTGGCAGGTGAGTATTCTCAACCGGAATATTCACATGATCAAACAAATTCTGATGCATAAAATAATAGTAGCTCTGGTCATTCTCACGGCTTAGTCCCTTGTACTCATCAAGATTCACCGTCATAACCTCTGAGAAGTCCAAATCCCCCTTCTTGAACCACTCAACGAGCTGCTTATATAACCAATAGGTGTAGAGCCTGTAGCCAGTCCCAATACACAGTTAGGCTTCATAATCACCTGTGCCGATACGATATTTGCAGCCTTTCTGCTCATATCTGCATAATCCTTAGCCTGATATATTCTCATGAAAAATCCCCCCAATTCGTAAAATATACCCAATACTATCTGTACAACCTTCAAATGTGTTGCTTGATTGCATATATGCATTTTACCCTATATAGTACATTTTGTCCAGTACTTTTTGTCATATTTTGCATATTTTATAAAAAAAACATTAAATTTCAATGCGGTGAAGTGGTAAAATTGCATAAAAATTCACTTCACCCGAATCTATAATTATTCACCTACCACCCTGCATCTCTTTCTGTAGAACTAAAATAACCCGTTACACTTATATCTCGTATAGCGGATTACCCTGTAAAATACAATTATTTATAATCTTGAGTGTCCAGCCATAGACCATCATACTGTCATTATTAAGAGAAAATGACAGCATATTTTTATCAGAGAGCAGTGAATTACTTTGTCACATATGTCAGAAAGGCGGTCTTGTCTTCCGTGATTAGCATTGTAAGCAGATAAGCACAAAAGAAACCACCGCAGGAATTTAGCTTAGTTAAAGCGTTAAATTCTGCGGTGGTTTTAATTATGCAGTCTTTTTAATTTCTATATCCATAATACCAATACCAATATAGCGCGTTCACCAGATTTTTTAATTCATTAGATGAATTTCCGCTATTAATGACCTTCTGTGAATAGCTGAACGGACCATAGTCCAGCTCGAAAATACAGGTCTTATTCTTTCCGGTGACTTTGCATGCATAATTACTATTCAGGTTGCGTGCCATTATTCCGTTTATATCTACACAATACACCCCATCTGAAGCCTTTTTAGGTGTCAGACTGACTTCATTGCCATATGCATTAACATAGCTGAACTTGTAATTGTTTATATCACAGCCTTCGTTCACCATAAAATAATGTCTTACTGTCATCTCAGACTTACATATCAGAGAGCTTCCGTAATATGTCAGTCCATTACTCTGACTATTTGCACTATCTGTTTTAATAACAGCCTTATATGCAGCAAAATCAGCTGCTGCTACAGCTTTATCGGTATCGCTCAAACCAGCATTTGCCGGCTTATCAGTGTTATATTTAAAGAAGTTCTGCGCTGCGGTTCCATAATTTAAGAGTGCCTTCACCAGCTTAATGGTTTCTTCCGGATACTCGTTTGATTTTGACAGGAGCTCGGTGGCATATTCTTTTACACTGTAAGTGTACTCATTTCCACTATTACCATCCACCACCATTTTAGCTTTAACCGTATCTGACATCTGTGCAGCATTTAGCGGACATGCAAACTTATATATAACCTTTCCGTTTTTCTCAACAGGGATTGCATCGTTTACGCTGACCTTATATGGCTGGCTATTATTCACCGTAAACTCCATATATGCGTTGCTGTTTGATTTGATACTTTCAGGAAGCTCCATATAGTAGTTCATATCAATATTATCTTTTAAAGTAAGGCTCCTGCCAACAAGCTTCTCAGAATCTTTTTCTACATTATTGGCGGTAAATGCTTTAATACAGAAATTACCATACACATTCTGATAATTCCAATTGCGGGAATATGCCAACCCTGTACCATAGAAATAATAGCTTGCCGTATTATCACTTGACACATGATTCTCCCACACCATTTCATTATTATAATTTACATCACCGGTCATCGCTGCCTCAAGGTCAATGGCAGGTATATCAGTAGTCACTACAACCGAATAGCTTGTCCCAGGCTTCAGATTAACCGCTGATTTAAGTGGAATTGTGTATACTCCGGCATAGGTTGTCTGCCCTGTAGTGGTAGCAGTCTCCTGCTTTGTTCCGCTGGTTGGCTTTGTCTTATCCTTTAAATCTGTATAAATCTCTATTGTATAATTAACATTTGTTTTAGATGTAATAGACAGGGAAACTGCTTTTAAGTCCTCAGAAGATACTCCCTGTTTTGTCTGAGTCTGAGTAGTAAAAACATTGGCCAATTTCCTGTAACTGCTTTGATGGGCTACATTTAATCCTCCATCAACCTGATAATTGTTATCATATCCATCATTAGCAGAAAAATCAAACACCCAAGCCGTATCGGATAAAGAAAACGTTTCATATGACATCCAGAAATAACTCTGATTATAATATGAACCGATTCCGTCTCCCCAACTATTACGAATAAGCCATGCACCATCTTTTTCAGGTTTAACACCATCTCTGAAATTATCTTTAGAATAGTTATCATCCCATCCAACAACCATTACCGCATGACCTGCTCTGTTATTTGTTTTATCATTATAACTGTTATTTATGTAATGATATCCGTTATCATTATGACTATACATAATTCCCACTGCACCATATTTTTTTATGGCTTTTTTCACATCTGATGCATTTTCCTTGATATTAATCATGTATGTATTTTCCAGATGTGCCTTATCCTTTGAATATGCATATTCATCAGATAAACCTGTATTAAGAAAAGTATCAATAGTGCTTGCTGTATATCCGTTGCTTGCCACCTTACTATATGGTACATCACTCTCGCTTACCGGACCACACCACTGTCCCATTCTGCGTGCCGCCATCAAATAGTTGCCACCACGATTGAGATAACCATACTGAACACTTGTATTATTCATATAGTACTTTGCATAGTCCCCATCTGTTCCACCAAGCGGATCTAACAGCGAATTATATGCATAATATGCCAGATGCAGTTCACTAAGATCTATATTTTTATCAAACGCACCATCATTAATCAGATCAAACTCTGCAAGGCCTATTGACGAAAATGTCCAGCATGTGCCAAGAGGATTTTGATTACGAACAGACGGATATTTCGCTTTGATATCGCTGACTCCATTAGCCGGATACTTGCTCTCTATAGTTTCATCTGCAGAATATCCCCAATCATCAGAATACGGCACCGCATCATCAGGTTCATACACCGGTGTATTATAATCCAAATCACTCAGAATATATCCACTTGTAATGCTATTTTCTACAATTGGCTGTTGTTCTGCTTCAACGCTTTGCTCTGCTGCCACCGGAACAGCCACACCTAATATCATAGCCGCACTTAACACTACTGATAAAAACTTTTTTGTCTTCATTTGCCTTTCTCCATTAAAATAATCCGCTACACTTATATCTAATATAGCGGATTACCATGTAAAATACAATTACAATGTATCATTCTCCATTGTATTAACTCCTCTTACGTTTCTTCTTCAAATGTATGTAAAACCACAACTGACGTCACATTAGTCAATCGGTATAATTGGAAGCTCTATCACTCCGTTATCAGATTTCGGTTCATTATTATTATTCATTCCTGAATTGTCATTATTTGAATCATCTGTGCCTGAACCACTATCTCCTGAATTGTTTATTTCAGATTTTTTATCAATCTTATCACCTGTTTTATTTACATCGTCTGAAGTGTTTTCTGATTCATCATTTTTCATTATATCAGTCTCATATGAATTCCTGGAATCATTATTATCGGTGTTTTCTGATGAGCTCTTTGTATCTTTCAAGCTTTTGCCCGTTTCTTTTGTAGTTGTTGAACTTTCGTCAGAATTCTTATCCACATTACTAGTCTCTGTATTTTCTGTATCCAATATCATCTCTGTAGCTGATACTGCCTCTGTGGCTATTTCTGAGCTTGTTTTATTTTCAAGCGCTATATTCTTTGCAGACAATGCCGCAACTGTAATTGCTACGCCAAAAATCAATATCACTATTGTACTAACTATTTTTTTGTTGAAATTAAATTTCATTTTCTATATCCTAGTATAATTATGGTGTAGTCAATCAAGACTACTTGGTTAATAAGTTTCTGTAAATCAGATTACTAAAGAAGGGATTCTTCCTTCATCAGATACTCTTTACTTGTCCAACTATATGGCAAAAATACTTGTGGCATTCCATCTCTTCTTACACTAATTTCAAAATACTGCCGATAATACTCAATTCCTTCAAGCCCAGCCTTGATCAAATAATCATCAAATATTCTATTGATATTTGCAAATATTTTCAAAGCCTGCTTACGGTTGTGCACTACAATGCACTCGCTTAAATCATCAATTGAATGCTCTTTAATATACCCATCATTGCATATATATCTATGTTCCTTTTTTACCAATTCAGCCAAGCTGCAAGTAGATGACTTTTTAAATTCGAAATAGAAATCTATAGGTTCTGTCTTATAATCGTCAGACACTGAAAAAGCCTCTAAAAAATTCCACTTTTCATAATTTTCTTTTATATATGCATGCTTTTTAGCAAGCTGAATTTCCTCTAACTTCAACTCTCAAAGTCAGGAATTATACTCTAGTACTATATTTTATGCAAAATCAACATAATATTTACCATCTTTCTTAACCGGTTTTAAAATCTGATTTCCTACTGTAAACTTATAATCAGATATATTTTTACTATCAATGCTGAAATAGCATAGTCTTCTAAAACTATAGTACTCTTTCTATATGAAATTTACAAGCAAAACTATGCCATTTGTTGTTTCTGATATTCGAACCAGTACAATGAATTCAGTAAAATCTCTGCATCAACATTGCATTTTGTATATGCTTGGCAACATAATTCCGGTACCTTGAATTGCTTTCTCTGCTCACGAATTTTTCTGTTATCTGTTCTGTCCTTTTTCGCCATCCTAATCTCTCCGTTCCACTCCGGTCGATGCTAAACCAATGTCCTCCGACCACCCATCTCCCTTAAAAATATCAATACTCTTTAAGGTAGGAATTGCACAATACTTTCCTATCAGATAATTTTTCTCATAGTTTTCGTCCTTACGGATAGGTAATAGTATAGCTAAAAACCCCAAAATACTAGTAAGTTCCTGCAAAGTTTACCATATCCACTGATTACGTACCTCGTTTGCCTCATCAGATGATTTACAAATCTCACGCCATTTTTCCACACCCTTACCGCAATTTACTGTCTTCCAATCAAATAGTCTAAAAGCCAGAGCCGCACAAGCCTGTCTAAGCTCAATACAATGCTTAATATTTTTCATGGCAGCATTATCGTAGTTAATTAATTCTGCCAAAAAAAAACAGTAATCTATCTATTCTTTCAATTCCAATAGTATCTATAACCGTATTCTTCGCATATACCAGATTATGTAATATCCATATAGCTGAAAGCAATCCTGGTTCTTTCCTAAGCTCAATTAATTCGACTATCTTTCCAAGCATTTGACTGGTAGTAACACTATCAGGATAACGTATAATATACTTTTCCATAGCTCTAAGTGAATCTATTGATTGAGATTCATTCATTGCAAAAATATTCTCTTGTACATCACGCTCCCATTGTTCATCCCGCAAAATAAATATATCAAAACACTTTGTGTAAATCCCCTTTTCATTCATTTCATGTGCCAATTTAATAAGAATCTCTCGTGCTTCATCGGAAATCATACCATTACAATTTTCCAGCACAGCTGCTATTGCATATACAGCTTTTCTAGAATTATCCTCAAACATAATATTTGCTGTATTCTCTGCGATTTTGTACCAGTATTTACTTATCTTATTTATAATAATAAGCACATCGTTTTCATTCCAATAGCCCAGCTCCGTATTTGCACATAAAAGTGTCAATTGTTTTAAATACAAATCATTGCTATCCTTAGCAATATCATTTGTAATAAAATAATTCTTAACCGACAATTTGGGAATTGATTCATCAATGTATGGTAGCGTTTCATATACCCATAAGTAATAACCGGCCAATTTTGGCAATTGAGTTTTCTCTTCAATATTTGACCAAAGTAACTTCACATATTCATCATGCTGTTTAGTGTTTAAAAGATGATATTCATCTAAAATCTTTAATCTTACGACTTTTGTCTTCCATTCGTAATCAGACTTCCAATCATCTTTTAATAGCCAATTTATCACATCTTCATCTATCAACACATGATATTCTTCAAACAAAGTATCCAATCCTTGCTTGTTAAAATAACAGTCAAAAATATCTATTCCATTTGAACCGTCAACTCTCGAATGCATTGTTACTTGCTCTACAATCTCAGTTCCATCATTAGAGGAAGTAGCTTAACCTTCATGCGTTCGGATATTTGCCGTAATAGCTTATCCATTAATTGAGTTACTTCAAATCGAGGTGGAATGTTCCTATAACTCATAATTTTCTGAATAAACTGTAATTCCTTTTTTTGCATCCTTTCAGATGCCCGGCTTGAAAATCTTTGCAATAATATCGGAACATTTTCCCTTATATGCCCAGCTAAATATTCCGGGAAACCATTTCCCATTGCAATTATTTCACCGATATTAACCTCAATAGCATTTATTAAAATATCTATAACATCGTCAATATACCCACTCTCTAAATCCATTACAAATTTTCTATTAACAAGTTTTTTCTATTGTCCCTGTACTTGAACAACGAACTAACAGTAACAAACCCAGTCTATTATTAATATCGCAAATAGAAGATATCAAAGACAATTCCATATCTGAAATAACAGTAACGCATCCACATTTAAATGGGATTCCAAGTTTCTCTAACACTTTATAAAGCTGGTAGCCTTCCGCATGACCCGAACGACTATATGAGCATATGGTCATTGTGCTCCTGTTTAGTTCAAATGTTTCCTTTTCAAATTGATTATCAACACAATGGTTAAAAAGTTCTTTAGCAACATTATTTTTCCATGATTCCCAGTTAAAAAATTCTTTTTTCCGGTCAATCTCTTCTAATATCTCATCGATTCCCATTTGTTCAAATTCGTATTTTCCTTTATGTAAAGAATATGCCTGCTGACAAATAGAAAGTAATTGTAATACCGATGCCTCTAAACTCTTTAGATAATAATTTTCATTATTCTCATCTACTTTACAAATTAAATCTTGTCTGAGCTGCTTTAACTTTTCAAGTGATTCTTCCAATTTTCCACATTCCAAATCGAGCCCTATTACCAACAGTCTCTGTTCATAACACTCCTCCGGAATATCGCACTGATCCAACTCCCTTCTCAAACTCGGTATATCTAATTTAAAATAACATGCCTTAGCTCTTTCTATCATTAAGTCGACTTTACCATTATTTCCACTCTCCTGATAGACAATCAAAATGTCCATAAGCCGCTGCCATTCGTTCCAATTCATAGACTCCCTATAATCAGAAAGCAGTATCTGCCCTATATAGAACCACTTTCGTATTTTGTCTGAACCACCAGCATTTTCCTTAATTTTTATATAATACTTGTCCCATATCTGCCTTAAATGAAATACTTCATACTCGCTATATGGTAGCATTGTTTTTATACGTCTCCAGCACAATTCATAAGCAAAATCCAACATTACGTCAATATCTTCCGTTTCATGCTTTTGTAACAATCCATTCTCGTCAGTATACATACTTAACTCTACAGCCGTATTATATGGAATAATATACCAACCCGGATATTCATCACGTTCCTTTTGCCACGTTTCTGTTAGTTTAATAATATCATCAGTATAACTATCTTTGTGCGCAAATATTCCATCAACTTCCACCCTCTCCAAATGCCATTTATGTAAGGTATATGAACTCTTATCCTGCCAGTCTTCATGCATAGTTTTATTTTGCTGTTTATCTGCATCATTGCACTGCTTCATTAACTCAGCAATCTTATATAGCATTTCGTTACTATATTTTGCCGATGCCATCAAACTATTAACATTGTCATGGATATCTCCCAGGCAATAAGAACCATACCTTTGCGGAAATAACTTTTTAATTTGATAAATTACTATATCCTCAAAATGTTTCTTGCATCTAGCTTTATTGATGCTATCAAGTTCACTTAAAGAAAGTAAATCATTAACACATCTATCCAAATCCTTTAGCCAATCAAAACTATTACTCTTTCTTATTTCATTAGCTAAAAGTCTCATAGTTTCCTCACAGAACAAAATCCTCCTAATGTCATTCTGCTCTGTGTTATCTTTTTCATATTCAGCAACCGTTTTCCCAGCTGATACGAATATAGCCTCAAACTGTTTCTTATCCAAAATAGATAAACCTATTTTTTTTAAGACTGACTTAGGATCCCCAAAAAGTAAATCAGTTCCAGCTTCCACTACATCATGCTCATCCATTCTTTACCTCTCCTTCACAATAACTCTTCAGATTGCAGTAAAAACAATTTATACTTTACCACTTTTTCCTATGCCAACTCGGACTCATGCCCTCCACCGTCTTAAAAAAGTCGACTGAAATATAAGTATAGTAAAACACTAGCATTTTCTGATACTTATTATGAGTAAATAATTAACTTGTTGCAATCCGTCCTTTCGGCAAACATATTTTCGACAAATTATATTATTCAGTATAGCGAATTTTAGGTTAATATTCAATTGATAACTATTATAAATTGCAAAGTTGCGGCAATGAAATGAGCTGATGCCTGACAAAAATGAGAACCGATTTTGGACAAGATAAGGAATCATAAACACCAATATGTTCCGCCCAGATAACAGCTCGATAATTTTATCTTGCATCAACTTAAGACATTTTCCTTAAGTTGATGCTTTTTGACCACATTGGTGCCTGCCCCCACCACTCATTAAATCACACATCTTCAGATGGACTTTGTATGAAAAAAGCAGCTCCCCTATTTTTCATAGACTAACTGCTCAAACCTCTGGTTCCATATTAAATTTTAATTTTCTGAAATGTCCTCTGTCCGGCTTAAATGCTTGCGAACATCACGTCCACGATACATAATTCGAACTATATACACTATTTCATTTTCATCATTTGTCTTATAAAATACCAAATAATTGTCCACCGGAAAGAACCGAAGTCCTCTGCTATGCCATGGTTCTTCATCATAAAGCCGGTTTCTATTCGGCATGGTGTCCAGCTTTCGAATAGCAGCCATAATTCGGTCTGTCTGTCTGGCAGCGTTCTCTGGAGCTAACAGTTCCTCTGAAATATATCTGAAAATATTTCTCAGATCTCTTTTGGCTCCTGCTGTATACATCACTTTATATTTCATATACCAAATTCCCGTTTCATTTCTGCTTCAACTTCATCTGCTGAATATACTCTGCCTGCTTTAATATCTTCCATGCCTTTTTCTATTTCTGCATCGAACTGTTCCTTTGTAAGAGAACCATACGCAACAGGTTCCTCATAAGCCGGAAGTTTCATTTCAAAAGGAATTCCTCTCTGGAGTACAATCTGTCTCAGAAACATTCCTACCGCATTGGACATTGGAATGCCAAGTCGATCAAGCACCTGCTCTGCCTGCTCTTTTACTTCAGGCTCAACACGTGCAAATACATTTGCTGTTCTTGCCATAGATATCGCCTCCTCTTTTTTCTTCATTATATTTCGTTTGATTGCTAATTGCAAGCAGTTTGCACTCTTTTTTAATATCGTCTTTCATCCTAATTCAATGTATTTAGGCAGATAGGTTATATATAAAACTCTGTATTTTTGTAAGAAATATAATGATGCTAACCCACTGTTAATTGTAGCAGCTCAATTAAATAGAAGCCCAGTAGTTCCAGCTACTGGGGCTTCTAGTTTGGTGTTGGCCATATA